>ERZ773164.2794-NODE-2794-length-13290-cov-25.160937_pt1 | contig 13290 bp, 15 predicted proteins | sample MGYA00511917_ERZ773164 | MGnify/ENA primary metagenome ERZ773164 (study PRJEB29015, sample SAMEA2737847) | human gut metagenome | biome: human gut; feature: human-associated habitat; material: faeces | place: China | collected 2012 ...
GCAGCCCCCAGCACTTCGCCGTGAGGCAGTATAAGAAATACAAGCTCGCCAGCGGTGTTGTATGCTCTAAAAGACTTCTTAATCAGATGATTTGGAAGTCTCTTAGAACACACAACTTTACATACCGAAGAAAGGAGACAAAACCATGAGCAAAAGCGAGAAAATCACTGCTCTTTACGAGCGTTTGAGCCGAGACGATGATATGGATGGCGAGAGCAACTCCATATCCAATCAAAAAAGACAGTTGGAAGACTACGCTGCCCAGCATAATCTTCCTAATATCGTCCATTTTACGGACGATGGCATAAGTGGCACTCGATTTGACCGCCCCGGATTTCTTGCCTTGATGAAAGAGGTCGAAGCCGGGAATGTGGAGTATCTGTGCCTAAAGGACATGAGCCGTCTGGGGCGTGATTATCTGAAAGTCGGTCAAATCATGGAAATTCTGCGACAGCAAGGTGTCCGTCTCATTGCTATCAATGATGGCGTTGATACTGCCAGAGGGGACGATGATTTTACCCCTTTCCGAAACATCATGAACGAATATTACGCACGAGACACCAGCCGTAAAATCCGTTCCACTTTCCAAGCAAAAGGCAAGACAGGCAAGCATCTTACAGGCTTAGTAATCTATGGTTACCTCTGGAATGAGACAAGAGACCAGTGGCTTGTAGATGAATATTCGGCAGAGGTTGTAAAGCGTATCTTTTCAATGACGATTGAGGGCATGGGACCTTATCAGATAGCAAACAGGCTGAAAGAGGAAAAGGTACTCATTCCCTCTGCATATCTGGCACAGTTCAACGAGGGTGTGAACAAAAACAAGACTTTCAAAGATGTGTACGGCTGGGGTTCTTCCACCATCTGCAACATTCTTGATAAGCGTGAGTATTTGGGACACACCATCAATTTCAAGACCCGAAAGCATTTCAAGGATAAGAAAAGCCATTATGTGCCGGAGGACGAATGGACGATTTTTGAGAATACCCATGAAGCCATCATTGACCAAGAGACCTTTGACCTTGCACAGAAAGTCAGAAGCAAGGTACGCCGTTATCCCGATGGCTGGGGCGATGTTGCACCGTTGACGGGCTTGCTCTATTGTGCTGATTGCGGCGGCAAAATGTATGTCCACCGCTTTAACAACGGCAAACGCATTTCGCAATATACCTGTTCAAAGTACAGCAAAATCCCTGTTGGGACGCTCTGCAAGACCCAGCACCGTATCAATGAAAGTGTTGTGTTGGAGCTGGTAAAAGACCTATTGAAAGCCATTGCCGAGTATGCCAAGCATGAACGAGCCGAGTTTGTCCGAGTGGTGCAGGAGGCACAGTCCAGCCAGCAGACAGCAGAGGTCAAGAAACAGCGGACACGCCTTGCAACCGCAAAGCAGAGAATATCCGAGCTGGAAGTCCTGCTCTGCAAAATCTATGAGGACAACATCTTAGGCAAGCTCTCTGACAGCCGCTATGCCACCTTAGACGCTCAATACGAAAAGGAACAGAAAGAGTTGACCGCTGAAATCAGCACGCTGGAAAAGGCAATCAGTGACTATGAAAAGCACGAAAAGGACGCTGACCGTTTCATTGCTCTGATTGATAAATACGAGAATTTTGACGAGCTGACCATTACCATGCTCAATGAGTTTGTTGAAAAAATCCTTGTGCATGAGCGTGACCGAAAAGGCAGTATTCAGACCACGCAGGAGGTTGAGATTTACTTCAATTTCGTTGGGCGTTTCGTCCCTCCGAAGTTTGCGGAAGTAGAGCTGACCCCAGAGGAATTAGAGGAAATCCGCAAGCGTGAGGAACGCAAGGACAGACTTCATCAGAACTACTTGAAGCGGAAAGCCAGCGGAGCGCAGAAGCGATACGAGGACAAAATCAAGAAGCGGAAAAAGGCAGAAATCGAAGCCAAGAAAGCCGCCATTCGTGCGGAGGATATTGCAAAGGGCGTGTTCGTCCCGGTCAGCAGTTTACCGCAGAGAGAGCCGATGAAAGGAGTACAAACAGCATGAATATCACTTACACACAGAACGGCGATTATCTTATCCCGAACATCATTATCCGCAAGACCAAGCCCCTCGGGCACTACGGCAGACTCCGCAAAGCGTATCTGGAAATGCACCGTCCGATACTGTTCAATGAGCTGGTACTATCCGACAAGCTCTTTGAACATTGCACCGAGATTGACGAAGCGGCACGAAATCGCATGGAGCTGATCGTGCGGTCACTGGTAGAGCAAAACGGCGTGACCGAGCAACTGAAAGCCGAAAACCAAATGGAATGGGTGCGGCAGATGAACGCTTGCAAGGCACAGGCAGAGGAGATTGTGAAAGCGGAATTGATTTATGATTGAGCGAGGAAGTCCGGGCAGAAAACTGTTCGGACTTTTCTTATATATTCCAAAGTTGCGGTAGAATTGTTCACAAGTTTTATGGTATAATTTGAATGCGAAAATTGAGCAACAAATCGGAATTTATTGTGCTTCCCCTTGAAAAACCTTGTAATATCAGGCGTTTCCGCCTATCAAATCCTCAAACCGTATGTACTTTCCCTTGTTTTTTCCCTTACGGGCTGAAACAAGGGAAAGATTTTTACTCCCCGTTGACCACCTTATCCAGCAGTCGGGCGGAGTTGCGTTTCGCTTCCCTCGTAGAGTGGGCGTAGATGTTCATCGTGGTACTGACGTCCGAGTGCCCCAGCAGTTCCTGCACGTCCTTGGGAGCCGCCCCATTGGACAGGAGGTTGCTCGTGAAGGTGTGACGAAGCATATGGAAATGGAAGTCCGCCAAACCCTCTACCTTCTCCTTTGCCTTGCGGCACATGATGCTCACCGTACTCGGTGTCTCTATCGCTCCATCAGGCCGGAGACAGACGAAGGAAATCTCCTTGTACCCCTCCGGCGCTTCCTCCGTCCTCGGCAGGGTATAGACCTCATAATAGATGCGGTCTTTCTCCCTGACCTCGGCGTAGTAGTTGAGGCGGTAGAACTCACCATAGCGCAGACGGTTCTTACTTTGTTCCCTCTTGGCCGCTTTGAGGATCGCCGCCAGGGTGTCGCAGAAATCCACAGTGCGGACTTTCTTCCGCTTGGTGGCCCCGATCTCCGTCTTGTGCCTTGCCCCGTTGTAGCGGATGCTCCGCCGCACCGTCAGATACTGCTCGTCCAGGTTGATATCCTTCCAGGTGAGGGCACAGACCTCACCGATACGGAGCCCGGTATAATAAGCGATTTGGATGGGCAGCAAGGCCTGGTTGTCCTTCTCTTTCAGAAAGTCCTCCAACGCTCGGAACTGCTCACAGCTGATGGTGGGAACCGCAGCGGCGTCCCCCATATCCTCGGAGAAGATGTCCGCCTCCTGCTTCCGTCCCCGCAGCTTCACATACTGCATAGGGTTGAACGTGATAAGCCGTTTAGGGAACACGGCGAAGCGGAACGAGTTTTGCAGTACCGCTGAGAATTGGAGCATATAGCCCCGGCTCATGGGCGGGGAGGTCGTTCCATCGGGATTGGCGCCGCCGTAGCTCATGAAGTCGATGAAGGCTTGCAGATGGTCGGCGGTGACGGTTTTCAGCTTCCGCTTGCCCAGGGGGTGCCGCTTGATACGGCCCACCGTCCCCTGATAAGCCATCACTGTGCCATTGCTCAATGTACCGGGCTTCAGTTCTTCCTCCACCCACATATCCAGCATATCGCCCACGGTGATGTTTTCCGCTTTCGCCACAAACCGCTTTTCCTCGTAGTCCTCCATCGCCCTGCGGAGCAGGGCTTCCGTTTCGGACTTGCTCTCGGTGCCGGGGTACTCCTTTTGCACCCGGTTCCCGCTCTCGTCCTCGATATAGAAGCGATAGTACCACTTTTTGCCCTTTTTGCGTACAGAACCTTTTGCCATAGATAAATTTTACTCCTTTCTATCCGTGGCAATCGGGACTGTGACGTATGATGTGCGTTCAATCATGTCACGCCAGCCAGTCGTACTGACTGGCATTTTTCGTTGTCAAGGTGCCACGGATCAATTCTGCCCGTTCAGCCGCTCACGGGCCTCGCTGCTCATGTCAAGCAGGTCGCCTATCTTCATTTTGGTGCGTCCCTCGTCATAGATGTGCAGAAGCCCGTCCATGAACCGCTTCATGTCCTCCACCGGCGTTTCCATCTCCCGGCGGTAGACCTTTTCAATCACAGCCCCAGACTCGATGGCGTAGCGCATCAGGGACTTCTTCAAGCCCTCGTCCTCGGCGATGTGGTCTGCCTCGGCCATCGCCCTGGCAAAGTGGACGCAGAACACGGAATAGAGGTCTACGATCTGACCGAGGAAGGTGGTCAAAAGCTGTTGGTGAGGTTCACCCTGGACGGTGGTTGTCAGTTCGTCCAGATAGGCCGCTATGTGCTTCTCAATATCCATCTGGCACAGGGTTTTGGAGTTATACTCCTTTTCATCGGATAACCCTGTCAGCCATTCGGGGGTGGTGAGAAGCGCGTCCGCCAGTCCGTTGATAATCATGGTGCGCTTGGGGTCTACCCCGTCTGTCTCGTATCGCTGGATGGTGGACTTGTTTACCCCTACCCGCCTGCCCAGTTCCGGCATGGAGATGTTGATTTCGTTCCGGCGCTCCTTAATGCGCTGCCCGACCTGCTTTGGGGTAAAGGCTATGTCTTTATCCATTGGCTCGGCCTCCTTTCGAGTGTTAGTATAACATAGGTGAATTTGATTTGCAACCCTATTTTTCAAATTGTTTTATAGAACGGACTTAAAATAGGTTGACAGGCGATGGCAGACTGATTATAATAAATCAGCGAGGGTTGCAAAATAAGTACATTGAAAGGAGCGTGACACCAATGGCAACTGTCAAAATGGGCATGACGATTGAGGAAGCCGCTGAGTGCAGCGGCATCGGGAGGAACACCATGCGGAAGCTGGTGGAGTGGAGAAAGCTGCCCGTCCTCAAGGTCGGGCGCAAGACCATCATCCGCAGCGACACGCTGGAGCGGTTCATGACCGTCAACCAGGGACGGAATCTGCTGGTCAGGGACGATGTGCGGGGCGTGGAGTGATGAGGGCCAGTCAAAAAGGCGTGAGCGGAGCGAACGCCACCACAAAGGCCTCGCCGTTTGAGAGCGAAATACACCCATCGCACAAACTTCGTTTATGCTCTGTGTATTTCGCCCTTGCAGGGGGCAACCGCCGACAGGCGGATAGTTCGTAAACAGGTGCCTATGCACCTACTCACAGCAAAGCAGGCGAGAGCCGGAAAGGAGAATGCTTATAGGCAGACATTCATTTATCAGACAAAACAAGCTGTCTGATGTGGCAGGAAGAATTGACTATATTTCCAATCCGAAAAGACAGGAACATCTCTATGCTACCTATCAGACGGAAGGAGCAACATCAGAGTTCTGGAAAAATCTTGCCAGAGAGAATCAGTTGGATTTTAAGGCAAGTGGAACAGCAGGGAAATGTATTGAAGGACGAGAGTTTATCATTGCACTTCCAGAAAGTTTTGTTGAGTACAAGGCAGATGATGTAGTAAGGCTTTTCACGGACAGCTTTCATAAAAGGTATGGTGTAGAATGTAGTGCGGCACTTCACCATAACAAAAGAATGACCAATTACCATATCCATCTTGTATTCAGCGAACGGAAAATGCTGGAACATCCCGAAGTGAAAATTGCTATCAGAAATATGTTTTATGATGAGCAGGGAAAGCACAGACGCACGAAGAAAGAGATTTTAGAAGAGCAGGGAAATCTTCGGGTAGGATGCAGCATTATTCCCAAAGGGGAAGTTTATGAGAGCCATATTTTTACGAAGAAAGATGAATGGTTTAAGAACGATGCTTTTACCAGAGAAGTGAAGGAAATGTTTACGGAAATCATCAACAGTCATGTGAAAGAAGAATCCGAAAAGCTGTCTGTATTTCAGCAGGGCGGTGTGTATCTGGCAACGAAGAAAATCGGGAAGAATAATCCGAAAGAAGCAGAAATACGGGCAGATAATGCGGCAAGGCAGGAATGGAATCGGACGGTTGATGTGGCATTAGTCGAGGGCGTTCCCGAAGAAGATATTTTAACGGTCAAGCGGGAAAAAATCACTGACAAAACGCTGCAATCAATAAGGACACATGGTTGGCTGCCGGATATGTTTCAGCAGATTATCCGTGGTGCGAAAGACTTCTTACAGGAAATGATTTTCAAATTTAAGCTGCCGCCAAAGCCAGTACCGAAGATTGATTTACAGGAATGGAATGATATGCGGAAGCTGATGGAGAAACTTCAGAAGCAGTCACAGGCGATGAAGTCCACGCAACAGGAGCTTTCCTTGTTGAAGAAACAGCTTTCCGAGACAACAGGATTTTTCAAAGGAAAAGTACGGAAATCCTTAGAGGGCAAAATTGAACAGGCAGAGAAACAGGAAAAACGTATTCATACAGATATGGAACAGATGGTAACACAGGCAGGATATCCAGATGTTCAGTCCTTTGCAAAGACGTATCAGAAATCGGAAAAACTGGTCAGGGAATATAATGAGGAGCTGCGAGCATGGGAAAATCAGACAGAGCAGAAGAAAGAGCCGTCATCAGAACCGCCGAAAAAGGCAAGCATACGGGAAAAATTGCACCGCTATCAGCAGGAAAGCAGACAGCAGCCGAAACGGTCAGTTAAAAAGAAATCTATGGATAGAGAACGATAAGAAAGGTGGAAATGATTATGAAGAAAACAATTTTTGAAGAAATGGGCGGCACTTATATCAGACACGGGGATTATTTTATCCCCTGTCTTACCTTGACGGAGGAAGAACAGAGATTTATCGGCGTATGGGGACAAAGACATTTACGCTATCTGAAAGAATATCGTAGAAGTGTATATTTGAATTTACTTACAAGTGGCAGGCTGAATAGTTATCTTGCAGATATAGAAGAACAGGCACAAGAACGCTTTGAAAGGATTATAGAGCAGATGAAACAGGAGCAGGGCATTACAGAACAGTTAAAGGCAGAAAATCAGATGGAATGGGTATCGAGAATGAACAATATACAGGCGTGTGCAAGAGAGGTTGTGAACGCCGAATTGATTTATAACTAAAAGAAAAGAGATTTTGGATAAATGCTTGACTGTAAACCTTGTTTATAGCTTATTCTTAAGATAAAATAGAGTTGCTTGAAAGGAGTGCATAACATGACAATAAAAGATGTAGAAGAACGAACAGGTTTATCCCGTTCTAATGTCCGTTTTTATGAAAAGGAAAAACTCGTTGAGCCTTCAAGAAATGAAAGTAATGGTTATAGAGATTATTCTGAAAATGATGTGGAAAATATAAAGAAGATAGCATATCTGCGTACATTGGGAATTTCTATTGAGGATATACGAAATATTATATCTGGGAAAGTAACTTTGCAGGAAACGCTTGAGAAGCAGAATGAAGTATTAAAAAGTCAGATTACTGATTTGAATAAGGCGAAACTCATGTGCGAAAAAATGCTGGATGAAGAAAGTATTAGTTATGAAAAATTACAGGTAGAACAATATGTAACAGAGTTGCAGGATTATTGGAAAGATAATCAAACTGTTTTCAAATTGGATTCAGTCAGCTTTTTGTATATATGGGGAAGTATGCTTACTTGGATAACGATTACCGTATTATGCTTGATTATTGGGGCGTTGTCTTATTCTAAGCTGCCAGTAAAGATTCCGGTACAATGGAGTAAAGGTGTGGCAACATCTTTGGTGAATAAAAACTGGATTTTTATTTGTCCCGTTATCTGTATTATAATCCGTTATTTATTAAAACCTTTTATTTATGCTAAATTACAGATGAACAATTATCATGGAGATATTATAACAGAGTATTTGACAAATTATATGTGTTTTATTGTGTTGTCGGTAGAAATTTTCTCCATACTTTTTACTTTCGGAGTGGTAAAAAATATTGTTGTACTGTTATTTGTGGACACAGTAGTTTTTATTGGATTGTTAGTCGTTGGGCTGACGAAAATGGATTTGAGAGGAAAAGAAATTTTATGATTCAGATTTCAAATTTAAGTAAAAAATATGGTGAAACGGTTGTTTTTTCGGACTTAAACTATACATTTGAAAATGCTTGTATTTATGGACTTGTTGGAAGAAATGGAGCTGGAAAGACTACTCTTTTAAATATACTTTCGAATTATGAAAAAAATTATACAGGAGTAATCTCTATCGACAGAAAAAAGATGAATAAGGTTTGGATGCCGATTCAGAGTATTATAATATTTACTGCAAAGAACCGGTTGCAAAGGTTACTATATATACTTCCATTTTATATTTTGTCATTGTTATCTATGAGAGTATGGCAGATGTTTTTTTAACAATAAGATTATTGATTTTCTAAGCAAAACCGCTTATAATTTGAGTCGGAACATATTGCTATTATCCACAGTTACGAAGTGCGTGTTATCAATGCCGATAACAAAATGATAACATTAGCCCGTATAGGCAGGATAATATGGATAAATCAAATAATCAAAAGAATTACAAACACGATAACGAATAATATCTAAACAAAATTGATTAGTAATTGCCGAGTTTGAATAACGGATTAAAATGCCGAAAGCCTGTATTTATGCGGGCTTCCGGCATTTGTTTTATCAAATGGCTCTAGTTTGGCTCTATTTGTGGGCGGAGTAATGTATAATCATTGCAGAGCAGATGCAGACAGCTATAGCTGAGAACAGCCGGACGGCACTTGACCAGAATGAATATGAAAGAAGATATGCTGACCTTACCGAAAAGTACAATACCATCAAAGCAGATTATGACAAGATTTCAGAACAGATTGAAAGCAAAAAGGCTCAGAGGGAATTATTCAAGGGATTCATCCGGGCATTGGAAAAGTAGGGTGCTTTGGTAGAGGAATTCGATGAGGGACTTTGGAGCAGCCTTGTGCAGGAAGTGGTGGTAAAGTCAAAGGATGATATACTATTCATCTTTAAGAACGGATTTAAGATAAAGACGAGATAAATTAAATCCTGATTTGACACATATTATAGTAGAAGAAAAAATTCAGAAAGTTGATTATAAAAGGTCAGATTCGTCAGTAACCATCGGGCTTGACGGGTTTGACCTTTTATATTGCAGAAATATGACATAAAATGGATATGCGAATTTGCCGATATAAGGTATAATAGAATTGATTAGAAAAAGGGGAAAATATGCAATGAATGTAGAATTGGAAAAATTTTTACATAAAACACCAGAAGATGCTTATTGGATAAATAAGCAGGGTAATAGGTGTTGTCAATCGGTTCATGGAAAAAGCTATGTAAGATATAATGAAGCAAAAAAGCAGGCTGATAGTAAGGCTATTGATAAAGAAATAATAATAAAATACACTTTGGACTACTTGAATAAAGTAGGAATTAAAACTACAAAAAATCCTAAATGCGAAAATCCTAAATGTATAGATTATGATAAGATTCAACAGAAGTTTCAGTTAAATGATCGCAGCGATTTAGTCTGGATGAAATTTACAAGAGATGGATATTTGGGTGTTGTAGCAGTAAGCGATGATGTGAATTTTGATATGCCAGAAGATTGGAGTGTGTATGATAAAAAACATATAGTGTACAATTCATATAAAAAGCGCAATGAAGAAGAATGGGTTCATAATTCAGCGGGAATCCTTGTTCATAAACTTGGAAAGGAATGGGATGAATCATTTGTGCTGATTTTTCCTTTAAAAGGGATTCCTGATGGTTATACCAGATCCGATGTGGAAACAGCAATTGGAAATATGTTGATAGAAAAAGATGTTCCGATTTTGGATTTTTACTCTCATATGTACTAAAGGAGGACGATAATATGGAGATTAAAAAATTGGCAAATGAAATGGTTGATACACTGAGAGAAAGTGTGTGGAATAAAATTGACCAAGAGGTGACCGATGAAAGATGGAACAATATAGGATTTGCAGCACAAGCAATGGTTGAGTCGGAAGTGCCAGAGCAACAAATTTTGAATATGCTTATAAAATATTGGGATTTGCAACCAAGTGAAGCAAAAGATATTTTACGATTTGCAAAGAAAAATAGTTTTAGAGAATGATCTAAATATGATGGGAATATCGTATTTTAAGTCGAGAACTACTGCTGGAAGCAGGCCAGTTGATTTTCCATTCAAAGTATTCGTCCTCTGAAATTTCTCCGCTTTTTAGCTGTTCTTTCTGTAAACACCATTCACGCAGAAATTCATTTACCAGACCATAATCAATCCACATACCGACAGGGCCATGAGCAGGCCATTCGTCACTATTATTATAGTGAACAGACTTATCATCAGAAGCGTTGCACATGCCGGGATTGCGGACAAGCTGGAACAGATGAAAGGTATTGCGGTTGTCCTCGTCAAGCCAGAAAAAGTCTGCATAATGTCCGCATGAAATCACTCTGTAAAGAACGAGACAGCTTGTATGAGAAGCAAACGATTTGAAAGGGCAGAAAAAGAAAATCGAGAGAACGTTGGAACGGTAAGAATTTGGGGCATGGCGGCGGCTGTGTCCCTTATTTCTTGTGGTAAAATTGCTAATGGTATGCTAAAATCAAGGAGCAAAGATAAAAACGCAACGTAAGAGAAAATTCCTTACAGAGCCGGTAGGTAGCCCGGCCGCACCATCTGGTGTAAGTAACCCTCCCTCCTTAGGGTCGTCCGTTCTTTGTTCATACAATCATTTAAGGAGGAATTGTCATGGACAAAGTATCAGGTAGATTGACAGTATTTTTTGAAGAACCATTCTGGATAGGTGTGTTTGAACACATATCGGAGAAGAAATTGTCTGTATGCAAGGTTACATTTGGTGCGGAACCGAAAGATTACGAGATATATGATTTTGTTCTGAAAAATTACTATCGATTGAAATTTAGTCCGGCTGTGGCAACTGATGTAAAAGAAGCTAGTCGCAATCCGAAACGGGTACAGAGGGAAGTGCGAAAACAGGTACAGAATACCGGGATAGGCACAAAGTCGCAACAGGCTTTGAAATTACAGCAGGAGCAGTTGAAAACTGAACGTAAGACTGTGAGCCGGGAAAAACGGGAAGTAGAGAAACAGCGGCAGTTTGAACTGAAACAGCAGAAAAGGAAAGAGAAGCATAGGGGTAGGTAATGCCTGCCCCGGCTTTTTGTTAAAATACACATTGTTACTCTTTAGTGAGTTTAGAATATTCATTTTACAGAAGTTGTCGATTGTAAAAGTGATACTGGTAATGATTTAATAGAATGCAGTTTATGTTGTGTAACGGAAGCAATGATATATTTCTTTAGCGGATATAAATACGTGGTGCTAGCACAATATTGGATTGTAGATAAAAGAGGCTGATGATGACAAAAGATGAATTTGATGCATTATTGATGTGCTGCAGGAATGATGAGGATATTCTCGATTTTGCACGAAAGTTTATAATTCATGGAATCCCCTATGTTTTTAATGGTCGTGAAGATGAATTTTTTGAATTTAGAAATAGAATTGGAAAACATTTTTCCATTGACTATTATCAAGTATATATTGTAGGTTCAGGAAAATTGGGATTTAGTTATTTAAAAGGAACAGAATTTAATTATGATTCTGATATAGATGTAGCGATTGTTAGCGAGGAACTGTACGATAGATATTTGAAATATATTCGGAAATTTCAGTATGATTTAGAACGTTCTAGAGAAAGATTAGTAGAACGGGAGTATAAGAATTATATTAAATTTTTGAAGTATATGGCAAAAGGCTGGATGAGACCGGATTTATTACCAATCAAAATTGAAGGAATTGATTTAAAAACAAACTGGTTTGATTTTTTTAATACAATTTCATATGATAAAAGTGAAGTTGGAAATTATAAAGTGAGCGCAGGTGTTTATAAAAGCTATAATTATTTAGAATATTATGCGATAAATAGTTTGAAAGAATACATACAAATATTAAAGGTAGAAAAGGAGACCGGAAATGAGTAAACAGATCACAACTTCCCCTAGTAATAGAAAAATATCAGCTTTATATAAAGATATAAAAAGAGAGAATCTTATTTTGCAACCCGATTTTCAAAGAAGATTCGTGTGGAATAATAAGCATAAAGAAAAATTTATTGACACAATATTGGAAGGGTATCCCGTACCAGAAATATATGTTGCACAAAGAGGGATAGATATAGAAACTATTGAATCAGAAGAAGTTGTGGTTGATGGACAACAAAGATTACATACAATTGTTGAGTATATAGATGAACCAGAGGAATCAAAGGTCTTTGGGAATATTGTAAAAAAGTATAGAAATCTTAGCAAAGATGAAAAAGAAGACTTTCTTAACTATACTTTATTGATTCGAGATTTAGGAGATATCTCTCCTGAAAATATAAAGGAGGTCTTTAAAAGAATAAACTCGACGCAATATGCACTGAATTCAATTGAATTACATAATGCGATATATGACGGAGAGTTTATTGCAACAGCGAAAGAAATTTTAGAAGAAGTAGATGTTACTAAATTACCGTTTTTTAGTGATTCTAAAATAAGTAGAATGGATGATTTATTATTCATTTTGCTTATTATGTCGACTGTTCAAGAGGGAGGGTATTTTGTTGGAGACAAATATATTGAAAAATATGTTGCTACGTATAATGAGAATTATCCAGATAAAAACAATGTAAAGAAGAAGATAGTTGATGTATTCTCTTTCATAAATGAATTATCTTTGTTGAACGATTCGTTGTGGATGAGAAAATCCTGTTATTTTACAATGTTTATTGAGATTTTTAAAGAATTTGAAAAAATAGAGAAGAAAAGAAAAATATTAAGAGAGTATTTACAAGAAGTGGAGAGTAAAGTAGAAGCAAATAAAAGCAGTAATGCTGATACTAATCAATATGCAAAATTTTATTCATATATTTATACCGGAACAAATAGTAGAAAAGCGCGGGTGGAAAGAGGCAATTTTTTGAGGAAAGAAATAATAGAACCAGTTATGGAAAATTGAATTTTAGATGGCTCTATTTTGGCTCTAATAATTTGACACGAGAAAAATATCAAATAAAATTCAGAGAATATGAATACAAAATAACACAAATATGTACTGAAAAGTAATTGAATTATCTTGTCCGCACCCGAGTTTGAATAATCCACACAATCACGAGAAAGCAGTATTCATGCGGGTTACAAACAAATTTGTTTAGTGATTGGCAACAAAATGGCAACATTTTGTGATTATTCAAGAGATAAAAATTTTATTTCATAACGTATATAAAGAAACCTTACTGATTTTCAGAAGTAAAAA
>ERZ773164.2817-NODE-2817-length-13219-cov-3.777195_pt1 | contig 13219 bp, 6 predicted proteins | sample MGYA00511917_ERZ773164 | MGnify/ENA primary metagenome ERZ773164 (study PRJEB29015, sample SAMEA2737847) | human gut metagenome | biome: human gut; feature: human-associated habitat; material: faeces | place: China | collected 2012 ...
ATGGAGAGCTGCTGAAAACGGATGGCCGTCTGGAACCGGGAAATATCGATGTCTATTATCACCCTGTGAAACCGGGGGAGGTTTTCCAGATGGACGTGTTCACGCTGAAGGGAACGGGCGAAGAGGAAGTCTTTATGCCTTCATTCGCCTATCACGGTTTTCAGCATGTGGAGGTCGAAAGTTCGGCTCCCGTAACCTTGACAAAGGAGAGTTTGACCGGATTGTTTATGCATACGGCGGTAGAGCCCGTCGGTTCTTTCTCCTGCTCCAATCCGTTGTTGAACAAGATATGGAAGGCGACAATGGAAGCCTACCGCAGCAACCTGCACAGTATTCCGACCGACTGTCCGCAGCGTGAAAAGAACGGCTGGACGGCCGATGCACATGTCGCGATCGATCTCGCCCTGTTAGGGTTCGACGGTATCACATTGTATGAGAAATGGATGAATGACTTCATCGACAACCAACGTGAAGCCGGTGAAATCTCCGGCATTATCCCCTCCAGCGGTTGGGGATATGGCGAATGGCCCGGCCCGGTATGGGATGCCGCCATGTTTATCATTCCGAACGCCTTGTATGATTATTACGGTGAAACGCGCAGTATCGAGAATCTTTATCCTACGATGTTGCGCTATCTGGATTATCTGAAAACGAAAGAGAAGGACGGTGGCTACCTGACCTTCGGTTTAGGGGATTGGGTGTACTGGAAGTCTACGACCAACAATACCTATACCTCTACCGCCTATTATTATCTGGATTATACCTTGATGGCCCGTTTCGCCGAATTGTTGGGCAAAGATGCCGCTCCTTACCGGCAGAAAGCCGATGAACTGAAAGACTTGGTCAATCGTAAATTCTTCAATCCCGAAACGGGAGTCTATGCGGAAGGAACCCAGACAGCACAGGCGATCGCCCTCTATTTGGGAATTGTACCGGAAGGGAAAGAGCAGTTGGTGGCCGATAAACTTTGCGAGGTCGTGCGTGCCAACAATCATTTCCTCGATTTCGGCCTGTTGGGAAGCAAGTCTGTTCCGGCTATGCTGACCCGCTACGGCTATGTCGAGGACGCGATGAAGATGATTACGAAGACGGAAGCTCCTTCCTGGGGGTATTGGGTGGAAACAATGGGATATACGACGCTGCCTGAAACCTGGACCTTGAGTCCGCAGTTCCGGGATGCCTCTCTGAACCATGTCTTTATGGGAGATGTCTCTGCTTGGATGATGAACCAGCTTGCCGGTATCAATTATGATGCTGCCGGACCTGGTTTCCGTCACATTCTGATTACTCCTCATTTTGTGGAAGGAATGGATTGGGCGAAAGGTGAGTACCATTCCGTACGCGGATTGATCTCGAGCCAGTGGAAACGGGAGGGAGGCAAAGTCACCCTTACCGTGACGATTCCGTCCGGCTGTACGGCAGATATCCGTGTCGGCGATAAGACGGAGACGGTCGGATCAGGTACATATGTGAATACTTATTAAACGAGAATACCATGAAACACTATTTCCTGTTGCTGCTGTTGATCGGATGTATCGCTTCCGGCCGGGCCGAATCCGGCTGGAAAGCGCATTGGATCAATACGGAACGTTGCCAGAGCGCGACGAATACCTGGCTGGCTTTCCGTAAAACCGTTCATATAGACAAGGTCCCGCAAACACTTACCGCCCGTATCGCTGCCGATAGCAAATATTGGTTGTGGATAAACGGCCGCTTGGTCGTCTTTGAAGGGGGATTGAAACGGGGACCTTCTCCTGATGATACTTATTACGATCCGGTCGAGATCGCGCCTTATCTGCAAAACGGTGAGAATACGATTGCTGTGCTGGTCTGGCATTTCGGCAAAAGCGGGTTCAGCCATGTGAACAGCGGGCTGGCTGCCTTGCTGTTTGAAGCGGTCGCTCCCGGAATCGAGATCGTTTCCGACAAGAGCTGGCAATGTACTGTATATGATGCTTATCAGAATACGGGTGCTCCCTATCCCAATTATCGCTTGCCGGAGAGCAATATCCGTTTCGATGCCCGGATGGAAATGTCCGGATGGAACCAGCCCGGCTATACGGGCAAGATGCCGAATGCCGAAGTTATTTCTCCTGTCGGGGGCGCACCTTTAGGCAAGTTGGTCGAGCGTCCGATACCCTTGTGGAAAGACTATGGCTTGAAGCCGTATGTCAGTGTCCGCCGGTCGGCTGCCGGCGATACGCTTTATTGCCGCCTGCCTTATAACAGCCAGGTGACTCCTTACCTGAAAGTGGAAGCTTCTGCCGGTAAGGTGATCCATATCCGGACGGATAATTATGAGGGTGGTTCACAATATAACGTCCGCGCCGAATATGTCACGCGCGACGGTGTGCAGGAATACGAGAGTTTAGGCTGGATGAACGGTCACGAGATGCTATATATCCTACCGGAAGGTGTGAAGGTGTTGGACGTGAAATTCCGGGAGACCGGTTACAATACCGAATTTACGGGTTCTTTCAGTTGCAACGATCCGTTTATGAACGAACTTTGGAAACGTTCGGCCCGTACCTTATATATAACGATGCGCGACAGCTATATGGATTGTCCGGATCGTGAACGGGCGCAATGGTGGGGTGACGAAGTGAACGAATTGGGTGAGGCTTTCTATGCCCTTTCTCCCTCCAGCCATAAATTGGCGCTGAAAGGGATTCACGAGCTGATGAACTGGCAGCGCGAAGACGGCGTGATCTTCGCACCTGCCCCGGCTGGCAACTGGCGGAAGGAACTGCCGTTGCAAATGCTGGCTTCGGTGGGCTGGTACGGTTTCTACACCCAGTATTATTATAGTGGCGACAGTAGCTTTGTCGCCGGTATTTACGACCGTATGCACCGTTACTTGCACGAAGTATGGCAAGTGGACAAGAGTGGCCTGGTCATTGAGCGCGACGGTGATTGGAGTTGGGGTGATTGGGGAGAAAACATCGATATGGGCGTGTTGGCAAATTGCTGGTATTACTTGGCCTTGAAAGCTGAGAAGGCTTTTGCCCTCCAACTCGGAAAAACGGCCGATGCCGACGAGATCAGCCGTATGATGTACAGCATCGGGAAATGTTTCGATACGAAGTTCTGGACAGGATCATCCTATCGTTCTCCCGGCTATAAGGGAGAAACGGATGACCGCGCACAAGCGATGGCTGTCGTTTCCGGCTTAGCTTCCGCCGATAAATATCCCGCCTTGGTTAAAGTGCTGAAAAAGGAATATCATGCCAGCCCTTATATGGAAAAGTATGTGCTTGAAGCCTTGTTCCGAATGAATGAACCGTCCTTTGCTTTGGAGAGGATGAAGCAGCGCTATACGAAAATGATGAATTATCCCGAATATACGACTTTGTTCGAAGGATGGGGGATCGGCCCGGACGGGTTCGGCGGCGGTACGATCAACCATGCATGGAGTGGTGGACCGCTGACGCTGTTGAGCCAGAAAGTGTGTGGCATCGAACCAACCTCTCCTGGTTTCCGTTCCTTCAAAGTTTGCCCTCAAATGGGTACTTTGACCGAAGCTTCCGCCGCGATCGACACGCATTTCGGCAAGATCGAGGTGTCGCTGAAACGGAAGGGAAAAAAGATACAAGTCGCCCTTTCCGTCCCTGAAGGAACGACCGCCGAAGTCATCTGGCCTGACGGTTCCCGAAAGAATTTCGCTCCGGGGCGTCACTTGGCGAAATAGAGCTTGCCATATCCGGATAAATAATGAAAAGGCCGAGGTCTCCGAATAGGAACCCCCGGCCTTTTTTGCTATATGCCTGTTTATACCTTCACGCCTCTTTCCTGCGTACATACACTTTATGTCTTCCCCAACCGGAAAAAGTGATCCCACTGGAAGGTTCGTGGCGGATTTTGTAAGGTATTGGTTATACGGATTTGGACCAACTGGTGTGCATTGGGGCACTTTTTTCTAACAATCCAAACCAATACATTCCCTTCGCATGTGTTGTATAGCATCTTTATATTGTCTACTTTTGCGCCTGAGTAGGAATAGGTTTTATCAAGAGAGATGGCAAAGAGAAAAAGCGTAAGGAAACCGCGGAAAAAAGTTCAAAAGACTTCGTCCTTCCTTTCCACAGTGAAGCGAATGTTTATTGGCGCCTTTATCGTAGTGGCTTGTTTTATAGGATTTCTGTTTATATATGATTTCTTTGCTCCGATGGCCGGACATGAACCGGTGGCTTTGGAGAAAAAGGGGCAGGAGACTGTTTCTTCTAAAAAGGCTGTAACCGCTCCGAAACAAAAGGTACAGGACAAAACATCCGCCAAAAAAGCTCCTGCCAAACCTTCCACAAAGACATTTAAAATCCCTGCGAATACAGAGATACCCCGCTTAAAAGAGAAACGCCAAGAGCAGGTTATCAAACATGAAGGATATACGGTTTCTTATAATTCCGAGTACCGTATAGCCAATTGGGTTGCGTATGAATTGACGGCGACGGAAGCCAAAAGCAAAAAGACGGAACGCTCTAATAAGTTTGTATCCGACCCGCAGGTGAAAGGCGCAACGGCAATGAACGAGGATTATACGCGTTCTGGCTACGACCGTGGCCATTTAGCTCCGGCAGGCGATATGAAATGGTCTGCAAAAGCCATGCGCGAGTCTTTTTACCTGAGTAATATCTGCCCGCAAAAACCGAAATTAAACCGGGGTATCTGGAAAGACCTGGAGGAACAGTGCCGTTTGTGGGCGTTGGATAACGGTTCGCTTTTGATCGTTACGGGTCCTGTCATTACAGGCGATATGAAACGGTTAGGAAAAAACAAGGTGGCGATACCCAAATCTTTTTATAAGGTATTATGTTACTACACGGAGAAGGGTTATAAAGGTATCGGATTTCTTTTCGAAAATAGGGACTATAAAGATAATTCGCTGAAATCGATGGTGATACCTATCGATAGCGTGGAAAAGGTAACAGGCATTGACTTCTTCCCGTCTATCCCCGACGAGCAGGAAAAAGAAATGGAGGCGACGGTCGATTGGAGCAGCTGGTCGTTTTAATGCATATATCCGAAAAATTTTGGAGGCTACACTTTGAAATTTGGTCGGAACCGGAACAATAGATTTTAAAAGAATGTTGTATTCTTATGGTATAAAAGCCTGGGTATGCAATTAATAATCAGAATATAATAATAACAAATAACTAAATGCAAGTTATCATGAATGGTAAATTAATCCCCGTTTTTGTATTGGCAGCATTGATGTCGTGTAGTCAGCCACCGGTGAAGGAGCAAGGTCCCCGCCCGGTGAAATTGACGGAAGTGACCTCATTGAACCTTGTGGAAAAGTCGTTTAGCGGTGTCGTATCGCCGGACCAGTTCAGCGATCTGGCCTTTAAAATGTCTGGACCGCTGATTTCGCTGAATGTGGATGAAGGGCAAAAAGTCCGTACGGGACAGGTTGTAGCAGAGATCGACCCGCAGGATTTCAAATGGGAATATGAAGCGAAGAAGGCTTCTTTTCAAACAGCCGAAGCACAGTTGCAACGTGCGAAGAAGCTGTTATCCAAACAGGCTATCTCGAAGCAGGAGTATGAGACGACCGAAGCCTCTTATTCCAACGCAAAGGCTGCATTCGAATATGCACAGAACCAATTGGAACAAACGAAACTGCGTGCTCCGTTCGATGGATTTATCCAGAAGAAGTATGTAGAGAACTATCAGAAGGTACAGGCCGGGCAGGGGATCGTTTGCCTGATCAACCCGAACAAGTTGCAGATCCAGTACACGATGCCTGAAACGAACATTACCTATTTCTCCACTCCTTATCAGATCTATGTGGAGTTTGACAACTATAAGGGAATCCGTTTCAAAGCGAAGGTGAAGGAATATGTGGAAGCGTCTCCCGATGGTTCCGGTGTTCCTGTCTTCCTGTATATCGACGATCCCGAATTTAATCTGAACAAATACAAAGTGGCTGTCGGATTCTCCTGCCGTGTGGTGCTGCATATCGAGAGTGCAAGCTTTAACGAGGGAGCGGTGCTGGCGCCTCTTTCCGCCATTGTAGCCAGTGAAGAAAATAACGACAAATTTGTCTTTGTCTATAATGCCCAGTCACAAAAGGTGGAACGTCGCCAGATCGAAGAATCAGGACTGGTTGGAAAAGACAATGTTGTGATAACCAAAGGACTGAATGCCGGTGACCAGGTCGTTTCGGCCGGAGCTACCCGTCTGGTTGAAGGACAACAGGTAAAAGTATTAACAGATTAAGCTGATAAATAATGAATCTTCCAGTATATTCCTTAGAGAATAAGAAGATTATATATTTCTTTTTGGCAGTGATGCTGATCGGGGGTATATATTCTTTCTTTAAATTGCCGAAAAAGGAGGACTCGCCTTTCGTAATCAAACAGGCTGTTCTGGTTACGCAATATCCGGGTGCTACTCCTCAGGAGGTAGAAAAATTGATAACGGAAGCTATCGAACGGGAAATTCAGTCCATGTCGGATGTTTTTCAGATCAAGTCTGAATCTTATTTCGGCATGTCGAAGATCTCGATCGAATTGCAACCGACTTTGGCTCCGGATTATATGCCGGTCAAGTGGGATGAATTGCGCCGTAAGGTGGCTAACATACAACCCCGCCTTCCGAGCGGTGCTTCCGCCATTAACGTGAGCGATGACTTCGGGGACGTGTTCGGTATCTATTATGCCTTGACTGCCGACGAAGGCTTTACTTATGACGATATGCGCGATTGGGCGCAGAAGATCAAGACCGAGCTGACTCCTATCCAAGGTGTGCAGAAGGTCTATCTGTTTGCGGAACAGACGCAGGTCGTGAATGTGCGTATCTCCGTTCCCAAGCTGGCAAACCTGGGGATCGACCCGAACTCGATCCAGCAAGTCCTGCAGACCCAGAACCTGCTGGTCAATACAGGCGAGATCATGACCGGGACTTACCAGCTTCGTGTACGTGCCGAAGGTACTTATAAAAGCATAGAGGATATACGCGACCAGCTGATCGTGACAAAGGGAGGAGGCGAAGTGCGCCTGGGCGATATCGCTATCATCGAACGTGGCTATATGGACCCACCTTCCAACCTGATGCGTGTGGATGGCAAACGGGCCATCGGTATCGGTGTGGCTACGGGTGCGAAAGACGACGTGGTGGCTGTCGGCGATGCTGTTGCCGAACATTTGAAAGAGATGGAGCAGCTTTTCCCGATCGGTATGGAACTGAAAACCATTTATCCGGAAAACCAGATTGCCAACGAAGCGAATAACGGGTTTATCCTGAACCTGATCGAATCGTTGCTGATCGTAATTGTGATTATCTTCCTTGTGATGGGATCGCGTGCCGGTATGCTGGTGGGCAGTTCGCTGCTTTTCTCGGTAGGCGGTACGTTGCTGATTATGCTGATCTGGGGTGTCGGGCTGAACCGTACGTCCCTTGCCGCTTTCATCATTGCGATGGGTATGCTGGTGGATAACGCGATTGTGGTGACTGATAATGCGCAGGTCGGCATCAAACGAGGCTTATCGCGTTACCAAGCGTTGGTCGATGGAGCCACCAAACCGCAGTGGGCGTTGTTGGGCGCGACCTTTATCGCTGTTTGTTCTTTCTTACCAATGTATTTGGCGCCGGCTTCTGTGGCCGAGATTGTCAAGCCGTTGTTTATCGTGCTTGCCGTGTCTCTCGGACTGAGTTGGATATTGGCTTTGACACAGACAACGACTTTCGGTAGCTTTATCCTGAAAGAAGCCAAGCCGGGTGAGTCAAAAGATCCGTATGACACGAAGTTGTATCATCAGTTTGAGAAAGTCCTGGCCCGTCTGATTAAGCGTCGTTATCTGACACTTACTTCGGTAGTGGCGACTTTGTTCTTGTCCTTGTTTATCATGGCGATCATGCCGCAGAGTTTCTTCCCGATCATGAATAAGCCCTATTTCCGTGCCGACCTGATCTTCCCGGAAGGGTATGGTATCGACGATGTGGAAAGGAATGTGATCAAGATCGAGGACTATCTGAAGAACAACGAGAAGATCAAATCCTATTCGTTCACGTTGGGAGGCTCGCCGGTGCGTTATTACCTGGCAAGTTCTTCTATCGGCCCGAAACCGAACTTTGCTAATGTCTTGATCGAAACCAAGGATGCGAAAGATGCGCAGAGCGAGGAAAATAAGTTCTATGAATATATGGTCGCCAACTATCCGGATATTTTGACCCGTTCAGCTTTGTTTGCTTTGTCTCCTGTGCCCGATGCTGCAATTGAAATCGGGTTTGTTGGTGATAATATCGATACGCTGGTGGCTCTGACGCAGCGTGCACAAGAGATCGCCCGCAAGAACGACATGGTGATGGAAGTGCGCAACAGCTGGGGAAACAAGGTTCCGGTATGGAAGCCGTTGTACTCGCAGGAAAAAGGTCTTCGCTTGGGTATTACCCGCCAGCAGATGGCCTATTCGCTTCGTTCGGCAACCAATGGCGTGCCTTTAGGAGAATATCGCGAGGGGGATGTGTTCATGCCGATCCTGCTGAAAGATGCTGACCGGGATTCCATGAACTTGAACGATATCAAGACCTTGCCGGTCTACAGCGCCAAAGGCCGTTCGGTCAAAGTGGAGCAAGTGATCGACGACTTCTCGCTCGATTATGAGTACAGCGTCGTGAAGCGTTATAATCGCCAGCGTTATATGATGATGCAGTGCGAACCGAAACGTGGCGCCAATACAATGGCAGCTTTCAGCCAGTTGTGGCAGGAGATCCAGCAGGAGGTGCAGGTTCCCGAAGGATATAAACTGCAATACTTTGGCGAACAGTCCGAACAGGATAAAGGTAACAAGGCGATTGCCGCCAATATCCCGTTGATGTTCGGTTTGATTTATCTCACCTTGTTGTTCCTTTTCCCGAAATACTACCGGAAGCCGGTCTTGATCATGTGTATGTTGCCTCTGATCTTCATCGGTGTGGTATTGGGATTGCTGGTGTTCGGCAAGTCGCTCGATTTCTTTGCCATGTTAGGTCTGTTAGGCCTGATCGGTATGAATATCAAGAATGCGATCGTGCTGGTAGACGAAATAGGATTGCAGCTTGACAGTGGCCTGTCGCCGGTCAATGCGGTGATCGAGGCAACCAAGACGCGTATCGTTCCGGTAACGATGGCATCGGGCACAACGATCCTGGGCATGTTGCCATTGTTGGGTGATGCCATGTTTGCCGGTATGGCGGCGACGATTATGGGAGGTCTGTTCGTTTCGACCATCCTGACGATCTTCGTGCTTCCGGTGACCTATTGTATATTCTTTAAGATTAAATCGGTATAATAATATGAGAAATAAAATAATTATCGGTTGTATGCTGTTGGGGGCTTTATCTGTGGGAGCACAGGAAAAGCCCGTCACGGCTGCAGACTACAAGCAGAAAGTGCTTGAATATAGCCGTCAGATCAAACAGAGTGCGGAAGAGCGTATCGCGATGCAGCATGCTATCAAGGCGGCCAAGACCGCTTTCTTCCCGGCTCTCGACTTCTCCGGCAGTTACCAGTACCGTATCAATAAGTACGATTTGGATTTCGGTCCGGGTATGTCTGTCGAAATGGATCACAATACTTATAGTTTGGGAGCTACCGTAAGTCAACCTGTTTATGCCGGCGGACAAATCTACAACAATTACAAGGCCGCCCAGATACAGGGACAGATCGCTTCCGAAGCAGAAGACCTGACGACGGATAATATCGTGTATGCCGCCGACCTGAACTATTGGTCTGCGGCTGCCCGCAAAGGTATGTACGATGTTATGTGCCAGTATGTCGATATCGTGCAGGAATTGGCAAACGTGCTGACTACCCGTTTCAATGACGGGCAGATCAGTAAGACAGACCTCTTGCAGGTACAGTCGCGTTTGAAAGAAGCGGAATTGAACAAAAGCGCTGCGTACAAAGACTATCAGATTGCCTTGCAAAACCTGAACGTGCTGATGGGAGTTCCTCCTATGACACCGGTAGAGATTGCCGATGCCATCACGATGGTTCAGCCGTTGCCCATGCACATAGGGGAAGAGGCCGCTTTGCAGAACCGGCCAGATTTCACGATCTCTAAATTGAATATCGAATACCAGAAACGGCAGATCAACCTGTCAAAAGCAAAGTATAATCCGACACTGGCTATCGGTTTCCAGGGAACCTGGGGCACTCCGATGTTGAACGTGAAAGGGTCCGACCAGCTTTGGACACCTGCTGTGTTCGCCTCCCTGAAGATACCTTTGTTTCGTTGGGGAGCCCGTTTCAAAGAAGTGAATTCTCAGAAAGCTATCTTACGCAGTAAGGAATATGCGATGGATTATACACGCGATCAGATTTCTCAGGAAGTCGCCAACTCTTGGACCAGCCTGACGGAAAACACGAAGCAAATCAATGTCGCTGAAGAGGCCTGCAAGATCGCTGAAGAAAATCTCGACCTGAATACGTTCAGCTATAATGAGGGAAAACTTCCGATCCTCGACGTCCTTTCCGCCCAGCTTTCCTGGATTCAGTCCTATAGCAGCCTGATCCAGACCTGGTATCAGCAGAAAGCGTCTCTTGCCCAATATAATAAAGCGGTGGGTATTCGTCGCCTGCAGTAATCGGAAAACACCTTTATCACAATCTTTTTAGGCACGGATTTCACTGATTTACACGGATGAATTTATTTTTTCCGTGTTTTCCGTGAAATCCGTGCCTAAATTATATCTGTTAGTAAGCTAAATTTTGCTTCGACACAGCTCCCTGCCAAGAGCAGAAACAAATGCAAATATTATTGAAACTCCTTTTTCAGTTTCTCCACCCATTTCAGTATCCGTTCCTCCGTCTGTTCGGACTGGTTCTCGATATCGAGGGGAAGTCCCAGGAAATGTCCTTCCTTAACGGCCCGTGATTGGGTGAAATGATAGTCGTTGACAGGCATGAAACCGACCAGTTCCGCATTGCTTTGGGTAAAGGCTTCCGCCAGAATGCCGATCCCATCGACGAAATTGTCGGGATAGCGTTCTTGGTCTCCGAGCCCGAATAGGGCGACTTTCTTGCCCGTCATGTCGATGGATTCTATTTCCGGCATGAACTCGTCCCAGTAAGTCGGCAGTTCTCCGTCGAACCAGGTGGAAGTTCCGGCAATAATATTGTCGAACGATTCGAACTCCTCGCGTGTCGCCCCTTCTATCGGGATCAGGACGACTTCGTTTTCTGCGAATGCTTCTTGTATTTTCAAAGCGACTACGGCTGTTTTAGCGGTTGTGCCACCATAGAATAAACCTATTTTCTTCATTTTGTATGTTGTTTATAGAAAGTGTGTCGAAATTATCCTGTTCCCGCGCCCCTCGCGGGATCGCATTAAAACCGGCCCTATAAAAATCTGATTGATAAGGTCTGTCCTTTTGCGTCCCCGCATCAAGTGCGGGGACAAGGAGATTTTGACATACCCTCTTCATTAATATTCCAATAATGCTTTTGCTGCGTTGTAGATCCGTTCTTCTCCGGGCAGGATCGCCTTTTCGAGGACCGGATGGAAACCGACAGGGGTAAAGGTGGAGCCGACGCGCTGGATCGGAGCATCCAGGTACCGGAACATTTCCGTGCCGACGATACCGGCTATTTCCGCACCGAAACCGGAGAACACTTTATCTTCATGTACGATCAGCACCTTGCTGGTCTTTTTCACGGAGGCGAAGATTGTTTCCGTATCGAGCGGGATCAGCGAGCGGATGTCGATGACTTCCATGTCCCAGTTATGCTCTTTCTTCAACTTCTCGGCGACACTGAGGCAGAAATGCGTGGTATTGCCATACGTGATCACGCTCAGGTCATTACCCGGCCGGCGGATACGGGCTTTCCCGAAAGGAACCTCGAAGTCTTCCGGCACAAAACTGGCTGCTTCGACCGAGTTATACTGTGCTTTCGGTTCGAGAAAGACAGTAAAGCCTTTCGAACGTAGGCTGGTGCGCAACAGTCCTGCCGCATCGTCGGCAAAAGAAGGATAGACGATGCGGGCTCCCGGAATGGAAGTCAGCGCACCTTCGATCGTTTGCGAATGGTAGAGTCCGCCGCCGATATAACCGCCCGATGCCAGGCGGAGCGTCAGGTTAGGGGTGAACTGTCCGTTGCTTCGCCAGTATTCGTGCGTACATTCGACATACTGCTCAATGGCCGGCCAGAAATAATCGGCAAATTCGGCTCCTTCCACCACGACGTGTATTTTCGGATCGAAGCGGCACATGCCGTTGGCCGTACCCACGATGTAGTCTTCGGCGATGGGAGCGTTGAAGATACGTTTTGGCCCGAACTCCTGTTGCATGCCTTTGGTGACGTTGAACACGCCGCCTTTGTCTTTGTTAGCCACATCCTGTCCCCACAGGAATGTATTCGGGTTATGGCGGAATTCTGCTTTTAGTGTTTCGTTGATTGCGGTTACCAGTGTTCTTTTTTCGCCATTTTCTTCTTTATGCGTGCCGTCTGTATATTTCTGTGGCTGGTAAGGTTCGGGCAGGACATAGTCAAAGATCGTCGCAGGATCGGGTTCGGGAGCCGCCAACGCTTTGCGGTTGGCCGCACTCAGGTCTTTTTTTGCCTGTGCTTCTATCTGCTTCAGCTCATCTTCGGTCAAGCGGTTGTAACGGAGCAGCATACGGCGGAATTTTTGCAGCGGATCGGCTGCTTTCACGTAGGCAAGTTCGTTTTCATCGCGATACAAAGTCTGCTTGTCAGAGTTCGAATGGGAGCCGATGCGTACGCAGTTTGCATGGACGATCACCGGATTATGCGTATTGATCGCATGTTCGCGGGCTTCGGTCATGGCGTTCATCGAGTCAAAAACGTCTTTCCCGTTACAGTGGATGATACGCAGGTTCTTGAAGCCGGAGAAGTTGTCGGCTACCTTGCGGTTGGCCGTCTGGTCCTTTTTGGGGACGGAGATGCCGTAGCCGTTATCCTGCAAGACGAAGATAACGGGGAGCTGTTCGTTGCTCGCCCCGTTGATGGCTTCATAGACGTAACCTTCGGAAGTGGCGGACTCGCCATGCGAAGTGATCGCGACACCTTTATGGTCGTAATAAACCATTGCACGGGCGACACCTACGGCATGCAGGTCGTGTGTCCCGGTTGCCGAGGATATGTTCTCGATGTGCCACTCCGGCTTGGCGAAGTGGTTGGACATATGCCGTCCGCCGCTGGACGGGTCGGTCGCTTTCGAGATACCGTTCAGGATAACTTCTTCAGCGGTCATTCCGGCGGAAAGCACGGTTAACA
>ERZ773164.2819-NODE-2819-length-13213-cov-26.429397_pt1 | contig 13213 bp, 10 predicted proteins | sample MGYA00511917_ERZ773164 | MGnify/ENA primary metagenome ERZ773164 (study PRJEB29015, sample SAMEA2737847) | human gut metagenome | biome: human gut; feature: human-associated habitat; material: faeces | place: China | collected 2012 ...
AGTGCCATTTCGCTTGCCAGCCATTGGGTGAAGTTGGCTACTGCCGTTTTAGCGGCCGAGTAACCCGGTACACGGGTGATAGCACTATAAGCAGCCATAGAAGATACATTGATGATGCATCCTTTCTTCTGTTTTGCCATTACCTTACCGAATATCATAGACGGATAAACTGTACCGTTCATATTCAGGTTAGTCACTTTTTCCCAGCAAGAGATGTCCATATCATAGAAGTGCTGATCCGGTTCGAGAGTAGCTCCCGGCATATTGCCACCGGCAATGTTCAATAGAATATCGATCTGTCCCCATTTGGCTACGACTTCTTCGGCTACTTTCTCCAGGCTGGCGATGTCAAGTACATTACCGATGATGCCGATTACATCGTTACCGTATTGCTTAAGTTCAGCCACACGGTTGTCCAGTTGCTCCTGACGAATGTCAATAGCTACAACTTTTGCTCCCTGCTGTACAAAGTGTTGGGCAATATTTCCGCCCAGTACACCACCTGCTCCGGTAATAACAGCAACTTTACCGGCAATACTAAATAATTCGTTCATGTTTTCTATCAAATGTTTTTATGAATGGATGCAAAAATAGCGGGTTTTTATACATGCTATGATGCGTATTTTTGCAAGATATTTACCTATCTTTGCAAAAGCAGTTTAGAAAGGAGATTTATGAAGAAGATAATGAATGAGAAGTTGACTATTACGACTTCCAATCCCGTCCGTGCCCGCTTTTATGAATATCCACGTTTCACGTATCCGTGGCATTTTCATAGTGAGTATGAAATTATTTATGTGGAGAAGGGAGAGGGGGATTGTCTGGTGGGTGACAGCATTATCTCCTATTCAAAAGGTGATTTGATTCTTTTCGGTTCCGAACTGCCTCATAGTATGCAAAGTCCACCGGACGACGGGGAAGAATCTGATAACGAAGAAAAATCCGAACTGAAAGTAAGAGGAGTCAATATTCAGTTTGAAAAAGACTTTATGCATTATTCTATATCTCAATACTCCCAGTTTATTCCTATCAGGAATTTATTGGAGGATGCTTGCAGAGGAATTAAATTCACAATTACCCGTTCGGGGAAAATCATTAAGTTATTGGAACAAATTCCTTCTGCCAAAGGAGCAGATCAAATCATCCTGTTGCTTTCACTTCTACAGATGATGGCTACCAGTAATCATAAGAAATATCTGACTACTTCTCATTATACTCCGTCCCCTTCTATTATGCGTAATGAAAGAATGGAAAAGGTGATTGCCTATTTGAATAAACATTATACCGAGTCTATCGGTCTGGATGAAATTGCTTCTTATACAGCGATGAACCCTACTGCTTTCTGCCGATACTTTAAAGAAAACACAGGAAAAACATTCAAAGAGTATGTACTTGATATGCGTATCGGATATGCTTGTAAACTATTGAATAGTAGTATGATGAATATATCTCAAATCAGTGCTACTTGCGGATTTGAATCACCTGTACATTTTAACCGCATTTTTAAAAGGGTGACAGGAATGACACCGACTTTATATAGAGAGCAGATGGAATAAGCTTTTCAGGCAATAAACATTTGAGTATAATTTCTTCCTCGTTCGTATATAATAGGAAAGATGAATAAACATGAACGTAAATAGAATGAAGAAAAGAATTTTGCTTTTGTTGTTGGTGATACCGGCATTGGTAAAAGCGCAAGATGTGATGACAGAAACCCGTCAGGAACTGACGTCTCCTGATGGAGCTTATCGTTTTACCTTTTATCAACGTGCGGTGGGAGAGGATAATGCACAAATGTATTATACCTTGACTTATAAGAATCGTCCGGTGATTGAAGAAAGTAAACTGGGTGTTCTGATTGAAAATCAGTTATTTGAATCGGCGTTGGGTATACCGAATGATACTTGTCATTTTTGGTGTGAGAATCTGAAGTTGACAGAGACTGAACATCAAAAGACGGACGAGAGATGGAAGCCTGTATATGGCGAACGTGCGGAAGTACGTGATTGCTACAATGAGATGACTTTGAAACTCAAGAAGGGAGAAGGAAATGGCAATCAGGACGGTGGTTATGATAAGCGTAAGAATTACTTTATGAATATCATAGTTCGCGCCTATAATGAAGGAGTTGCTTTCCGCTATCATTTTCCGGAAATGACAAACGGGCTTTTCTTGCATATCGTCGGTGAGCAGACTAGCTTCACAATGCCTGAAGGAACGATGGCGTATTATGAACGTTGGGCGCAAGGACCTTATGAACTTCGTCCGTTGGAAGGATGGGGCAAAGAGGAGAGTGAGCGTCCTTTGACCTTGAAACTGCCTGATGGATTATCTGTAGCCTTGTTGGAAGCGGAAATGGTGGATTATGTTCGTGGTAAATTCCGTTTATCGGCAGAGAAACCTTCCACTTTGGAGACAAGCCTGTATAGTAGCGTCGATATTATTTCTCCTTACAGTACTCCGTGGCGTGTAATCATGGTTGGCGAACGTCCGGTCGATTTAATTAATAATAATGATATTGTCTTGAATCTGAATCCGGCTTGCAAACTGGCTGATACTTCTTGGATCAAACCCGGGAAAGTATTCCGTTCGGGCGACTTGAAACAAGATAGAGTAAAAGCAGCCATTGACTTTGCGGCAGAACGTGGTATTCAGTATGTGCACATGGATGCAGGATGGTACGGACCGGAAATGAAAATGAGTTCGGACGCTACTACTGTTTCTCCTGATAAAGACCTTGATATACCCGCTTTGTGTAAATATGCCGAATCGAAAGGAATCGGACTTATGGTGTATGTCAATCAGCGTGCATTAGTGCAGCAGTTGGATACTCTGTTGCCTTTGTATAAAAAATGGGGATTGAAAGGTATCAAGTTCGGTTTTGTACAGATAGGTAATCAGCGTTGGAGTACTTGGCTGCATGATGCAGTTCGTAAATGTGGAGAATATGGTCTGATGGTAGATATTCATGACGAATATCGTCCGACAGGTTTCAGCCGTACTTATCCTAACCTGATGACGCAGGAAGGTATTCGTGGAAATGAAGAAATGCCGGATGCCACACACAATACGACTCTTCCTTTCACCCGCTATCTGGCAGGTGCAGGAGACTATACGCTTTGCTATTTCAATAATCGGGTGAAGAATACGAAAGCACATCAGTTGGCGATGGCAGCTGTGTATTACAGTCCTTTGCAATTTATGTTTTGGTATGACAGACCGGAATTCTACCAGGGAGAAGAAGAACTGGAATTTTGGAAAGCAATTCCGAGTGTATGGGATGACAGCCGCGCGTTAGATGGAGAGATTGGTGAATATATCGTTCAGGCACGTCGTTCGGGGAATGACTGGTTTGTAGGAGCAATGACGAATACGGAAGCCCGCACAATTACATTGACTACGGATTTTCTGGAACCGGGTAAGAAGTATATGCTTCACCTGTACGAAGATGATGACAAGCTGAATACACGAACGAAAGTACGCAGTACTCATAAGAAGATAAAAGCCGGAGATAAGCTTGTTTTGAAGCTAAAAGCGAGTGGCGGAGCCGCATTGCATTTCACTCCATTGGAAAAATAAATATGATAAATAATAAAGCAGGAAATAACATACTGCAAGAATTAGTTGCACGACACCCGGGTGTCAGGCGTACCGAGACCCGGATGTCAGGCATACCAACACCCGGGTGTCAGCATGCTTGGGATCCGGGTGTCATACAACTTGTTTATATAGCACAAATATTTCTTGAATACATATCGTTTCATTCATTTTTGGTACTATAATTAATCAACCACTTCACCATCTCCGGATCATAATGGGAGAAGAAAAGGGTTTTAGCTGTATCAAGCGCAGCGATAGCCGCCATATCGTCCGGTGTTAACGAAAAATCGAAAACATTGAAATTCTCAATCATACGTTCTTTATGAGTCGATTTAGGAATCACGATAATATCGCGTTGAATCAGATAACGCAGTGCGACCTGTGCCACTGATTTGCCATATTCTTTACCGATTTCCTGAAGAGTCGGATTGGTAAAGAAGTCGTTTCGTCCTTCAGCAAACGGTCCCCATGACATAATTTTAGTACCATATTCTTTCATTACTTCCTGCAACTTTATCTGTTGGTTGAAAACGTGTGTCTCTACCTGATTGACGGCAGGAGTAATTTCACAGAATTCTGCCAAGTCTATAAAGCGGTCAGGATAGAAGTTGCTGACACCGATTGCACGGAGTTTACCAGCCTTATATGCTTCCTCCATAGCCCGGTAAGTTCCATAATAATCACCGAACGGCTGATGAATGAGCAATAGGTCAATATAATCGCTCTTTAACTTACGCAGCGATTCATCAATAGAAGCTTTAGCTTTTTCGTAACCGGCATTTGAAATCCATACTTTTGTAGTGATGAACAGTTCCCCACGTGGTACGCCGCATTTACTGATTGCATTTCCAACACCTTCTTCGTTATGATAGGCTTGTGCCGTATCAATAGAACGATAGCCCACACTGATTGCATCCGACACGCAACGTTCACACTCTTCAGGCGTAACCTGATAAACACCATAACCTAAAATAGGCATTTCAATGCCATTGTTCAATTTTACTTTTTCCATAATCGAGTATATTATTAAAATAAAAGCGTATTCTAATGTTTTTATTATCTTTATTTCCTCTATGCAAAGTTAGTCTGTAAAAGGTAATCTGTTTTTATGTAGATTACGGGTTTTGCTACCTTTTTTACGGATAACGCTATCTTTGCATTTAATATCTACTATTATATATAGTCGTTTTTTGAGTATTTTGTTCTTCATATTCGTAGTATAGGAAGTTAAATCAATTAAAAGAAGCATTATGAATAAATATTTTCTTGTTGTATTGTTGTCATTATTCATGCAGGTTGCTAAGGTGGCAGCAGCCCCCTGGCAGTGGTCCGTAGAAATAAAAGAGCTGATTTCAGAAGAGACAAACGCCCACCCTTCTGCCTATCTATGGATACCGGAAAACTGTAAACAAGTCCGTGCCGTCATCATCGGGCAACACAATATGACCGAAGAAACAATTTTCGAGCATCCTGAATTTCGGAAGAATATGGGCAAACTGGGAATTGCAGAGATATGGATCACTCCCGGAATAGACCAACGCTGGGACGTGACAAAAGGTACCCAACAAATCTTTGAAACAATGATGAAGAACTTGTCTGAAATAAGCGGATATACAGAACTGGAGTTTGCCCCGGTCATCCCTATCGGACACTCGGCAATGGCTACTTATCCGTGGAACTTTGCCGCCTGGAATCCTGAACGTACATTGGCCGTACTCTCTATTCACGGTGATTCTCCCAGAACTCATTTGACGGGTTACGGGCGTGCGAATTTGGATTGGGGAACCCGTACGATTGAAGGTATCCCCTCATTAATGGTAATGGGAGAGGACGAATGGTGGGAAGACCGGTTGATAACCTCTTTCGATTATCGTCGTGAATATCCGAATGCTCCCCTTTCATTTCTTGCTGATGCAGGACACGGACATTTCGACATATCCGATGAATTGATTGATTATCTTTCCCTCTTTCTGAAAAAGACAGTGGAATATCGGTTGCCGGAGCATTCGTCATTGGATGCTCCGATTCAGTTAATTCCGGTAGAAGCAAAGAATGGCTGGCTGGCAGACCGTTGGCGAAAGAATGAAAAGCCTACAGCCGAAGCCGCTTCCTATGATAAGTATAAAGGAGACAAGAACCATGCGTTTTGGTATTTTGATAAGGAAATGGCAGATGCCACAGAAAAATATTACGCCAATGAGCGTGGAAAGACAGAGCAGTATATCGGCTTTGAGCAAAAAGGAAAACTGATCACTTTCAATCCGAAATCCCATGTACGTATGTCTCCTTCTTTTCAACCCGAAGCGGACGGAGTCACTTTCCACCTGAAAGCAGTGTACACAGATACGTTAAGGAACGAATATTCAAAAGAACACAGTACGCATCCCATTCGAATGTCGAGAATTTGCGGTCCGGTGGAAGTGGTGAATGATACAACTTTTACTGTTCGTTTCTATCGGATGGGATTGGATAATCCTAAACGTACAGGAGGCATCTGCCTGATGGCTTCCGTAAAACAGGATCATAAATACCGGAGTGCCGTTCAGCAGGTAGAGATTCGTATTCCTTACCGGAATAAGGAAGGGATACCCCAACGTATAATTTTCCCGAAACTATCCGATGTAAAAGCTTCAGTGAAAGAAATAAGTTTAAATGGAACTGCTGACTCCGGCCTTCCGGTTTACTATTATGTAAAAGAAGGTCCGGCAGAGATAAAGGGAGATAAACTGGTATTGACTAAAATTCCCCCACGTGCAAAATTTCCGGTAAAGGTGACAGTGGTAGCCTGGCAATATGGGCGTAGCGGAGAACCTAAAGTGCAGACTGCTGAAGCAGTAGAACAGAGCTTTTATATTACTGCCCGTTAGTTTGACAAAGAGATTGTTCAAGGAATCAGAGTACTAATTCCTTGAACAATCTTTCCAAAGTCTTATCTAAATCAGTAGAAAATCCCGGATGTGGGCGAGATACTTGTATGCAGGAACTTTTTACTGCAGTCAGCCAACGAAATCTGTCAGGAATATCCATATTGGCTATGGCTCCTCCCTCTTTATTTCCCATGCATATCTTGTCAAAGACCTGTAACCCTTCTTTCAGGCAATTCATATCCAGTTCGGAAGAAAACAGTTTTAGTTTGTTCTCATCTATCGTATAGAGGGATTTCAGGTATTTGGCTTGTTTGGAAAACAACACAATCCCCATATTGATAAACTCCTCCCGTTCTACTTTAGGAACGAAACGGATGACTGCGTATTCATATAAGTGCCTTTCTTGCATTTTGCGCTTCATTTACAAATGTTTCGGAATGCTTAATCCTTTCTTCTAAGAATCGAATATAAATGTCTCTCAAATCCTGTGGAGTTTCTGTGCCTTCTGTCCAGTTCAACCAGTCGTCGGGAATAGCATTGACTATCTCACGGATTTTATCCGAAGTCAATATCTGTCTGAATTCGATATCTACCTCTTCCAGTTTATCGGCAAACGGTAATAATACATGGTCTTTTATCTGTACAAAAGGAACCAGTGCCTGTTTTTGCCAGTTAGTCCAGGAATGGTGGAAATAAAGGGACGCCCCATGATCTATCAGCCATAGTTCTTTGTGCCATATCAACATATTGGTATTTTTAATGGTACGGTCTACGTTAGTCAGCAAGGCATCCAGCCATACTACTTGCGAAGCCGTTTTTCCATCTACTTGATGTACTATCGGATCAAAAGTCAACGAACCGGAAAGGAAATGCAATCCCATATTCAGTCCTCGACTCCATTGAAGTAAATCCTGTATCTCTTCGTCTGCTTCCGTTCGTCCGAAGGCCTCGTCCAGATTCAGAAAAACTATTTCGGGGACTCTGAAACCCAGTGCACGGGCTATCTCCCCACCAATCAGTTCGGCAATCAGCGCTTTTGTTCCGTGTCCTGCCCCCCTGAATTTGACTACATACTTAAATTCATCGTCAGCTTCGGCTAAAGCAGGCAATGAGCCTCCCTCACGCAGAGGAAGAATATATCTTGTAACATTTGCCGTACGTAAATCCATGTAGCTCCTTTCTTTAATTTGGGGAATAAAGATAGGACGTTTCAGATGAATTTTATAAGAAAGTGGGCTTTAAATTAAAGAATTGTAGCTTAATTAAATAATTTTGTGGCTTTGAGTGTTTAAGGCACCTTGTTCGTATCTTATAGATAAAAGATAGAAATAATATGAATAAGAAAGTTTTAGTTACGGCAATCTTGTTTGGTTCATTGACAGTATCGGGTATAGTGTCAGCTCAATCTGTATATCCCGGACAACATCAGGGAAAGTTGAAAAAGGAAACAGTGGCTCCCCTTCAGGCGGAAAGTTTTGATTTGAAAGATGTTCGCCTGTTGCCAAGTCGTTTCCGTGATAATATGCTTCGGGATTCTGCCTGGATGACGTCAATAGATGTGAATCGTCTGCTACATAGCTTCCGTACCAATGCCGGTGTATTTGCCGGACGTGAGGGCGGATATATGACAGTGAAGAAACTGGGTGGTTGGGAATCTTTGGATTGTGAACTTCGCGGACATACTACCGGACACATGCTCTCGGCACTTGGTTTGATGTACGCAGCTACCGGCAGTGAGATATTCAAACTGAAAGGCGATAGCTTGGTTAACGGATTGGAAGAAGTGCAGAATGCACTGAAAAACGGGTATTTGAGTGCCTGGCCCGAAGAACTGATAAACCGGAATATTCAGGGAAAAGGTGTATGGGCTCCCTGGTATACTCTGCACAAACTTTTCTCCGGGCTGATAGATCAATATCTGTATGCGGATAATAAGAAAGCATTGACTATCGTCACCCGAATGGGTGATTGGGCATACAATAAATTGAAACCCCTTAGTGAAGAAACACGTAAACTTATGATCCGCAATGAATTTGGCGGTATCAATGAGTCATTCTATAATTTATACTCAATAACGGGAGATGAACGTTATCGCTGGCTGGCGGAATATTTCTACCACAATGACGTAATCGACCCATTGAAAGAACTTCGTGATGACTTGGGAACGAAGCATACCAATACTTTCATCCCGAAAGTGATAGCCGAAGCCCGCAACTACGAGTTAACCCGCAACGAGACAAGCAGGAAACTATCGGAATTCTTCTGGCACACCATGATTGACCATCATACTTTTGCTCCGGGATGTAGCAGTGACAGAGAACACTACTTTGATCCGAAGAAGTTATCCCAACATCTGACCGGCTATACCGGAGAAACTTGTTGTACCTATAATATGCTCAAACTTAGCCGCCATCTTTTTTGCTGGACGGGCGATTCATCTATTGCGGATTATTATGAAAGGGCATTGTATAATCACATCTTGGGACAACAAGACCCTGAAACAGGTATGGTAGCTTATTTTCTGCCTTTGCTTTCCGGGTCTCATAAACTGTATAGCACAAAAGAGAACTCTTTTTGGTGTTGTGTCGGTAGCGGATTTGAGAATCATGCAAAGTTTGGAGAAGCCATCTACTACCATAACAATCAGGGAATATATGTAAATCTATTTATCCCTTCACAGGTAACCTGGAAAGAAAAAGGACTGACAATCCGTCAGGAAACGGAATTCCCACAGGAAGAAACAACACGTTTTACTCTTCAGGCAGAAAATCCTGTCCGCACGACTATTTATCTGCGCTATCCTTCGTGGAGCAAGGATGTAAAAGTTTCGGTGAATGGTAAGAAAATATTTGTAAAACAGAAATCTGGTTCTTATATTGCCATTACCCGTGAATGGAAAGATGGCGATCAAATCTCGGCTACTTATCCGATGCAAATCAAACTGGAAACTACTCCGGATAACCCGGATAAGGCAGCCCTGTTATATGGCCCGTTGGTATTGGCGGGAGAACGGGGAATTGAAGGTATGCAAGCCCCTGCTCCTTTCTCAAATCCTGCTCTTTATAATGATTATTATACCTATAATTTTCATGTCCCAGCACATTTGCGTACCTCTTTGAAACTAGATAAGAAACACCCTGAACGTGCTTTGCAACGTGTAGGAAGTGATTTGAAGTTTACGACAGAACAAGGAGATGTGATTCGTCCGCTATACGATTTGCATCGCCAGCGCTATGTCGTATATTGGGATTTACAATCAGAAGAATAGATAGTAAACAACGAAATGAATAATCGTTTATTAATTGCCGCTTTTGTAAGTATCTGCTTTTTGTCCGGTTCTTGCAAAATATCATCCGGTCAGGGAAGTCGGTATGACTTCTCTTCTTTGGATTCTGTTATCCAAGGATGGGTAGACAAGGGATATTACCCCGGAGCATCCATTTGTGTAGTGAAGAATGATACCGTCATTTTTCAGAAGAACTATCGGGATTATACACCCGATACAAAAGTATATGTCGCTTCTGCCGGAAAATGGGTAGCGGCTGCTGTCATAGGCGCGGTGGTAGACCGTACTGATTTGGGATGGGATGATCCGGTAGAAAAATGGTTGCCGGAATTTAAAGACGATGCTAAAGGTAAGATTCTTCTCCGGCAATTATTATCCCATACATCAGGAGTACGTCCATATCTTCCCGAGCCCCGTGTAGATAACTATAATCATTTGGATTCGGCAGTCACTGAAATTCTCCCTTTGGATACAGTCTTTACTCCCGGCACTCGTTTTGAATATGGTGGACTTGCCATGCAAATTGCCGGAAGAATGGCAGAAGTGGCGATGGGAGAGGAGTTTGAGGCTCTTTTTCAAGAACTGCTGGCGCAACCTTTGGAAATGAAAAACTCTCATTTTACCCCAATCAACACGGACGGCGGACATGCACCCATGTTAGGGGGCGGACTGTGTACTACAATGAATGATTATCTTCACTTCCTGTCCATGATTTATCACGATGGAATGTATAATGGCAAGCAAATTATATCAGCAGAAACTGTGAAAGAAATGCAGGCCGACCAAGTGAAAGGCGCCATAATCCCTTCGAATAACTCGGATAATTATGTAGCGAAAGGACTGGGACAATCCCACAATGGAGTCTACGGATTAGGAGAATGGCGTGAATTAATAGATAAAAAGACAGGTGAAGCTTATCAGATTAGTTCACCGGGATGGGCCGGTGCTTATCCGTGGATAAATAAACACGATAAAGTTTACGGATTCTTCATCTCCCATGTAGCAGGTTCTTCTGCTAAAGAAGACGGTTTTTCTTCTTTCTTTGGCAGCCCTGTCATTTCACGGACCGTTTCAGAAATACTGAAAGGTAAGCCATTGGTTGTCAAACAAGGACGTATCAATGTAGGAAACGGCTCTCTATACTATGAGGAAGCCGGTCAGGGTGAACCGATCATCTTTGTACACGGTCATTCGCTTGACCATCGTATGTGGGATGAGCAATTTTTAGTGTTTGCGAAAAAGTATCATGTCATTCGCTATGATTTAAGAGGATACGGCATTTCTTCTTCCCAAACAGAAGATTATCAATTTATGCATGTTGAAGATCTGGTTACTTTGATGGACTCTTTGCACATCAAGAAAGCGCATATCGTCGGACTTTCTTTGGGGGGATTTATCACTGCTGATATGTTGGCGTATTTCCCAGACCGGATGTTATCGGCTTTTTTAGCCAGTGGAAACATCCGAAAGTCCAAAGGTCCCAGTGAACCGATGACTAAAGAGGAAGCAAAGGTACGTGATGACGAAATAGCTGCCCTGAAAAAGAAAGGAGTGGAAGTGATGAAGAAAGAGTGGTTTGAAGGATTAATGAAATCCGGTGGTAGCCAGCGTGAACGGATGCGTGTGCCTTTGTGGCAGATGATTGACGAATGGGATGCGTGGCAACCGCTACACAAAGAAGTACGGGTAGTAGCAGGGCTGGATGCTATTGAAGAATTGAAGAAGAGTCACCCTGCTGTACCTGCCTTAATTGTAGAAGGTCATTCTTCTGATAACAAATTTTCAAAAAATCCTCCCATATTGGAATATCTACCTAATGGAAAGCTGAAAATCATAGAGGATTGCGGGCACATGATGAATATGGAGCGACCGGAGGAATTCAATGCAGCTTTAGAAGAATTTTTAATCAATATTGAACAGTAAAATGAAAAAGCAATAAATATCATGAAACAAATAGTTCTATGCCTGATCGGAATATTATTAGCATCGTTTGTATCTGCACAAAAGATAAATCATCCTTCACTTTTGTATACCCCTCAACGCATTCAGCAGGTAAAACAACGTATGCAGAATGAACCGAAATTGCGGGAAGCCTGGGAGGATATTCAGAAAACCGCCGATGAAGCCTTACAAAAGAAAGATTTCAATCGGTTGGATTATTTGTCGTTGGCCTATCTGATGACGGATAATAAAGAGTATGCAAATATAATCAAAGAGATTCTTTTGAAAGCTGTGGAAGCCGAATCCTGGGGAGATATGGAAATGATGGCACGTATTCCAGTCTGGCGTTCGCAACTGGGCATGGCACATAAGAGCTTCCTTTCTGCCATAGGATATGATGCGGCTTATAACATAATGTCTTCTTCGGAAAGAAAAAAGATTGCCGAAGGCTTGAAACGATTGGCTGTAGAGCCTGCCTTGGGCGACTGGCTGTTGGAACCTGCCCGAATCCATTCTTTGAACTCTATGGGACACAACTGGTGGACTTCCTGCGTATGCCAGGGTGGAATATTAGCATTAAGCCTACAGAATGAACTTCCCGAAGTAAAAGATTGGGTGGAGCAACTTCATGAATCACTTCCCGAATGGTTTGACTTTGCCGGCGATGCCTTGCAACAGAAAGCAAAGAGTTTTGATGAGGCCGGAGGAATGTATGAAAGTTTGAATTATGCAAACTTTGGTATTCAGGAAGCCCTATTGTTTCGAATCGCTTGGATAAACACTCATCCGGGACAAAATCCCGGCAATATACCCCAATTGGCAAAACTTCCGAACTACTTTTCTCAAGTATGCTATCCTCGTACAGGTATGCTGTATAGTTTGAATTTTGGTGATAGTCATAAGAATGTATCAGCAGAATCCAGTATGATGTTATTGTATGCATTGGGACTGAAAGACCCGACTATTCTGTGGTATATAACCCAAGTAGAGCAAGGACAGCATCGCGATGGATTTTTCCTGAATCGTCCGATGGGCTTTCTCTATACCCCTGATTTGAGTAAAGCTCCCGTAACTCCCGATTTGAAAACCTCACAGCTATTCTCGGATTTCGGTTGGGCCACCATGCGTACTTCTTGGGAGAAGGATGCTACGATGCTTGCTGTGAAAAGCGGTCATACGTGGAATCATTCCCATGCGGATGCCAACTCCTTTATTGTTTTTCATAAAGGCGTTGATATTATCAAGGATGGAGGAAACTGCTGGTATCCCAATCCTGCCTATCGCAACTATTTTTTTCAAAGCCAGGCACATAATGTAGTCCTGTTCAACGGGGAGGGACAACCTCGTGAACAACAGTATAGCGGCTCTACTTTGCGAGGAAATCTTTATCATCTCTTGGATGCGGGCAATGTGAAATATGTTTTGGCCAATGGAACAGGTCCTGTCTCTAATAATTTCAGCCGTAACTTCCGTCATTTCCTGTGGATGGATAATGTGATTTATATGATCGATGATTTGA
>ERZ773164.2823-NODE-2823-length-13186-cov-1.987282_pt1 | contig 13186 bp, 14 predicted proteins | sample MGYA00511917_ERZ773164 | MGnify/ENA primary metagenome ERZ773164 (study PRJEB29015, sample SAMEA2737847) | human gut metagenome | biome: human gut; feature: human-associated habitat; material: faeces | place: China | collected 2012 ...
TTAATTTCCTCCACGCCGATATTGAGTAAGGCAATGCGTGGATAAACTAAGTTCAATCGGTTTTCGGCAAAGATCGAGCCCATGATGGCAAATTCATAAAGATTTTGAGCAGAACATTCTACGTTTGCGCCTAAATCTAACATCACGGTTTTATCACCCGTCATCGACGGTAATAAGGATACCAACGCAGGGCGTTGAATCCCTTCTAAAGGCTGTAAGAGTACCTTTGACAATCCCATCAACGCGCCCGTATTTCCTGCACTCACACAACCTTGCGCCTCTCCTTTCTGAACCATTTCAATAGCTAAACGCATCGACGTGCCTTTGCTATGACGCAATGCATGAGAAATACCTTGATTGTTATCAATAGTCTTAGTGCAATGATGAATTTGAATACGTTCTAAAAGGGAAGAAGGTGCATTTTCCAGTAAAGGGGAAATTTGTTGGCTATCGCCAAACAGCACTAAAGAAAGCATTGGATCTGCTTCCAACGCTGAAAGAGATGCGGGGATAGTAATACGGGGACCAATGTCCCCGCCCATCACATCTAACGCTAAGGTTAGACGGTTCAAGTGAATACCTTATAAGTAAAATTACTTATTGATCACTTTGCGACCACGGTAGTAACCGTCAGCAGTTACGTGGTGGCGTAAGTGAGTTTCACCGCTTGCTTTATCCACTGATACTGCAGCAGTAGTTAATGCATCGTGTGAACGACGCATATCACGACGTGAACGAGATTTTTTGTTTTGTTGAACAGCCATTGGCTATACTCCTAAATTTAATTTACTTTTGCTTTAAATTAGCTAATACAGCGAACGGGTTCGGTTTTTTTGCCAATTCTTCAGGCAATTCGCCAAAAACCTGTTCGTGCGCGGACACTTCACAGTGTTCAGATGAATGCATTGGGACAAGCGGTAGAGCTAAAATAAGTTCGTCTTCCACTGCACCAAGTAAATCTATTTCACCAAACTCATTAAATTCGATTGGCTCATAAATTTCCGGCAAGTCATCAGCCTGATCCCAATTAGCCACTGGACTATACATAAAATGACATTCCAATGTTTGTTTGAATGGTTCGCCACAACGTTGACAGTCTAATTCGACATCAACTTGTACTTGCCCTTTCATCACCACTAATTTTTGTGGATCAATATAAAACGATAATGTTACCTGTGCATCGCTGAGCACTTTCCCCGTAGATTCAGCTAAACGCACTAACTGACTAGCGGTATAATAACCATCATAATCAATTCTTTGTTGAGCGTCTTTAACCGGATCAACGGTTAGGGGTAGTTTTACCTTTTGCATAGGGTGCGAATATTACCTGTTGTCAATAAAATAGTCAAAGGAAATTCGCACTAATTATGAGAAAAGTTCAATCTCTATCTAAACTTTCTTAAGATTTATGCCTTTGCAAAGTGCGGTCATTTTTTCCTGTGTTTTACTCGGCATGCTCACTCAAGAAGCCACCACTTTGATGTTTCCAAAGGCGAGCATAAAGCCCATTTTGTTCAAGCAATTCTGCGTGAGTCCCTTGCTCGACAATTTGTCCTTTATCTAACACGATTAAACGATCCATTGCCGCAATAGTGGATAAACGGTGAGCAATGGCAATAACCGTTTTATTTTCCATCATTTTGTCGAGACTTTCTTGGATCGCGACTTCCACTTCTGAATCTAGCGCACTGGTCGCTTCATCCAACAGTAAAATTGGTGCATCTTTTAACATGACACGCGCAATCGCAATACGTTGGCGTTGACCACCTGACAGTTTCACTCCACGTTCACCAACATGGGCATCATAGCCTTTTCTGCCTTGAGCATCGCTGAGATAAGGAATGAAATCTGCCGCTTCGGCACGTTTAGCCGCATTGATCATTTCTTCATCTGTCGCAGTTGGACGACCATAAATAATGTTATCGCGAACAGAGCGGTGTAAAAGCGAGGTATCTTGCGTCACTAAACCAATTTGGCTACGAAGGCTTTCTTGGCTTACATCTAAAATATTTTGACCATCAATAGTAATTGAGCCTTCTTGTGCCTCGTAGAAACGTAAAAGTAAATTCACAATGGTTGATTTACCTGCACCAGAACGACCAATTAAGCCCACTTTTTCACCCGGTTTGATGGTGAGATTAAAGTGGTTAAGCAACGGTTTATTCGGATCATAGGCAAACGAAATATCGTTAAATTTGATTTCGCCTTGTTTCACTTCCAAAGCTACACAATTTGGCTTATCGACAATAGTATGCGGTTTAGTCAACGTCGCCATACCATCATTCACCGTCCCGATATTTTCAAATAAGCGAGCAGATTCCCACATAATCCAACGAGAAAGACCATTTACACGTAACGCCATCGCAGTTGCAGTCGCTACTGCTCCCACGCCTACTTGACCGTTTTGCCATAACACCACACCTAAAATTGCAGTGCTTAACGTTAAGAAGATATTGGTTGCATAAGTTAAGGTGTCTAATGAACTCGCCAAACGCATTTGTGCATGCACGGTGACCATAAATTCTTCCATGGAACGTTTTGCATAATTCGCTTCTCTCGCATCATGTGAAAATAGTTTTACCGTTGCAATATTTGAGTAAGCATCCGTAATACGCCCTGTCATTAAAGATCGCGCATCAGCTTGTCGTTGTGCTGTTTTCGCTAAACGTGGTATAAGCAAACGTAAAATAGTCACAAAGGCCACAATCCATAAGAAAAACGGCACTAAAAACCAGGTATCTAAAGCCGCAAGCACCAAGCCTGAAGTAATAAAATATACGGCAACATACACCAGCATATCCGCAATGGTCATGACGGTATCACGCACCGCGAGGGCGGTTTGCATCACTTTCGCCGATACACGACCTGCAAATTCATCTTGATAGAAGCTTAAGCTTTGTCCTAGCATCAAACGGTGAAAATTCCAACGCAAACGCATTGGAAATACCCCTTGTAGCGTTTGTAAGCGTACATTCACGCCCACGAATAACCATACAATACTGAAAATGAGCAAGGCTGCCATGCCAGCAAGCAAATGCCCTTTTTCTTGCCAAAGCGTGGTTGGCGTATAAGCACCAAGCCAATCCACCAACAATCCCATAAATTGGAAAAGTAAGGCTTCCATCACACCAGTACCGACCGTTAATACCGCGAGTAAAAAGATCCAGCCCTTCATGCCATCAATGCTTGACCAAATAAAACGGAACAAGCCTTTTTCAGGCGTCGTTGGATTGCTTTCCGGATAAGGATTTAAACGGTTTTCAAACCATGAAAATATTTTATTAAACATAACAATACCTTAAAAAATTAAAGGCGACAGTGCCGCCTAAAGTACGGTCATTATAGCGTAAGTTTTGAACGATGGGCTAGATTTTGCGAAATTGACTCGGTGAAAACCCATAAATTGCTTTAAATGCCTTACTAAAATGCGCTTCTGATTGATACCCTACTTCAAGAGCGATTGCTAAAATGGTCTTTTGCGTATTTTTCAATAAAACAGCCGCCATTTCTAACCGCACTTGTGTGAGAAATTTTCCTGGTGGCATCCCCAATTGCTGTTGAAAGATCCGCATAAAGGTTGCACGAGACATGGATGCCAACTCTGCTAATTGCTCAATATTCCAATCTAATTGAGGTGAAAACAGGATTTTTTCAAGGACTTGATTCAGTCTTTTATCCTGCAACGCGGCTAATAAGCCTTGATTGAGCAAACCTATTTGCTGAGCATGACGCAAAATATAAATAAACAACACGTTTGATAATGCATCAATCACCGATTTTGTGCCTTGCGCCGGTTTCTCGGCTTCTTGTAAAAAAAGTGAAACCAAAGGCTGCACAGGTGTATTTTGCAGCGAAAGATGCAAATAATCTGGTAACGACTCAATTAATAATGACGGTTTTTGGTAATAAAATGTCCCACAAAACATCTTCAGATCGGGCGTACCTGCTCCTATTTGATGAACATGAAAAAGTGCATTTGATTGCGCTCTCTGTAGACTATTCTCTCTTTTTTGTTGAGAACTGCCCAAAAAGTGCGGTCGATTTTGAGGGAGAAAAAAGAGATCGCCTTTTTTCAAATGAAACTGTTTTCCCGCCAAGGTTACCCAGCACTCACCTTGCTCGATTAAATGAAATAAACCTTGATATTCCGCCGCATCTGGCTGATGTTCAACTTGCCAATCCCCTTGAAACAAGCAGCGAATATTGATTTCCCCGCGCACTTGTGCCAGTTGTGTTAATTTATCTAAATAATCCATTGTGAGATTTTCCGTCTAAAAGTTAAGACAATTTGACAAGTATCATACGCTAATCTGCTTATAATTCCTCTCGAAATTTGTACTAAATTTAAGGAGAAAAACAATGTTTGCAGATTGGAAAAATGATGTAGCACACGTTAAAAAATCATTCGGTGCATTAGGTAAAAAATACCCTAAAATGTTACAAGCTTACGGCGCATTAGGTGCGGCTGCAGCAGAAGGTAACGTATTAGATGCCAAAACCCGTGAATTAATTGCATTAGCAGTTGCAGTAACAACACGTTGTGAAAGCTGCATTGGCGTGCATGCTGATGAAGCGGTGAAAGCAGGTGCAACTGAAGAAGAAGTGGCAGCAGCATTAGCGATGTCTATCGCATTAAATGCAGGTGCAGCTTACACCTACTCTCTTCGTGCATTAGAAGCTTACAACGCACAAAAAGGCGAATAATTCGCAAGGAACTTTATGATTCTTTTAGCCCTCATTTGAGGGCTTTTTTTATCTCTAAAATTGACCGCACTTTAAAATAAATTCAAAGCTCTCATCTGAGCCACCACTTGCTCTACCTGAATTTCAGCCATTAAATTTTTGCCTTTTAATTTAGTCGCCCAAGGCAATTCACTTGAAGGTTTTCCTTGTTCTTTTTGTACATTTTGTTCATATACCGACACCACATTATCTAGATTATGATAAGGTGCGGTGCGCAATGGATTGTGATAAGCATACAATCCAATAACCGGCGTACCTTGCGTGGTCGCAATATGAGCAGGACCAGAATCAGGCGAGATCACTAAATTTGCTTGATGAATTAATGCAGCAAGTTGTTTCAAACTGGTTTTTCCTGAAGCATCAACCGGTTCAAAATCACAAAGTGCGATAATTTTTTTCACCATGTCTAATTCGCGTTTTGCCGGCGAGCTACAAAAAATTACATTCACATTATGTTGATGAGCAATATTTGCTACTTCCGCATAACGCTCAACCAACCAATCTTTCTCGGCTTTACTGGAGCAAGGAGAAATAATCAGATTTTTGCGCGTTGGATCAATAAACTGTTTGGCGTATTCTCGATCTGAATCAGAAATTGCCAATTGCCAAGAAAGCATCTCTGCCGGTGGTACACCAAGATAATCGGCAAAAGCCATGAAACCATCTAGCACATGAGGCGTTTCAGGATCTTGAACTCGACGGTTTACAAATAACCACTGCCCTTCTCGAGAACGTTTTTTGCCAAACCCAATTTTATATTTCGCTTGAATACCAAGAGAGATAATCGAAGCACGAAATGCTGTCTGCATATTTAAAAGCGCATCAAATTGATTGTTTTTCAAAAACATCCATAAATTCCACACGCCTTTCCAACCGCTCTTTTTATCGTAAGGAACAAGCTCAACACCTTCAATACCAGAAAGCAAGCCCATTTCAGTTTTCCCCACAATCCACGTTAATTTGGTTTGCGGCCAATACCGTTGAATATGCTGTACCACAGCAAGTGCATGACAAACATCACCCACCGCAGACAAACGCAAAATACAAAGTGATTTAGGGGGAGAGGTAAAAAGTGGAGAATGGGACATTTGAATTCCTCGTGCATTTAATTTCCGTCTATTAACCCAAAATAATTTAATGAAAACAAAGGGCGAATTTATTTAATTCGCCCTTTTATTTATCTAGATTGCTACTTTTTAGGACCTAATCCTTCCGCAACAATATGCCCTTTCACATAGTGCTCAGTAAAGATAACGTTACCATCTTTATCAAAATATTTCCACATTCCTTGCTCTACGCCATTTTTTAATTCGCCTTGCGAGATAAGTGTTCCTGATTCATCATAATATTTAGTCGTTTTGACGCCATTAATTTCAACCACCTCCGATTTTATATTACCGTTAGGATGAAAAGTCTGATTCTCTATTGTTGAACGAATATACGCCGTAGCAGAACCAATACAAAAAAGTGCTAAAACCGTAAATAGAGGTTTTTTCATAGCTAATTTCCTCATATTAAATAGAGAGTCATCAAAATAATTTCTGGAAAAAGTGTAACCTAACAAAATAAATATGTAAAATGGTGGTTTTCACTTCTATTCATTTTATAACATAAAATCACACTGCAAGCGGTAAAATTCTGCGAAAATTTTACGAATTAACAAAATACAGATATCTCACTACTTATGTGATCTGCTTCACAACTTTGACATAAAATAAGATGAAAAGCTTGTAATGCTAGAAAATCAGCGTATTTAAAGTAGAATGAGGGCATTTTCTATTATTCGGTTCAACTAAAATGCTTGAATTCCAACAAGATAATCAATTCTTTCTTTTTAATCTCACGGAAAAACCAACCGAACCCGCTTCATTTTTTGAATCGGCTTTTTGGGAAAGACAACAACGTATTACCGGTTCAGCCAAAGGTCGCGGCACAACCTACTTCCTGAATACAAAAGATCTGTTTGGTGTAAACACGGCGCTTCGTCATTATTATCGCGGTGGTTTATGGGGAAAATTCAATAAAGATCGCTATCGTTTTCAATCATTTACTGAAACTCGCAGCATGGCTGAATTTCAGCTTTTAACTCAACTCCATCAAGCAGGCGTTGCCGTACCTAAACCGATTGCTGCACGTGTTAAAAAAGGCAAATTAGGAATTTGCTACCAAGCGGATATCTTGATTGAAAAGATCGAAAATGCCCAAGATCTGACCGCACTTTTACAAATTCAACAACTGCCGAATGACATCTGGCAAGCCATCGGTAAATTAATTCGTCAGTTGCATGATTTGCAAATTTGTCATACAGATCTCAACGCCCATAATATTCTCGTTCAACAACTCGAAAATGAACAAAAATGTTGGCTCATTGATTTCGATAAGTGCGGTCAAAAATCAGGAGATTCTTGGAAACAAGGCAACCTGGAAAGATTACACCGCTCTTTTGTCAAAGAAGTCGGCAGAATGAATATTCAATTCAATGAAGAAAATTGGACTGAATTGTTGAAAGGATATAACGCCTAAAACGCGTTAGAGAAAGGCAATAAAAAAGACCGCCTAATGTGATCTCTGAGAATGGTCCCCCCTACCGGACTTGAACCAGTGACCAAGCGATTATGAGTCGCCTGCTCTAACCGACTGAGCTAAGGGGGGAAAGTGCGGTTGATTATAGAGAAATAATCATTTGAAGTCTATATACAAAAGGATGGTCGTTGGAAAATTGACCATCCTTTTTTTAGATTCATTATTGCAATAGCGAAATATCTGCTACTTGTAAGAACAAGCCTTGTAACGTGTTTAAAATCGCTAAGCGGTTTTGGCGTAATGCTGGATCTTCAGCATTTACCATCACGTTATCAAAGAAGTTGTCTACCGGTGCGCGTAAGTTCGCTAATTTATCTAATACTGCTGTGTAATCACCTTTTGCAATAAGTGGTTGTACTTCAGTACGTAATGCAAGTACCGCTTCAGCAAGGGCTTTTTCTGCTGGCTCTACACAAGCGGTCAAATTAATCTCGCCAATTGCAGCATCCGCTTTCGCTAAGATATTGCTTACACGTTTGTTTGCTGCTGCTAACGCTTCCGCTGAATCTAAAGTACGGAAGTGTGAAACCGCACGCACGCGCGCATCAAAATCAGCCGGACGAGTTGGACGACGAGCCAATACCGCTTGAATCACATCCACCGCAATGCCTTCATCTTGATACCAAGCACGGAAACGACCGAGCATGAAGTCCACCACATCAGCAACCACGTTTTTATTCGTAAGTTTATCGCCGAAAAGTGCGGCTGATTTTTTCACTAAATCTTCTAAATCTAGAGGTAAATTTTTCTCAACAATAATACGTAATGCACCTAATGCTGCACGACGCAATGCGAATGGGTCTGCGCTACCTTTTGGTGCTTGGCCGATACCGAAGATCCCTGTTAAGGTGTCAAATTTATCCGCTAAAGCGACCGCACTTGCAACGAGTGATTTCGGTAACTCATCTCCCGCAAAGCGTGGCATATATTGTTCGTTTAACGCCACCGCCACTTCTTCGTCTTCACCATCGTGACGAGCATAGTGCATCCCCATTACGCCTTGGGTGTCAGTGAATTCAAACACCATGTTGGTCATTAAGTCACATTTTGACAGCAATCCCGCACGTTTTGCTTTCGCTTCGTCTGCACCGATTTGTTTTGCAATTTCGCCTGCAAGTTGTTCGATACGATCAGTTTTGTCTTTCAATGTACCCAGTTGTTGTTGGAACAACACGGTTTCTAAACGTGGTAAACGATCAACCAGTTTTTGTTTTAAGTCGGTTTTGAAGAAGAATTCCGCATCAGTTAAACGTGGGCGAACCACTTTTTCGTTTCCTTCGATAATCGCCGTTGGATCTTCTGGGTTGATGTTCGATACGAAAATAAAGTGCGGTAATAATTTGCCGTCTTTATCATAAATCGGGAAATATTTTTGGTCGCCTTTCATGGTGTAAACCAAGGCTTCCGCAGGCACCGCTAAGAAGCGTTCTTCGAATTTTGCCGCTAACACATTTGGATATTCCACCAAGGAAGTCACTTCTTCAAGCAAGCTTTCTTCAATATCCGCTACGCCGCCAAGTGCGGTCGCTTTTGCTTGAGATTTTGCCAAAATTTCGGCTTTACGTTCGTTGAAATCCGCTACTACGGAACCTTTTTCACGTAATAATTGCGGATATTGGTCTGCATGTTGAATATCAAATTCTTTCTCGCCTAAGAAACGGTGTCCACGAATAGTGCGTGCGCTTGCCACACCTAAAATTTCGCCTTCGATTAACTCATCGCCTAACAACATAGCCACAGTATGAACCGGACGAATAAATTGCACGGTTTTATCTGCCCAACGCATTGGTTTTGGAATTGGCAATTTTGCCAACGCATTTGCCACGATGCTGTTCAGCAAGTTTTTGGTCGGTTGACCTTCAATTTTCGCACGGTGAACTAACCATTCACCTTTATCAGTCGCAATGCGCTCTGCTTGATCAACAGTAATACCACAACCACGCGCCCAGCCTTCTGCTGCTTTGGTTGGTTTACCTTCCGCATCAAAGGCTGCTGACACTGCTGGCCCACGTTTTTCGATTTCTTTGCTCGGTTGCTGTGTGGCTAAGTTCAACACTTTCACCGCCAAACGACGCGGCGCCGCAAACCATTCGATTTTGTCGAATGATAAGCCAGCATGATTCAATTCCGCCTCAACGTTATCCGCAAAAGAGGTCGCTAATGTTTTGAGAGCTTTTGGTGGCAGCTCTTCCGTGCCGATTTCTACTAGGAAGTTTTGGGTTGTCATTTTGTTTCTCTTATTTAAAAATTCTGTTAGTTAAATTCTTTATTTCTTACCGTTCTTAATACTCTCACTCAACACCTGTTGAAACCGCTCGTAATCACAAAAGCCCTTTTCATCTTTTTCACAGCCTTTGAGGGTTAATGCTGTTTGGTTTGGTGGTGTTGCTAAACTTAGTGGCGTGATGTTAATCAGCTGTTCTGTGGTTTGATAAACATAATCCAATTTAAATTTGAGCTTACCACTTGGTTTGTGCTTCCACACTTCAAATAACAACTTGCCACCGATTGGAATATTTTCCAATGAGTCATCCAACTCATAAGGCTCAACGCCTAGTGCTGCAAGCAGAGCGACGATATTAGAATCGTGTCCAACCAATAAGTTAATTTTATTTTCGCTATTTAACTGTTGCTGGATAAATGCTAACAACGGATATGACGCATTTTGTGCCAATGCTTCGTTATTTTTAAATAACGTGCGGTAATATTCGTTTTTAATTTCGTTAATTGCACGCCATTTTTCTTGGCTATCCACACGACCGTTTGCGATTTCTGAATCAGGCTTGCCGACATAATGCGCGAGCAATAACGCACTAACAATTTTCTTTCCTGTGCTGATAGAGCCCGTAATTTTGACCGACTTGCCGTCTTTAATACTGTACTCACCGACTTTTCCACCTAAATCACATTCGCCTTTTTGCAGGCAGTTTGGTGAATTTTTATAATCGATAATTTCACTCAATAGCGCATAATTTGGCGCTAATTTTTTCTGTAAAGCGGTTAAATCTACATTATTTTTTGCAGATTTAATCAAGGCTTGACTTGGATTATGCGCCTGCGTATTAAAAATTGGATCTTTTTCTGAACCAATTTTACCGTGATGTTGCAGTTGAACATTACAGCCCGCAAATGCGCCAGAAACAATTGCCTGACCTGTTGCAATGGTGCGTTGCACTCCATTCGCATAAGCGAAAATACCTTCACCCGATGCACAACGTTCTGTCGTTAATAATCTTTTATCCGCAAGCCATTGACCCAAATATTGGCCGAAATAGGTTTCTAATACCGTTCCTTTTGCCGTGAGATAGCCAGATGGTACATTCCATTTTGCCCATTCATAAGGGGAATATTTCGCCATTTCTTGCGGATCTTTTTCCACTGGTGAACGCAATCCGTGTCGGCTGAAAATCAATACTTTCTCTAATTCATAATCAGAACTTGAGGAAGTTTGACCATTTTCTGTTGCAAACGCACTACTTGCTAAAGCTGAGCCAAGCAAAAGTGCGGTGAATTTTAGGGCTGTTTTTTTCATATTCGAGACCTAATCATTTAATGCTGAAATTGAGCTATAAAAATTCAAGGCATATTTGGCGCCATAAACTAACACCATAAATACCGCCACAATATTGACTACCGCAAAAAAGATTAGCTGTTTACTGTTGCTTTCGAGCCAGAGCATTCTAAATAATGCGAGCGTACCAATATTTTCATCAAGTTCGCTCTCTCCGCTTAGTGTTCTTAAGGTTTTCAGCATCTTGCGTACAAAAGCGACGGTATTTATTGCCATGACACTGAGTGCAATAAACCCTGAAGCCAAACTTAAAAACAGCACGAGCACATTACTCCACGCCCAATGTGTCCAATTCAGCTCAGAATACATAAATAACGCGAGTGATAAAAACAACACAGCGGGTGTTAAATTTCGCAAAAACATTAAATAGTCATCGCCAATTTTAAATAAAAATTGTAAAAAACCGACTTTCTTCATTACTTTAAAAAATCTCTTTTAATTTGGATTCATCTAAAATAACACGATCATCATCTAACAATAACGCCGGAAAGCCCGCATAGCCTTGTGCTTTTGCATCATCAAATGCGGCGTGACGATCACGCAAGCGCAACCATTGTTTCAAATTTGGAATGGAAGATAATACTTCCACAGCCTCATAATCCACATTCAAGCGTTTTAACTCTGCCACAAATGGCGCAGTATCAGGGCAATCTGCCGCATAATAAAGAATCGGTTTCATTATTCATCCTCTTTTTCTGCTGCCGCCGTTGGATTTAATTTCGGCTCAGCAATTTTGGTTAAACGGTTACGATCGCGATGTTCAAACGGTGCATCATAATTTGGAATAATCAAGGTTGTGGTTTGATCGTATGACCAAGTGCCATCATCATGGAATTTCACCGTCATTTCAAAACTTTCCGTGGTAAATGAACGTTCTAAAAACGGATTCGAAATGATGCCGTTTGTTAATGAACCGCGTACCGCTTTTACCGTAAACTCTTTCGCATCAGCCGGTGCATTACCGACAGCAATAAACGTTTGGCCGCGTGGAATGCTACCTGTTAATAAAATATTGCCTGTTTCAGGTTCCCATAACCAATAACCCACTTGGTCGTGAAACGTTTCTACTTCGCCCGGTTGTACAATATGGGCGTGATAACGTAATCCATAATAGAGTTGCGGACCATTGGTTTGACCATCCGTTGGATGGGCTTCGTAACGTTCGATATAAGGATCTTTTTCTGGTCCTTCTGCTTTCGGATTGATATCCACACCACGCTTACCTTCCCAAACACCCGCTAATCTAGCCAATGGGCCTAAATTCGCAAGCGTATTCGGATCAGTTTCTGCTTCCGTGTAGATATCGTCTGGGTATTGAAAATCTTTCATCATTTTCTCCTTATATCGTTGTGTTAATGCTTAAAGTGCGGTTGTTTTTTTGCCTATTTTTTACAACCAGGGAAACCTAAGGCTTCACGGCTCGCATAATACGCTTCCGCCACACCTTTAGTTAATGCTCGAATGCGTAAAATATAGCGTTGACGTTCTGTGACCGAAATCGCCTTACGTGCATCTAACAAGTTGAAGCTGTGTGCGGCTTTTAAAATTCGCTCGTAAGCCGGTAATGGTAACGGACGTTCTAATTCTAATAAGCTTTTCGCTTCTTTTTCGTATTGATCGAAGCAGTAGAATAAGAAATCGGTATCGGCGTATTCAAAGTTGTAAGTTGATTGCTCTACTTCATTTTGATGGAACACATCGCCGTAAGTGGTTTTGCCTAGTGGACCATCTGACCAAACTAAGTCATACACAGAATCCACACCTTGAATGTACATGGCTAAACGCTCTAAACCGTAGGTCACTTCACCTGTTACCGGTTTACATTCTAAGCCACCCACTTGTTGGAAATAGGTAAATTGGGTCACTTCCATACCGTTTAACCACACTTCCCAGCCTAAACCCCAAGCACCTAAGGTTGGGTTTTCCCAGTTATCTTCAACGAAACGGATATCGTGTTCCAAAGGATTGATCCCCAATTTTTCCAATGACTCAAGGTAGAGTTCTTGAATATTTGATGGTGATGGTTTCATCACCACTTGGAATTGGTGGTGTTGGTAAAGACGGTTTGGGTTTTCCCCGTAACGACCGTCAGCAGGACGACGTGATGGCTCCACATAAGCCGCATTCCATGGCTCAGGACCGATAGCACGAAGGAAAGTGTAAGGACTCATTGTTCCCGCACCTTTTTCATTATCATAAGCCTGCATCAGCATACAACCCTGGTCATTCCAGTATTGCTGCAAAGTAAGGATGATTTCCTGGAAAGTCAATTTTTTAGACATGTTTTAC
>ERZ773164.2849-NODE-2849-length-13060-cov-5.321953_pt1 | contig 13060 bp, 13 predicted proteins | sample MGYA00511917_ERZ773164 | MGnify/ENA primary metagenome ERZ773164 (study PRJEB29015, sample SAMEA2737847) | human gut metagenome | biome: human gut; feature: human-associated habitat; material: faeces | place: China | collected 2012 ...
AAAGAGCGTCCGGCACCCCTGCTGTCCGTGCCCAATACGATTTTTATGAATGGCTCAAAAAAGACATTGTAACAGAAATGTAACACGTATGACATTTTTCCGCAACGTTAAACTCCGTTCTTTGCCTCCATAAATAAACATACACAACTTTCTTTATGGAGACAATTTACTTATGCATTATCATTTTCCTGTTCGTGCTGGCCGTGTTCGATCTCATCGTCGGAGTCAGTAATGATGCAGTCAACTTTCTGAATTCGGCGGTAGGCGCCAAGGCCGCTTCGTTCAAAACCATTCTTTTCATAGCCGGGATCGGTATTTTCATTGGCGCATCCCTGTCCAATGGCATGATGGATATAGCCCGTCACGGAATCTATCAGCCCGAGCATTTCTACTTTGCCGAAATCATGTGTATACTGCTCGCCGTCATGCTGACCGACGTAGTCCTTCTGGACGTCTTCAACTCTATGGGCATGCCCACCTCCACGACCGTCTCACTGGTCTTCGAGCTGCTCGGAGGAACTTTCGCCCTCTCCCTGATCAAAGTAAACAATGACGCCACCCTTGCGTTGGGCGATCTGATCAACACCGACAAAGCGCTTTCCGTGATCATGGCCATTTTCGTGTCCGTGGCCATCGCCTTCTTCTTCGGTATGTTAGTACAGTGGCTCGCCCGCATCGTTTTCACGTTCAATTACACGAAAAACATCAAATACAGCATCGGCCTTTTCGGTGGGATCGCCGCCACCTCCATCATCTACTTCATGCTGATCAAAGGGTTGAAAGACAGCTCCTTCATGACCCCCGAAAACAAACAATGGATACAGGACAACACGCTGCTGCTCATCGCCAGCTTCTTCGTCTTCTTCACGGCACTGATGCAAGTGCTGCACTGGCTCAAAGTCAACGTTTTCAAAGTAGTGGTGCTGATGGGCACCTTTGCTCTCGCCCTCGCCTTCGCCGGCAACGACCTCGTCAACTTCATCGGAGTCCCCCTCGCAGGCTACTCCTCCTTCATAGACTACACCACCAACGGAGCCGGAGCAAGTCCGGACAGCTTCCTGATGACCTCGCTGCTAGGCCCCGCCAAGACACCGTGGTACTTCCTTATCGGTGCCGGCGCCATCATGGTCTACGCCCTCTGCACCTCCAAAAAGGCGCACGCCGTCATCAAGACCTCGGTAGACCTCTCCCGTCAGGATGAAGGAGAAGAGAACTTCGGAAGTACCCCGATGGCACGCACACTGGTACGTTTCAGCATGACACTTGCCAACGGCACCTCCCGCATCATGCCCGAAAGCACGAAGCAGTGGATCAACTCCCGTTTCCGCAAAAACGAAGCCATCATAGCCGACGGAGCCGCTTTCGACCTCGTCCGCGCCTCTGTCAACCTCGTCCTCGCCGGGCTGCTCATCGCCTTGGGAACGTCGCTGAAACTGCCGCTCTCTACCACCTACGTCACCTTCATGGTAGCAATGGGTACGTCGCTCGCCGACCGTGCATGGGGACGTGACTCCGCCGTTTACCGCATCACAGGCGTTCTGAGCGTCATCGGCGGCTGGTTCATCACTGCCGGAGCCGCCTTCACCATCTGCTTCTTCGTAGCCCTCGTGCTGCACTACGGCGGCAACATCTCCATCATCGCACTGATCGGAATAGCGATTTTCATCCTCATCCGCAGCCAGGTGATGTATAAGAAACGCAAGGCGAAAGAGAAAGGCAACGAAACGCTGAAACAACTCATGCAGACCGCCGACAGCGAAGAAGCGCTGCAACTGATGCGTAAACATACCCGCGAAGAACTCGCCAAAGTGCTGGAGTACGCCGAAACGAATTTCGAACTGACCGTCACCTCCTTTATACACGAAAACCTGCGCGGACTGCGTCGTGCCATGGGTTCCACGAAATTCGAAAAGCAACTCATCAAGCAGATGAAACGCACCGGAACCGTTGCCATGTGCCGCCTCGACAACAACACCGTGCTCGAAAAAGGACTCTACTACTATCAAGGCAACGACTTCGCCAGCGAACTGGTGTACAGCATCTCGCGCCTCTGCGAACCGTGTCTTGAACACATCGACAACAACTTCAACCCGCTCGACGCCATTCAGAAAGGTGAATTCAGCGACGTGGCCGAGGACATCACTTATCTGATTCAGCAATGCCGCAAGAAGTTGGAAAACAACGATTATCAGAATATGGAAGAGGAAATCCGCCGTGCCAACGACCTCAACGGACAGCTATCGCAACTGAAACGCAAAGAGTTGCAGCGCATCCAAAGCCAGTCGGGCAGTATCCGGGTAAGTATGGTTTATCTGACCATGGTGCAGGAAGCTCAAAATGTAGTGACTTACATCATTAACCTGATGAAGGTAAGCCGGAAATTCCAAATGGAAACAGAAATGCCGTAAGGTGGCTCATCCCCCAAAAGCACACAACAAAAGGGTTTATCTTCAAAAAGTCTATCTGATTAAATAAAATGCATTAGAGATAAACCGGAAAAAGCAAGAAGGGCTGCTCCCAAGTAGAATTGGGGCAGCCCTTTTTATGGTTGGGCGGTTGACTGTTATCCAATCTGCCGGGATATTCTTTTATAGATGTCAAAATTCTCCAACTACCGCATTATCGGGCTCAAAAAACATAATGTAGCAAACAGGGGTATAGGTGACTCCATTTTTTGATAATACACTTTTCCTATATAAAAATCCCTTTTATACTACACTTTTCCATAAATCCTACATCTCAGAGCAGCTATGAATCATTTCGCACAAGAAATGAAATGAATTAAATTCCACTACCTATTACTATACAATTACCTATTACTTTCCCATACAAAAATCCCCTTTATTCAACCCCATATCATAGACAGATACGGTTTTAAATAAAAGGGGATTCTCTAGTTTTTAAGAGAGGAGGTCGGTTTATGAATCTCCCGTCTTTTTAGCTTTCCGACGACGGAAGCGCAAGAGTGCTTCCAAAATATCCAATAACTTTTCTAAAAATAATTTCATAGCTTCCTTCTTTAGAGTTAAAAAACAGAGTGAATGGAGCAATTTAATAAGGGAACCGATCATGCATTAGTGAGTCAGCGATTCAGCCTCATTAAACGGTTGGGTCCGGAGCCTCATCGTCGTCGCCTCCGGGAGTGCTTCCTCCGCCGGGGTTGTCTCCGCCTCCCGAATGATTTTTATCATCGTCGTCCACAAAGCCGCCCGCTACGTCCTTGACGTGGACAAATTCTACTCCGGAAGTCAGTGCACGGGTAGTGACGCCATCGGCAGAACGGGTATATTCGGGAGTAAACTGACAGCGCAGCGAAACGATCTGCGAACTGCTGACTTTACTTTCCAACACGACTCCCTTTCCTCCGGCTTTGGCGATCATCGTAAATGTGCCCAAGCCTTCGAGACGTACTGTGCGGCTGTTGAGCAACTGTTCACGCATCACGGACATCAAGTTTCGAATCACGTTGTGGACATCACCCGGTGTCAGAGAAGCCTTCTCGGCGATCAGCTCCGCCATCTTCTGCGTGTTGACCATTTTCGAGAATTTCACGAGGCGGGGGTAATACAGTTTCTGTCCCGCTTTGTTGGCGATATTCGCCTGGTAAGGTTTGTAAATTAATGGCATAAGGTTGTTTTCCTTTCTTTTTTTAATGGTTGATGTAAGTTTTCTATGTGCAATCGATTACGGTGACAAAAGTAGGCGATGGCAAAAAAGTCCGGATACACGATGTAACGACTTGTAACGGAAGAGCACCAGTCGGCACGGCCTCGCACAAATACTGCCTCCAAGGACTTCTGTACAAAGCAACACCAAACGACTAAAAAAGGCGTACCTTTACATTGGCAACGAAAATGAAAGAAAAAAATATAGAAAAGATATAAAAGCAATATCAAAAGACAATGAAAGCAAAAATCATGAAACCAACTTCCGAAGAAAATGCAACCCTGCCCCGCATACAGGCATACAGCAAAAGCCAACTGGCCACTCTCTACCTGCCCCACATACAGCCCGCCTCCGCACGCCGCACTCTCCGCAGCTGGATCGCCAAGAACACGGCACTACAAAACGAACTCGCCCGCACGGGATATTCCGACAAAGCCATCCTGCTCACTCCGGCACAAGTAAGGCTCATCTTCCGTTTCTTGGGGGAGCCTTGATTCGAGCTGACTATCCGCATGGCTTCCCCTCCCTTCGGGAAGGGGCTGACTAAAAAGTCCCATTCTTCGGGAAGCAAGTATATTTCCGTCACGCCACGTCCCTTTCAAACCTTCTCTTCGTTGGCCGTATAAGGCAGCGTGAACCAAAAAGTACTCCCCTGACCCAGCCGTGAGACAGCACCGATCTTTCCTCCCATCCTTTCGACGATTGCCCGGCAAATGGTGAGTCCGAGTCCCGTGCCCTGCACAAAGCTGTTGAGTTTGACAAAATTCCCGAAGATTTCTTCCAACCGTTCCTCCGGTATCCCGCAACCGGTGTCGGTGACATAGAAATGCAGGAAACCGTCTTCGCGCACATCAAACCCGAACTCAATGCTGCCTTCCCCGGTAAACTTCACAGCATTATTCATCAGATTCATCATCACCTGTACCAGACGGTTACGGTCCGCCTTTACGACACATTCGGTCGTCCGGCGGTGATAGCAGATACAGATGCCGGACTTTTTATTCCTCAACCGGAACGTATCTTCGAGTTCGATAAACAGGCCGTGCACATCTACCGGGGCGTAGTCGAACTCCATCGTTCCGGCTTCGATCTTCGAAAGGTCGAGCACATCGCTGATAAGCTGCAACAGGAGTGTGTTGTTGTTTTCAATGATGTTGATATATTCCTGTTTCTCTTCCGAAATCCCCCTTTCCGCCGACACCAGCAGCGAGGAAAAGCCGACAATGGCGTTGAGGGGAGTGCGTATTTCGTGGCTGATGTTGGCGAGGAAAGAAGATTTGAGCGTGTTCGCCTCCTCGGCTTTCACCTTTGCCTGTACGAGCGCTTCCTCCATTTCCTTTCGTTGGGTGACGGTCATCGAAGTGCCGATAAGGCTCAGCGGTTTTCCGTTCGCGTCGCGCTCGTCCACGGCTGCGCGCACTTCTACCCATTCATTCTGTTGCGGGGAGGGAAGCCACTGTCTGCCTACCCGATATTCCTCGCGCATTTTCTGCGTTTCGCCATTGGCGAGGCGCTCGAAGGCGTCCCGCACGCGTTCGCGGTCTTCATCGCAGATTTTCGCGAAACAGGCGGAGGTGGGCACGATAATCAGGTTGCCGTCATGCGTCACCTCCTCTTCGGTGACGTACAAGTCGTGGCTGACGTTGCACGAGAGGAGGCCGGTCTGCAAATCCCATTTCCAAGGGGTCATGTCGGCAGCGTCGAGGGCTGCGGACAACTTATGGTTGGTGGATTTCAGCATTTGCTGCGTCAGCACCAGTTCGGTATTGTCCACACCAAAGACATCGACGCAGCCTTTCGTTTTGGAATGTATGGAGATGACGGTCAGATGAGTTTTCGTCTTCTCCAGATAATACTGAAAGGTTATTTGCCTGTTGTCATTCAGTTCGCTGTACCTGTCGGGCAGTTCCGGCGAATAATCCGGATTGAGTTCGCTGTATTTCTTTCCCAGTATTTTTTCTTTGGGCAGGATGTATTTCTCGAAAGTGGGATTCACTTCCCGGTAGACATAGTCGATAATCCGGGCACCGGGGTCGAATATGAGCTCGACACGGGCATAGAGAACGGGCATGTTTTCGACCAGACTGCTATAGCTCCTCATGATCTCCAGCCGCCTGCTCCTCTCATGCAGCGCCCTCCGGAGCCATATCACATAGATGACGGCCAGTGCCATCAAAGAGAAAAACAGGGCCAGATAATATTTGTTCCGCTCGAAAAAAGTGGGGGGCTTCATACCAAAAACAGTGTCGTCGGGACACAGGCCGAGCAACAGTCCGCTCTCTACGTAGTCGGCATAATTGATGACGGATGGGGGCGTCCCCATCGCTGTCGTTTCCACTCTGTGCGGATGCGACGCTCCGTCCAGGCGGCTTTTGATCACCGGGAGCAGATGTTTCTTTATTTCACTGTCTGTCCAGAAATAGCCGCCGATCAACAGGAAAGGCATCACTTCCTCCGCTTCTTTCCTGCATTGCGCACTGATCCAGCGCCTGTCGGACATGAAGACCTGTTTGCGCATATCCGGGACAACGGTCGCCATCAGTTCCATGTGCTCGGCACATATGTCAACCGGGCTGTTCTGGACGCGAAACTCTTTATAGACAGGGGCCATAAAGTCATCGCTCCACAGACAGTTTTCGGTATAAGAATTGATGATTAATAGTTGACAAGAAGAGGGGCGGCCGGCATAAATGTAAGTCTGAAATGCACTGATCAGAAAGATTGCAAGTGCCGCTGTTTTTCGAGTTATCCGCGCTTCCATAAATAGTGATTGTTTTGATTGTTTGCGGAACCGATCACTGAATATCTTAAAATATTGCTATTAAATCTTTAAATATTACTATACAAAAAGGTAAGTTCTGTAAGAACTTGGTAGAGCGACTTATCTGCCAGTTTATAATATATTACTAAAGAAATAAAAACAAACAGACTTATTAAAAGCCGTCATCTGCATTCTCAGCTCGGAAAACGGATTCGTTTTACCCGAACTGAGAATGCAATAATTAGAATTTGTAAATAATGACGAACATGCAATACGGTAGAAACCGACAAAGGAAAACAAATAAATATCTAAAAGAGAAAACGTAGGATGTCAACATCGAATATGAAATCTGAGTGAACAATAAAACTTATTTTTCAGAATAAAAGCGTTTCTGCATGGTTTTCTCAATAATATGATTACATTTGTGGTGACATTATAACAAGGGAATAAAATGGAAGTCCATCGCTGATATCGAATCGTTTTTTTACGAATACAGACTACCAAGTTCTTACAGGACTTACCTCATTCCGTCAGTTGTTCTTTCCTTTGTCCCGATCATTGTCGTCGCTCAAAGGTGTTCGTCGTCTTTACCTTCTTTTCCTTTTTCGTTCTTTTCCTCGTCTTTCATGCGCAATAATTTATCTTTACCGAAATTTATTTCTATCACCACTTTCTTGGGCGAGTCGATATGGTAACTCACAATTCCGGCATCTCTAATCAAGAACATAATAATGACAACCAGCATCCCGACCAGATTTTCGGCAAAGACACAATTGACGGACACGCAGTGCGCTAAATTAAAAATCGTCGTCCAATTGGACATTCTCTTTCCCATCCAGGCCGAGTGGAAGCGCTTGATCGACGATGCCGAACAGTCCGAATGCTGCTGAAGATAAGCGTCGTCAAAGCCGTTATCCCGGCTGACTTTCATAATCGAATCGATGACTTTCTGTTTTTCTTCGTCATCACTGTGCTGCAAGCCATTACATTGCTTTTTCTTCCATTGCTTCTCTTCGACTCTTTCCTGAAGGGCATCCCTGTTCTCGTCATACACGGACTTTTCGCCACTCTGATTTGCTTTTTTCTGACTCATGCTTTTCTGATTTACTTTTTTCTGACTTGTACTTTTCTGATTTACTTTTTTCTGACTTGTACTTTTCTGATTTACAGTCCTTTTTACTTCAATGTGTTGTTCTCTTTCACTACTGTTCTGGCAGTTTTCTTTTTTGTTCATTACTAATTATATTTAAATTAATCCGACAAAATTCGGGATTTACCTTTAACATTTTGGGTCACGCGTGACTCTTTCTACATATTTTTTCATTTTAGTCAAGCGTGAACGGTTTTTATTCTACCCACAGTCTACTTTTGCCCCGAAATCAATAAAAAACAATTGAATCATATGACTGAAATGAAAAAACAACATTCCCTCCCACGGGTACGGCTCATGAGGCGGGCCGCCGTCATCCGTCGCAACAATGACATGAACCGGCGTGATGCGCTCATCATCGCCCACCGAATCGGTGGACTGATACGGAAAATGCACAGGGAGAACGTGAAATTCTGCTACACCAAGCAGGACGGAACCGTGCGCCACGCTGTCGGCACGCTCACCGGATATCAACACAGTTTTCACCGCCCCTATATGCCACGACCGGAAAATACGTTTGTAGTCTACTACGATCTCGAAGCCAAAGGGTGGCGCACGTTTCATGCCGAAAATTTCCTTTGCGTCGAATGAGTTTCGAAGAGCAGATGAGATTCGGAGAGCAAATGAGTTTCGGGCAGCAGATAAGTTTTGAAATGAGTTTCGGGCAGCAGATAAGTTTTGGACAGCAAATGAATTTCGGAGAACAAATGACTTCAGAAGAACGAAAAGAATGGGAAACGCTTTGCAGAATGTATCATGTGGACTCTTTGTATGAAGCCATTCAAGGGTGTCGGGAGGAGCTGGAGTTTCTCGTTCGCTGTGCCGAACGGCTCGAACCCCGTGCAGAGGAGGAATGAGAAAGGTCAAAGACCGGAGTAAGCGGGCGGAACCGCCTCATGTCAGCGAGGAGGCTACGCCGTTTAACAGTCCTTGTTTATGCCGTTTCTACCTTGCAGGCTACGCCGTTTCTACCATGCAGGCTGCGCCGTTTCTACCATGCAGGCTGCGCCGTTTATCCCCGGTGGTTTCGGAAAAGGGATTTCTTTTTAACGAAGTATAATTTTATTAACAATATAAAGAATAAAGTATGGAAAATTGGAGATTTATCGAAGCAAATTCCGATTATATGGTTTCAGACCACGGGCGGATATTGAGTTTCAAAGGCAAATCGAAGTTGATAATCAGCAGCAGCATTACCGCAAAAGGTTATGAGTACGTGGCCATCCGCCAAAAGGGGATATACGTCGGCTACTCTGTACACCGCTTAGTGGCAACAGCTTTTATCCCCAACCCGAAGCGTCTCCCCCAAGTGAACCACCTCGACGGAAACAAGCTCAACAACCACGTCGCCAACCTCGAATGGTGCGATGCCTACGACAATGTCATGCACGCCATCCGGACCGGTCTGCGTCCGTCGTCACCCGCCCTCTCCCCCGTCCCCTGTGCCACAACGGACGAGGCAGGAAATATCCTGCAAGCCTATCCATCCATGAACGCACTGGTAAAAGGGGAACAAATGAACCCTAAACAACGTAATTGGCTGGTGCTGCATTTATTACACCCCGAAAGACTGAAGCAATCGGCCATGAAGAAAAAGCCAAGAGCCGAAAGAAGCGGTTCGGAAGAATGCTTTCTGATAGCACCCGAAATACCTGTGCTGACTGTCAAAGCTGATTCAATCGGGGAGTTCGAAGCAGGCAATCTGCTCGGAACAGGCAGATCGAGTAATTCAGTCGGAGAGTCCGAAGCAGGCAATCTGCTCGGAACAGGCAGATCGAGCAATTCAGTCGGAGAGTCCGAAGCAGGCAATCTGCTCGGAACAGGCAGATCGAGTAATTCAATCGGGAAGTCCGAAGCAGGCAATGTATGTGTGCAGTCAGTTTCTTCTCCCCTTGTTTCATCGCCTCTTCCTCTTATTTCTCTCTTTGTTCCCGCACACCATTCAATGACGCAACACTATTACCGCCGCCTGTCTCCCGAAGAATCCGCCATTTTTGGTTTCAACACTTATATATTGCCCAGAGAAAGAGGACAAAGAAAGGAGTTTCTGCAATGAAAGACACCATCATCATCCACTGTTCCGCCACCCGTGCGGGACAGGACATCACCGCTGCCGACATCGACTGCTGGCACCGTGCCCGTGGCTTCTGGTCCATCGGCTATCATTACGTCATCCGCCTCGACGGCACCATCGAACCGGGACGGGACGTCACCCTCGACGGGGCGCATTGTATGGGCTGGAACCAGCGTTCCATCGGCATCTGCTACGTCGGCGGACTGGACAAGGAAGGCCGCCCCGCCGACACACGGACAGATGCACAACGCACCGCCCTCATCCGACTGGTGAAATCTCTGCAACTGGCCTTCCCCAACGTGAAACAGGTCATCGGACACCGGGACACAAGCCCCGACCTCAACGGAGACGGCATCATCTCACCCAATGAATACATGAAAGCCTGTCCCTGCTTCGATGTGAAAAAGGAGTTCTAGGGAGTAGTTGTACGCAATAGTAACTCTATTCTCCTCCTTCGGGAAGGAGGAGAATAGAGATAGAATCGACTTTCTAGTCACCCCCAATTGAGATAGAATCGACTTTTTAGTTACCCTCAGTTGAGAGACAGAACTGACTATCAAGTAGCTTATCACCATACTGAAATGAGCTAAATTAAAATTACCGATTCGCCTTATTCATTATTTATCATTCAATATCACTCTAAATATTCAAAAAGATGGCCCGTATTTCCAAACCCGGATTAGATTATTTCCCGCTCGATGTCAACTTCTTCCAAGACAGGAAGGTACGCCGCATTTCCAACCGTCATCATGCAGCAGGAATTGCCGCACTCACTTCCCTGCTCTGCCTCATCTACAAAGAAAAGGGATTTTATGTCGCATGGAATCAAGATACCTTGTTCGACATTTCGCAGGAAGTATGTTGCGAGGAGGAGGAGATGCAGGCCATCATCGACGACTGCCTGTCCGTCGGACTATTCGACACCTATATATATAAGGAGTACGGGATTCTGACTTCGCAAGCCATCCAAGAGCAATACCACAAAATCATTACCGACAGCCGAAGGAAATACAAACTTCCGCTGGAACGGTTTTGGCTCATCAAGGAAGAAAAGGATGGAACGGGAAATAATTCCGCAGACATAAGAAGCAATATAAATTCAAAAGGTACAGAAGTGGATGAAGCGGAAAGCCATATAGTAGGCGCAGAAGTCAACGCAATAAAAACAGGAATCAATATCACAGCTACAGAAGTTACTAAAACAAAGACAGGAATCGACACGACAGGCACAAATATCCATGCAGCAGGCACAGGAATCAATGCTACAAAAACAGTGACCGACGAATCAGCTATGAAAATTAATGCTGCAAAAAACCGAGAAATTGCAGCAACAATCCCACAAACAAAACAGGAAACGGATACAGAAATCGAAAGTAAATCGGAGACGGATACTGAGATTAAAAGCAAACCGGAAAGAGAAAGAGAAAGAGACAAAGAAAGGGAAAGACAAAGCAAAACCGAAAATGAATGGGAGAAGGATAGAGAGCAGCCGCCCGTTCCGTCAAACGGCGTTTTTCAGGCTGCGCCTGTTGCTGTCAAAGGTTTGTCTTTAGAAATCTCGTCCGGAAAAAGAGGGGAGGAAAATAAGGAAGAAAGAAGAAATGAAGGAATAGATCAGAAGGGAGAAACTAGATATAACGGAACCCAATACGAAAGAAACCAGCAGGAAGAAGCCAAGCACAACGGAACTCAATACGAAAGAAACCAGCAGGAAGAAGCCAAGCACAACGGAACCCAATACGAAAGAAGTCAGCAAGAAGAAGCCCCGAACGAAAACACTGCTTCCGGAGGATTCTCCGAATCCCTGCTACGCCTCAACATGGACGCCATCGGCATCCGGAACGAACCAACCGTGAAAGCCATCCTCGCCCTCGCCCGACGCAGAAATCTGGGTGGTCCCTGCGGCACCTTATGGAAAGTCCTCAGCTCCGAATACCGCTCCACCCTGCTCAAAAAGAACGAGCCGGGCGACTACATCCTCTGGGCGCTCAATCACCCGGCAGAATTTGAGGACACCTACACCGGTATCCTCAAAAAGCGAGTTAGGGGAAGATGAACATTTTTAAGAGGAAGATGAGCATTTTTGAGCGCCCACGTCATTTATTTCTCCCGCCAAACGCATCATAAAACAATAATTTATCCTATCTTTGTGGGACAAAGAAAAAGCCTCTTTACCGTATGCAAAGAGAAACCTCTCTTTACAACCTAAAAGAGCAACAACCAAAACAATGAGCAAATTTATCAATCCGTTCACCGACTACGGATTCAAATTAATATTCGGCAGAGAAGTCTCCAAGGATTTACTAATCGAATTTCTGAACGACCTTCTCGAAGGTGAACGAGTGATAACCGACTTAACGTTTTTGAACAACGAGCAGCTGCCGGACTACCCGGAAGGACGAGGCATCATCTACGATGTCTACTGCACCACGGACACGGGCGAAAAGATAATTGTCGAAATGCAAAACCGCATGCAGAGCAATTTTAAAGAACGCTCCATCTTCTATCTCTCCCGTGCCATCGTCAACCAGGGCCGGACGGGGCACGACTGGAAATTTGAAATAAAAGCTGTTTACGGAGTCTTTCTGATGAATTTCATCATGGACAAGAACATAAAACTCCGGACAGACGTTATTCTTGCAGACAAGGAGACTGGTGAACTCTTCTCGGAGAAATTCCGGCAAATATTCATCGCCCTCCCCCTCTTCAAAAAAAGCGAAGAGGAATGTGAAACGAATTTTGAACGTTGGATTTATATATTAAATAATATGGAAACTTTAAAACGCATGCCGTTCAAGGCACGAAAAGCTGTCTTCGAGAAATTGGAAGATATCGCTGATGTGGCTTCTATGTCTCCGGAAGACAGGGAGCGATACGACAATAGCGTCAAAGTGTACCGAGATTATTTGGTGACAATGGATGCAGCGGAAAAGGAAGGAATAAAGAAAGGGATGAAAGAAGGGCTAAAGAAAGGACTTGAAGAAGGACTTGAGGAAGGCCTGAAGAAAGGCCTGAAGAAAGGTCGCGAAGAAGCCTTGAACATCTTTCAGACAGCCATCGACATGAAAAAGCAAGGAATTGACAATCAACTCATTGCCGAAAAGACCGGTCTGCCCCTATCGCTCATAGAAAGCCTCAAATAAAGGTAGAACCTAAGCATCCGCCCCCTGAAAACAAGCCAAGTACCTGCCCGAAAAAGATGACTGAGATCGAAAAAGAAAGGGAAAAGGTTGCGATTATAGTAAGTGAGCCGGGAAGCCAAGTTGCGGAAAGAAGCACTTATATTCTGATTTACAATAAGATAGAATAAAAAAGGAGGAAAAAGAGAGGCTATAAAATATCAATAAGTCTTAGCAGAACTTGGTACATTCGTGATTGTAAACTTACCATCAATATCCGTGATAGTACC
>ERZ773164.2857-NODE-2857-length-12995-cov-14.953323_pt1 | contig 12995 bp, 5 predicted proteins | sample MGYA00511917_ERZ773164 | MGnify/ENA primary metagenome ERZ773164 (study PRJEB29015, sample SAMEA2737847) | human gut metagenome | biome: human gut; feature: human-associated habitat; material: faeces | place: China | collected 2012 ...
TGCTGAAGGTGGCGGTATGTACAGTTTCGGCGGTCGTGGCGGCAAAGTGATAACTGTAACAAATCTGAATGACCGCGGACCGGGCTCTTTCCGTGAAGCATGTGAAACCGGTGGTGCACGTATTATCGTGTTCAATGTTGCCGGTATCATCCGTCTGGAGTCTCCGATTATCGTCCGTGCCCCTTACGTTACTATTGCAGGACAAACAGCTCCGGGAGACGGTGTTTGTATCGCCGGAGAATCATTTTGGGTAGATACGCATGATGTCGTAGTACGTCATATGCGTTTCCGTCGTGGAGAAACGAAAGTATGGCATCGGGATGACTCTTTCGGAGGTAACCCTGTTGGTAATATAATGATTGACCATTGTTCCTGTACATGGGGATTGGATGAAAACATATCTTTCTATCGTCACATGTATGATCCTAGTGAAGGACAATATGAAAGCAAAGATTTGAAACTTCCTACTGTGAACGTAACTATTCAGAATACAATTTCAGCAAAAGCATTGGATACATATAATCATGCATTTGGCAGTACATTAGGCGGTGAGAACTGTGCATTTACCCGCAATCTCTGGGCTAGTAACTCAGGACGTAACCCTTCTATCGGTTGGAACGGTATATTCAATTTCGTTAATAATGTAGTATTCAATTGGGTTCACCGTTCTTCCGATGGTGGTGACTATACTGCAATGTTCAATATGATTAACAACTACTATAAACCGGGACCTGCTACTCCCAAGGATTCCAATGTAGGACATCGTATCTTGAAACCGGAAGCCGGACGCAGTAAGTTGGATCACAAAGTGTATGGACGTGTTTATGCCGACGGAAATATCATGGAAGGCTATCCTGAAATAACTAAAGACAACTGGAACGGCGGTATTCAGATTGAAACCCAGCCGAACACTGACGGATATACCGAATATATGCGTAGCTATCAGCCTTTCGAGATGCCGTATATCAATATTATGGGTGCTAAAGATGCTTATGATTATGTATTGAAACATGTAGGCGCAAATATTCCTTGTCGTGATATTGTAGACGAACGAGTGGTTGAAGAAGTTAGAACAGGCATTCCTTATTATGAAAAGAAGCTTCCGAAAGACGCTTATGGTGATTTGACAGGTTTATCTCCTAAGTCAATGGGTGAAGACGGGCAGTTTAGATACCGTCGTTTACCGAAAGATTCTTATAAACAAGGTATTATTACAGATATTCGTCAAATGGGTGGCTATCCTGAGTACAAAGGTACTCCTTATGTAGATACAGACAAGGATGGCATGCCGGATGAATGGGAAATCGCAAACGGATTGAATCCGAACGATCCGAGTGACGCCAATAAAGATTGTACGGGTGACGGATACACTAATATTGAAAAATACATCAATGGTATCAGTACGAAACACAAAGTAAACTGGCGTGATTTGAAAAACAACTACGATACTTTGGCTGAAAAAGGAAAATTAATGTAATCGCCGGCAAAGTACCGGAGCCAAGTTTCCTTTCGGTATCCTACTTTAAAAACAAAATTAATGAAAAAGATAATCATAATTTCTCTACTGTTATTTTCCGGTTGGATGTCTGCCGGGGCAGTTGACTTGAACAAAGAAAACCGTGACCCCAAGTATGTGGAGTCTATCATCAATCGTTCGCAAAAGATTGTCGATAAACTTGGAATTACGGATGCGAAAGTGGCTGAAGACGTCCGTAATATCATTGCCAATCGTTATTTCGAATTGAACGATATTTATGAAGTGCGCGATGCAAAAGTCAAAAAAGTAAAAGAATCGGGATTGACCGGTGATGCTAAGGCTGAAGCATTAAAAGCTGCCGAAAATGCTAAGGATGCAGCGTTATATCGTTCTCATTTTGCGTTTCCCGCGAATTTATCTCTTTTTCTTGACGAAAAGCAGATAGAAGCTGTGAAGGACGGCATGACCTATGGAGTGGTGAAAGTGACCTACGATTCGCATCTTGACATGATTCCTACATTGAAAGAAGAAGAAAAGGCACAAATCTATGCGTGGCTGGTAGAAGCGCGTGAATTTGCCTTGGATGCAGAAAATTCAAATAAGAAACATGCAGCTTTCGGAAAATATAAAGGTCGTATTAATAATTATCTGACTAAACGCGGATATGACCTCAAGAAAGAACGTGAAGAATGGTACAAACGTGTGAAAGCACGTGGAGGAACTTTATAAAATTCTTTCCCATAATTAAATGGTTAGTTTGTTTGATGATGGAAAGGGTGGCTCGGAGAGTCGCTCTTTTCTCGTATATAAATTCAGAATCTGACGAATCTTCGAATCTGTTTGAGTACAAATGAGGGCTTTTATCGTCTTTTCCATATATAAGGATACAATTTTGATTATAATAGAAATGAAAAAGTTAAGAAATACATTAGCTGCAATAGGTATTTTGTTCTTGGCTTCTTGTGGGGGAAGCAAAGACTATTATATGTTCACTTCATTCCACGAACCCGCTGACGAGGGGCTGAGATATTTATATAGCGAAGACGGAATGCATTGGGACAGTATTCCCGGAGTTTGGCTGAAGCCGGAACTGGGACAACATCAACTGATGCGCGACCCTTCCATGGTACGTACTCCCGACGGGACTTTCCATTTAGTCTGGACTACAAGTTGGAAAGGTGATTTGGGCTTTGGTTACGCACATTCCAAAGATTTGGTTCATTGGTCGGAACAACAGATGATTCCTGTCATGGCAGATGAGCCGACCACCGTTAACGTATGGGCTCCGGAGATTTTTTATGATGACGATAGTGAGCAGTTTATGGTGATATGGGCTTCTTGCGTCCCCGGTCGTTTTGAGAAAGGGATAGAAGAAGAAAATAATAACCACCGTTTGTATTATATCACAACAAAAGACTTTAAGACCATTTCAAAAGCGAAAGTTCTATACGATCCGGGCTTTAGCACAATTGACGCTGTTCTTGTGAAACGGGCTAAGAATGATTATGTGATGGTGCTTAAAGATAATACCCGCCCGGAGCGCAATCTGAAAATAGCTTTTGCAGATTCCCTGACAGGACCTTATTCGCCTGCATCACAACCTTTCACCGAATCCTTTGTAGAAGGGCCTACCGTAGAAAAGATAGGGGAGGACTATCTTATTTATTTTGATGTCTATAAGAAGAAAATCTACGGTGCTGTGCGCACAAAGGACTTTAGGAATTTTACAGATATAACGAATGATATAAGCGTACCTGCGGGACATAAACACGGAACAATATTCAAGGCCCCGGAAACAATGGTTAAAACACTGTTGGAAGAAAGCAAGAAGTAATAAATTAAAACCTGAAATAGATCATGAACAACTCTACAAAGATTCTCCTTGCGCTGGCTGCCGGATGGCTGACAGCCACAGTCTCAGCACAAGACAGAATCCATTACACAGGAACAGAAATCTCAAATCCTACTTATCATGACGGGCAACTGTCGCCGGTAGTAGGAGTACATAATATCCAATTGGTGCGGGCAAACCGGGAACACCCTGATGCCTCTAACGGCAATGGTTGGACTTACAATCATCAACCGATGCTGGCGTATTGGAACGGTCAATTCTATTATCAATACTTGGCTGATCCTTCGGACGAACACGTCCCGCCTTCCCAAACCTTCTTGATGACATCAAAAGACGGTTATCAATGGACAAATCCCGAAATTGTTTTTCCACCGTATAAAGTACCGGATGGATATACCAAAGAATCCCGTCCGGGTATGCAGGCTAAAGACCTGATTGCCATCATGCACCAACGCGTAGGTTTTTACGTCTCTAAATCCGGCCGTTTGATAACGATGGGAAATTACGGTGTTGCCCTGGATAAGAAAGACGACCCGAATGACGGAAACGGCATTGGTCGTGTGGTGCGCGAAATAAAGAAAGACGGTTCGTTCGGTCCCATTTATTTCATTTATTATAATCACGGATTCAACGAAAAGAATACCGACTATCCATATTTCAAGAAAAGCAAGGACCGTGAATTTGTGAAAGCTTGCCAGGAAATTCTCGATAATCCGCTCTACATGATGCAATGGGTAGAAGAAGCCGATCGTGAAGACCCTATCATTCCATTGAAGAAAGGATATAAAGCATTTAATTGTTATACACTTCCTGATGGAAAAATTGCCAGCCTTTGGAAACACGCGCTGACTTCCATCAGCGAAGATGGCGGACATACTTGGGCGGAACCCGTGCTTCGTGCAAAAGGCTTTGTTAATAGTAATGCGAAAATATGGGGACAACGTTTGAGTGACGGTACATATGCTACAGTGTATAACCCCTCCGAATTCCGTTGGCCGCTTGCTATATCATTGAGCAAAGACGGACTGGAATATACAACGCTGAACCTGGTGCACGGTGAAATCACACCGATGCGTTACGGTGGAAATTATAAATCATACGGTCCCCAATATCCTCGTGGCATACAAGAGGGAAACGGAGTACCTGCGGATGGTGACTTATGGGTTTCTTACAGTGTGAACAAGGAAGATATGTGGATTTCCCGTATTCCCGTGCCGGTGGAACTCAATGCTTCCGCACATGCCGATGATGACTTCTCGAAATCGAAAACAATTGCAGAACTTACCAATTGGAATATTTATTCTCCTGCCTGGGCTCCGGTTTCCTTAGACGGACAATGGCTAAGACTGCAAGACAAAGATCCGTTTGATTATGCGAAAGTGGAACGGAAAATTCCAGCTTCTAAAGAACTGAAAGTTTCATTCGATTTACAAGCCGGACAAAATGATAAAGGCACACTTCAGATAGAATTCTTGGATGAGAACGGAATCGCCTGTTCTCGTATGGAGCTGACCAATGATGGTATTTTCCGTATGAAAGGCGGCTCCCGTTTCGCGAATATGATGAAATATGAAGCCGGGAAAAACTATCACGTAGAAGCTGTCCTTTCAACAACAGACCGTAATATCCAGGTATATGTAGACGGCAAGAGAGTAGGGTTGCGTATGTTCTATGCACCGGTAGCGAGTGTCGAAAGAATAGCTTTCCGTACAGGTGCACCACGTACATTCCCGACGGTAGATACTCCCGCCGACCAGACTTATGATTTGCCGAATGCAGGTGAACAGGAACCTTTGGCTGAATATCGCATAGCCAACGTAAAAACATCTTCTACAGACAAGGATGCGTCTTCCGCTTTTCTGAACTATGCGGATTTCAGCCATTACGTAGATTATTTCAATGGAATGGAAGATGAGAATATCATCCAGGCTATTCCTAACGCCAAGGCTTCTGAATGGATGGAAGAGAATATTCCTTTGTTTGAATGTCCGCAACGCAATTTTGAGGAAATGTATTATTACCGTTGGTGGTCATTGCGCAAACATATCAAGGAAACTCCCGTGGGATATGGCATGACAGAATTCCTGGTGCAACGTTCCTATTCGGATAAATATAACCTGATTGCCTGCGCCATCGGACATCATATTTACGAAAGCCGTTGGTTGCGTGATCCCCGGTATTTGGATCAGATTATCCATACTTGGTATCGTGGTAATGACGGCGGTCCGATGAAGAAAATGAATAAGTTCAGTTCATGGAATGCGGATGCGGTATTGGCACGCTATATGGTCGATGGTGATAAGGACTTCATGTTGGATATGAAGAAAGACCTGGAGACCGAATACCAACGTTGGGAACGTACAAACCGTTTGAAGAACGGATTGTATTGGCAGGGTGACGTACAGGATGGTATGGAAGAATCAATCAGTGGCGGACGGAGGAAGAAATATGCCCGGCCGACAATCAATAGTTATATGTATGGCAATGCTAAAGCACTTTCATGTATAGGAATTCTTTCCGGTGATGAGGGGATGGCTATGAAATATGGCATGAGAGCAGATACTTTGAAAAATCTGGTAGAAAATGAATTGTGGAATACACGTCATCAGTTTTTTGAGACGATGCGTACGGACTCTTCTGCGAATGTGCGTGAAGCAATCGGATATATTCCCTGGTATTTCAACCTGCCGGATACCACCCAAAAGTATGAAATTGCCTGGAAAGAAATTATGGATGAAAAAGGCTTTTCTGCTCCTTATGGACTGACAACTGCAGAACGTCGTCATCCGGAATTCCGTACACGTGGAGTAGGCAAGTGTGAGTGGGACGGTGCTATCTGGCCGTTTGCTTCCGCACAGACATTGACAGCAATGGCTAACTTTATGAATAATTATCCGCAGACTGTATTGTCTGACAGTGTATATTTCCGTCAGATGGAATTGTATGTGGAATCACAGTATCATCGTGGTCGTCCCTATATTGGTGAATATTTGGATGAGGTGACCGGTTATTGGCTGAAAGGAGATCAGGAACGTAGCCGTTATTATAACCATTCCACTTTCAACGACCTGATAATTACAGGATTGATCGGACTTCGTCCACGTTTGGATAATACGATTGAAGTGAACCCCTTAATTCCTGCCGACAAGTGGGATTGGTTCTGCCTGGATAATGTATTATATCATGGTCATAATCTGACGATTCTTTGGGATAAGAATGGTGATCGCTATCATTGCGGAAAAGGATTACGCATTTTTGTAGATGGTAAGGAAGTAGGGCAGGCGGATACATTGACAAAAATCGTTTGTGAAAATGCACTCAAATGATAAGTTCACCACAGAGGACACGGAGGACGCAGAGTTCTTCTCTCTCTTTCCGTAAGTAAAACAGAGCGACAAATACGATTATAAATACGTGAGACTCTGTGTTACTTATAGTGAATAAAAAGATTAAACCTCTGTGTCCTCCGTGTCCTCTGTGGTGAACTTACCATTTATCGAACAAATAAAAGATACTTGAAAAATGAAATTCAAAAAGATTCTTCTTTCATTGCTAATTTGTTTGTCTTGTTTTGTACAGGCGAAGAATATAACCATCAGTCGTCTTACCTGTGAGATGCAGGAGGGACTGGTAGTGGTCGAAGGTTCACCCCGTTTGGGCTGGGTGATGGAATCGCCGGAAAATGGGACACGACAATCTGCCTATGAGATTGATATTCGGGAAGCTTTTACAGGGCGTTCCGTTTGGAATAGTGGGAAGGTTTATTCTTCGCAGAGCCAGTTAGTTTCTACAAAGGGGGCAGATATACGTCCTGATAACTCATTTAATTATAGTTGGCGCGTTCGTGTTTGGGATGAAACAGATACACCTTCCGAGTGGAGCAGTGAAGCGAAATTCCGGGCAGTACCCGAAAGGTTATCTTCGTCGGGGCAGTGGATTGGAGCTATTACCCGACAAAATGCTCATTTACCGGAAGGGCGTAAGTTCCACGGTGGAGAGCTGAAGAAACCGGAAGTGAAAGCTGCTTGGGAAGCAGTGGACACTTTGGCAAAGAAAAGTATTTGTTTGAGAAGAACATTCCAGGTAGGAGATGCGAAAGAAGGGGGTGCAAACCGTAAACCGGGCAAGAAAATAGTGGAGGCAACGGCATACGTTTGTGGTCTGGGATTCTATGAGTTTTCTTTGAATGGCAAAAAGGTGGGTAACAGTGAGTTTGCCCCATTGTGGAGTGATTATGATAAAACTGTTTACTATAACACATACGATGTGACGGAACAATTGCGGCGTGGTGAAAATGTCGTAGGAATCTTATTGGGGAATGGATTCTATAATGTGCAGGGGGGGCGTTATCGCAAATTACAGATCAGCTTTGGTCCTCCCACACTTTTATTTGAGCTGGTTATTAACTACGAAGATGGAACATGTACGACGGTTCATTCCGATAATAATTGGAAATATGATTTTAGTCCGGTAACCTTCAATTGCATATATGGAGGAGAAGATTATGATGCGCGTCGTGAACAGAAAGGATGGAATCAGATTGGCTTTGATGACAGTCATTGGCGTCCGGTAGTCATACAGGAAGCTCCTAAAGGAATACTTCGTCCACAGATGGCGGCTCCGGTGAAAATCATGGAACGGTATGATATTCAAAAGGTAACCAAACTAAATGCGGACCAAGTTGCATCAGCTTCTGTATCAACTAAGAGAACAGTCGATCTTTCTGCTTTTGTGTTGGATATGGGACAGAATTTGGCTGGCTTTCCGGAAATAACAGTACGTGGCAAACGTGGTCAGAAAGTAACTTTGATTGTAGCCGAAGCATTGACAGAGGAAGGTGCTTGCAATCAGCGTCAGACAGGGCGTCAACACTATTACGAATACACTCTGAAAGGGGAAGGCGATGAAACCTGGCACCCTCGTTTCTCTTATTATGGTTTTAGATATATTCAGGTAGAGGGGGCTGTCTTAAAAGGACAGAAGAATCCGCAGAAATTGCCTGTATTAAAGAATATTCAATCCTGTTTCGTCTATAATTCAGCCAGGAAAGTTTCCACTTTCGAATCATCCAACCGGATATTTAATGCTGCCCATCGATTGATCGAGAAAGCGGTTCGCAGCAATATGCAGTCTGTGTTTACGGATTGTCCGCATCGTGAGAAACTTGGGTGGCTGGAACAGGTACATCTGAATGGTCCGGGTTTGTTGTATAACTATGATTTGACAGCATACGCTCCGCAGATTATGCAGAATATGGCAGATGCACAACATTCCAACGGGGCCATGCCGACAACTGCTCCGGAATACGTGATTTTTGAAGGTCCGGGTATGGATGCTTTTGCCGAATCTCCGGAGTGGGGTGGTTCTTTGGTTATTTTCCCTTTTATGTACTATGAGACTTATGGAGACGATTCATTGATTAAGAAATATTATCCGAATATGCGTCGTTACGTGGATTATCTCAAGACTCGTGCAGATAAAGGTATTCTTTCTTTCGGATTGGGAGACTGGTATGATTACGGAGATTTTCGTGCGGGATTCTCACGGAATACACCCGTTCCTTTGGTGGCTACTGCGCATTATTACATGACAGTCATGTATTTGGTACAAGCTGCGAAAATGGTAGGTAATGACTTTGACATTCATTATTACACTTCGTTGGCACAGGATATAATGGTTGCATTTAATAAATGTTTTCTTCATAAAGATACGGCACAATATGGTACAGGAAGCCAATGCAGTAATGCGCTTCCGTTGTTCCTCCAAATGACGCAGGATGCAGATAAACAAGGTAACTACCGACCGGATGCAGATTTGAATGAGAAAGTATTCGCGAATCTGATAAAAGATGTGGAAGCACATGGCAACCGTTTGACTACCGGTGATGTGGGAAACCGTTATCTGATTCAGACATTGGCGCGTAATGGAGAACATGAACTTATTTATAAAATGTTCAATCATGAAGAAGCTCCCGGATATGGTTTCCAGTTAAAATTCGGCGCTACAACTTTGACCGAGCAGTGGGACCCCCGTCAAGGTTCTTCCTGGAATCACTTTATGATGGGACAGATTGATGAATGGTTCTTTAATTCACTGGTCGGTATTCGTCCTTCTACTACTCCAAAACAAGGTTATCAGAAGTTCATCATCGCTCCCCAACCTGTGGGAGATTTGAAATATGTCAAAGCGTCGTATGAAACTTTATACGGTACCATTAATGTGGACTGGACTTGTGAGAATGGGACTTTCACTTTAAACGTGTCTGTTCCGGTGAATACTACCGCTGTCGTTTACCTCCCGGGCGAAAAAGAACCGAAAGAGATACAGAGTGGAACATATCAATTGGTTTGTGCAAAATAAAAGAACCTTTTTGTATATATTTGTAGAATTAAAAAACAATGTATTCGTATAAAAAATCATGCAGCATCTTTATTTTAATCATGTAGCATGTTTGAAAAAAACATCTCAATGATTGTTTTCAAACATTGGGAAGAAAAAAAGATTCTATTAGCATGATTTTTTAGAAGGAAACGATGAAATATACTTTAATAATATCGATTATGAATTTACGAACAACTCTTTTTGTCTTTCTTTGCTTCTGTGCAACCACAGTTCTTCGTGCCGAGCGTGTAGATATGCTGAAGGCCGGTGCAAAAGCAAATGGCAAGACTCTTAATACAAAGCTAATCAATTCAACGATTGACCGTCTGAACCGTGGCGGCGGAGGTACTCTTTTCTTTCCTGCCGGAACTTACCTGACGGGGAGTATCCATCTGAAAAGTAATATTACACTGGAGTTGGAAGCCGGAGCTACCTTGCTCTTTTCCGATAACTTTGATGACTATCTTCCTTTTGTCGAGGTTCGTCATGAAGGAGTGATGATGAAAAGTTTCCAGCCTTTGATTTATGCGGTAGATGCCGAGAATATTACGATCAAAGGAGAAGGAACTTTAGACGGACAAGGAAAGAAATGGTGGATGGAGTTCTTTCGTGTCATGATTGATTTGAAAGACAATGGCATGCGTGATGTGAATAAATATCAGCCCATGTGGGATGCAGCAAATGATACGACAGCAATTTATGCTGAAACGAACAAGGATTATGTAAATACATTGCAACGTCGCTTTTTCCGTCCTCCGTTCATTCAGCCCGTTCGTTGTAAGAAAGTAAAGATTGAAGGAGTGAAAATCATAAATTCTCCCTTCTGGACGGTCAATCCGGAATTTTGCGACAATGTAACCATAAAGGGGATCACCATAGATAATGCGCCCTCACCAAATACGGACGGAGTGAATCCGGAATCCTGCCGCAATGTACATATCAGCGACTGCCATATATCAGTAGGAGACGATTGCATCACAATCAAGTCGGGAAGAGATGCGCAGGCCCGTCGTTTGGGAGTACCTTGCGAGAATATCACTATCACCAACTGCACCATGCTTTCCGGTCACGGAGGCGTTGTTATCGGCAGCGAGATGAGTGGGAGTGTGCGTAAAGTTACTATTTCCAATTGCGTGTTTGACGGAACAGATCGTGGAATCCGTATTAAGTCGACCCGTGGAAGGGGAGGAGTCGTTGAAGATATTCGTGTCAGCAACGTCGTAATGAGCAACATTAAACAGGAAGCTGTCGTATTGAATTTGAAATACAGTAAAATGCCTGTCGAACCTAAGAGTGAACGCACTCCGATATTCCGTAACGTACATATCAGCGGAATGACTGTGACAAACGTAAAGACTCCGATCAAAATAGTGGGCTTGGAAGAAGCGCCGATATCTGACATCGTTTTGCGTGATATTCATATTCAAGGAGGGAAACAGAAATGTATCTTCGAAAATTGTGAACGTATCACGATGGATGACGTAATCGTCAATGGTGAAGTAATTAAAAGCACCACAAATACTACAGATTAACACAGATTTTTAATTCGACTAAATTATAAGAATAATAAATCTGTGAAAATCTGTGTAATCTGTGGTGAAAAAACAACTTACATAAATTAAAAATAAATGAAACGAATCCTTTTTACTATGCTTCTTGCCGCATCTCTTTCGGCCGAAGCCCAGACGCAAACATACGAGACGGAATTTGCCCGTCCCTTGAATGAAGTACTGACGGATATACAGAACCGTTTCGGAGTCCGTTTGAAATATGACATTGATACGGTGGGAAAAGTGCTGTCTTATGCCGATTTCCGTATTCGTCCTTATTCCGTGGAAGAATCCTTGACGAATGTATTGGCACCTTTCGATTATAAATTTGTTAAGCAGAAAGGAAATATGTATAAGCTGAAAGCATACGAGTATCCACGTCGTACAGATGCAGACGGAGAGAAGATGTTGGCTTATCTGAATACACTCTATACAGACCGACAGTCTTTTCAACTTCGTGCCGATTCTCTGAAAAAAGAGGTACGTCAGCGTTTAGGTATCGATACTTTGTTGGCTCAATGTGTCAAATCCAAACCTATTCTTTCAAAGATACGTAAGTTTGATGGCTATACCGTGCAGAATTTCGCGCTTGAAACACTTCCCGGGTTATACGTTTGCGGTTCTATCTATACGCCCCAATCGAAAGGAAAACATGCGTTGATAATCTGCCCTAACGGACATTTTGGTGGCGGACGTTATCGGGAAGACCAACAACAACGTATGGGAACTTTAGCACGTATGGGAGCTGTTTGTGTAGACTATGATTTGTTCGGATGGGGAGAGTCGGCTTTGCAAGTTGGCAGTGCGGCACACCGTAGTAGCGCGGCGCACACTATTCAGGCAATGAACGGCTTACTGATTCTTGACTACATGCTTGCTTCCCGTAAGGACATTGATACCAGCCGTATCGGTACGAATGGCGGTTCGGGTGGAGGTACCCATACTGTATTGTTGAGCGTATTAGATGATCGTTTCACCGCTTCAGCTCCGGTGGTGAGCCTGGCTTCTCACTTCGACGGTGGCTGTCCCTGCGAAAGCGGAATGCCTATTCAATTATCTGCAGGAGGAACCTGTAATGCGGAATTAGCCGCAACTTTTGCTCCTCGTCCACAACTGATCGTATCGGATGGTGGCGACTGGACGGCCAGTGTTCCTACTCTTGAATTTCCTTATCTGCAACGAATCTACGGATTCTACCAGGCAAAAGATAAAGTAACGAATGTACATCTTCCCAAAGAGAAACATGACTTTGGCCCGAATAAGCGGAACGCCGTTTATGACTTCTTCGCAGAAGTATTCAAGTTGGATAAAAAGATGTTGGATGAAAGCAAGGTCACCATTGAACCGGAATCCGCTATGTATAGTTTTGGCGAAAAAGGAGCTTTGCTTCCTGAAGGCGCCATCCGTTCTTTTGACAAGGTAGCTGCTTATTTTGACAAGAAGGCTTTTGCTAATTTAAAATCAGATGCTTCTCTCGAAAAGAAAGCCATTGACTGGGTAGCTTCTTTAGAGTTGAACGATGATAAAAAGGCAGGTTTTGCAGTAACTGCCATTTATAATCATCTTCGTAAAGTGCGTGACTGGCACAATGAGCACCCTTATACAACAATCCCCGAGGGTATCAATCCTCTGACAGGCAAACCGCTTTCCAAGCTCGACCGTGAAATGATTGCAGATTCCGCTATGCCGAAAGAAGTACATGAAAGGCTAATGAAAGATTTACGCAGAGTATTGA
>ERZ773164.2881-NODE-2881-length-12840-cov-7.816425_pt1 | contig 12840 bp, 8 predicted proteins | sample MGYA00511917_ERZ773164 | MGnify/ENA primary metagenome ERZ773164 (study PRJEB29015, sample SAMEA2737847) | human gut metagenome | biome: human gut; feature: human-associated habitat; material: faeces | place: China | collected 2012 ...
TGCAGCACTGACCTCAGCGATGCTGGACCGTATCTTACACCACTCACATGTCGTTTAAATCAAAGGAGAAAGCTATCGACTCAGACAGAAACGAAAGGCCGGGGATGTGGCTGGTCGAAAATGAAGGAGTGAAGTTCTGGCTCAATGTGCTGACTGAACTGAAAAACCGCGGTCTGAACGATATCCTTATCGCCTGTGTAGATGGCCTGAAAGGCTTCCCAGACGCCATCAACACGGTATATCCCGAGGCCCGCATCCAGTTATGCATCGTACATATGGTGCGCAACAGCCAACGGTTCATATCGTGGAAAGACGACATTGTTGGCCGTTTTACTATCTTATATCACTGATGGTTCATCATCGGAGTGGCTGAGCACGAGCACGAAGGGCTGAGCACAAATCACTGTCCTCTTTCGAAAACCAGTTCTGCGGCTTTTCAAAGATGCCATCATCTCTCTTCACCCGCAGGTACTGGAGTTCCTCTGGTGGTACAACCATTTGTAACCATTTGCAATCGCGCTTAAGATCCAGACCTGGGCCACCGTTGTCATAGAGTGTGGCCTTCAAGAATTCTAAGTCGCCGGGGTTCATGATGTTCCATTTACAATGCAATAGCGGACGGACAGTGTAAATTTTTAAAATCGTTCGCTGAGCAGCTTTATCAAGCCATGGATTATTTGACTCGCCGGTCAATAAGCTGACCATGCGAGTGAAATACGGCTGATTTCTGCGGGCTAATTCGGTTGCGTTTTCAGCGCCCCACTGTGGTAGCGTACCGTTCATCTTCGCAATGTAGAAACCTCTGCCGATTTGTCCCGTTGGAGGAAGGAAGCGCTCCTGAACTCCGACGGAGAGAATATTCTGGGCTGACGCCTCACTCGTGCCATGATAACCGATGAAATACATATTTGATCTCAAATTATTAAGTTATATTAGAAGTTTATGCTAATACTCAGGAGATATATCCTGAAAGCGCTCAATGTTAATAAAGTGTTATCACAAGCTACTGCCCACACCAAGATTGTTGGCCGTTTTGGTAGGTGGACGACCTCTTGGACTCTCAATATATGAGCAACATTCACTCCTTCTCTCCTGAGTTTTAGTTGAAATGTGCCGCGAGAATATCAGTGAACAATGCCGACAATATCATTTTTCTATATATTGCTTATGGCATTTTCCCGCAAAGTTTTTAATATTGAGCAAAACTCTCTGTCTGCCATCTCATTTACAAATAATTTGCTATCTTTGTCAAGTGAATAATAATGCTCGTAACTGTTTGAAAAATCAATCGGCCAAAAACGATTATTCTTTTCATCAAATAAGATATTTCCCATATGTAAGTCTCCATGAATAATTTTACTCTCTCCCATGTCAATGATCATATCAAGAAACATTTTGTTGGCATTTTCAGGAAACTGACTCATTCTCGTTAATGGTACACCAGGAACCTCCAGCATACGTAAACAGGTACGTCCTTTTTCAGTAAATAATTCAGCACTGCCTTCACCATAATATGTGTTAAATAAATGACATTCTTTTTGCGCATCACTAGAATTCGCTTTATTATAACGTTTGATAACATATCCAGGATTATCAGGATCCTTAAATACTTCTCCTGCAAGCCCCCTACCGATGCAGGGGGAGGGGTTTATATCAAAATTTAAAGTCAGTTTTGGTCTCTGTAATGGTTGTGTTATTTTTATAGTTCTGTTTGTTTTTTGCACACACACTTGTTGTGCTGAGGTGGAGTGGGCCTCATTCTGAGGCCGTGAAACACTATTAGATGAGCTAATGGGTAACATATAAAACTCCATTTTAATTGATATTAAGTGATTTATTAGTCAGTTTTTATATTCATCTTTTCTTGGAAAGCTTGTTATCTACCTGTATAGGCAAGGACGGTAGGACTGCTATCATTCTACTGTACATATGTCAACGCCAATGTTACTTATCTTTTAGTGTATTTGCCCCTATATTTCCAGACACCAGTTATCACTTAACCCATTACTGGCTTACCCCCGCAGATATTCCTTCGGCGAACGATAACCCAGCGTACTATGCGGATGCCATTCCTTATAGTGCTCGAACGCCTCAAAAAGTTTTTTTTCTTCCCTTAAATTACCCCTAAACATAAACCAGTCAGACAAAAAAATGTGCAAAACGTACCCTTTGCATTTTATATTGAAGTACACAATAAAATAATTACAAAGATATTAAAAATATTTTTAATGAAAAACGTTTTGTACTTATCTCACATCTTACATTGTCTGTTCTTTTTGGGCAGAAAAATCCGGTAAGACTGCAATAATCTTCTTCACAATACATTAATAATGATTATTAATCAAACCATATTACAGTCAATATACACCGTAACAAACTGTGCTCAACATTTATTACAATCGCAGACATCACCACAATCCCTGTGGCGATAGCGTCCTGAACGTTCGTCAGGATTAATTTGATTTCTTCATATCATTCATTATAATTTTGATCAGCCACTGAACTTTTGAAGCTGACATTTTTAGTAATGGCTGTCGTTCTCCGGCACCAAGTGGTCTCATATCATAAGAGCAGGAGCGTCAGTTTATTACTGTAAATCCATCCACATTACACGTGCTTGAAATTAGAGTGCAATTTTTAGGTGCGACTCTATAAACTATAGGTCCGGCTATTTCTGGTTTAGGTGTAGAACCTCTTGAAAATAGACTTCCTATTGACAACGGCATCACTTAACTCCTGGTATATATTAGATACAGCACACGCTGTTATCAGGTGTGCCAGATAAGTCCGGATTGTATTTTAACAACCAGTAGAGTAATGCCGTCAATCACAGATATAGTGAAAATATACCTCAGCAAACAACGCGCCGGGAACCTTCGCCCAATACGGGCGAGGAGGAAAGGCGGAAAAGCCCGAAGGGCTTTAAAAAAATCATTCCTGAGCTGACAGCCAGTTTGTACGGATAAGCAACCAATGGATGCACATACTCTGCCTCACCATCCATTTCAAGAATTTCGCATTCAAGTTTTACAACGGCAGAATAAAAAGCCTCCCGTAGTTGCACTATCATGCATCCGTCAATAAATCTTCTGCGATACTTTGTCGTGAAAATTAAATGCACAATGAGCTTACTTACACTGTGACGTTGTCGTTGAGAGATATGGTATTACCGATAGTCAGGCATTATATAATTATGATCTGATGACACGAAAAACCATTCTTGCATACCGCAATCATATCAGTGATGATCATATGCCTCTTATAGACTCAGCATCTGCCGGAATTTCTCACAGTCCTCTTTCTAATTTCTATTTTTGCAAACAGATATATTTATCTTGCGTCAGGTTCTGAATATAAATGTTGGTCTTGGGAGTGATATCCCAGCAGGACATAGCCCATCGATATTTGAGGCGTGTCTCCATGCAATAACAGCAAGTAAAGCCCTTAACGATGGGGGCAACTCTCAGTTATCTTCTGAGGTTTGGGGATACTCCGGAGCATCTGTTTCGTTCAGGGAGGCTTTCTGGCTTGCAACAGGCGGTGATGGAAAAACTCTGAATTTACCAATAGGAAAACTTCGGAAAGGTTATTTTGTTGATACTATGGTAATTGATACTAATGGTCATAATTTAGATATCATAATATATTATGATACAACTGAGGATATTCTGCAAAAGTTAATATATAACACGCAACGCAATAATATATGCAAGGTATGTGTTGATGGTGAGAATATTTATCAAAGAGGTAGTCAGAGAAGGGTGGAAATCCTTCTCTGACAGATTATCAATAACAATGTTTTTAGCGAAATATATGGGCTTTGAAGTTATCTGTTATAGAAAATTAAAAAGTAGATATAATGTTGAGTGGTTAAAAACTTTACAAAATTAAAGAAATTTTATAACGCGAGTAACTTGCAGCCAGAAAATACCCCCCCATTTTTTGCTATTATAATAGAAGGGCGTGCTTATTCTTATTAATAGTCTTTTCTGATATTTTATGTGTAGATTAGCATCCCGTAATGAATAAATGCATCCCAAATATTTCTGTTGATAAACTACTCTCGCTGACTGATTTATCTCATACAAGAAAAACCACTATGTTCATGTCATTTATAATCTCAGTAGTTCATGCCCGGATATTTTTATGCACTCTGTTGCCAGATTCATTTATCTGCTGCATATTTTCCATCCGGATATTCCCAGAGAACTAATGAATATCCGGAAGCTATTTTCTACAGCAGATAATGCAGTGCGTTCGAATCGCATATCAAAACTTGGTTAGGATTTACGTAACGCATCTGCGCTTCTTTCCTGTCTGAACTCTGTTTACCCGATGTCAGCCTCTCCTGGCATTACCCCAATTCTCCCAAAAACGGTAAACCAGCTCTCAGCCCGCACCATGACTGGCTTAAGACGGGATCCCTGCGGCAAAATGCGCTTTTACGTATTTGGTTTTACCCGCAATAATGCGTGATAATCAAACAAAAGGATCCGCGCGCTGCGATTTATTGTCGTGGAAGGATCCGGGCGTTCAGGTCAGAATACCTGTATCCATAAACAGTGCGTGTGCTACGTGAAAAATAACTCATGAACAATGTCATTCCCCTGCAGAATTCACCAGAACGCGTCTCCCTGTTACCCATTGCGCCGGGGGTGGATTTTGCAACAGCGCTCTCCCTGAGAAGAATGGCCACTTCCACGGGGGCCACACCGGCCTACCTGCTGGCCCCGGAAGTGAGTGCCCTTCTTTTCTATATGCCGGATCAGCGTCACCATATGCTGTTCGCCACCCTCTGGAATACCGGAATGCGTATTGGCGAAGCCCGGATGCTGACACCGGAATCATTTGACCTGGATGGAGTAAGACCGTTTGTGCGGATCCTGTCCGAAAAAGTGCGTGCGCGACGCGGACGCCCGCCAAAAGATGAAGTACGCCTGGTTCCGCTGACAGATATAAGCTATGTCAGGCAGATGGAAAGCTGGATGATCACCACCCGGCCCCGGCGTCGTGAACCATTATGGGCCGTGACCGACGAAACCATGCGCAACTGGCTGAAGCAGGCTGTCAGACGGGCCGAAGCTGACGGGGTACACTTTTCGATTCCGGTCACACCACATACCTTCCGGCACAGCTATATCATGCACATGCTCTATCACCGCCAGCCCCGGAAAGTCATCCAGGCACTGGCTGGTCACAGGGATCCACGTTCGATGGAGGTTTATACCAGAGTGTTTGCGCTGGATATGGCTGCCACGCTGGCAGTGCCTTTCACAGGTGACGGGCGGGATGCTGCGGAGATCCTGCGTACACTGCCTCCCCTGAAGTAACGGCACTTCCTTATATAAGCAGTGGTAAGCAGAACAGACATAACATAAGCTGGAGCAGGTAGATAAGCTGTAGTGAGTAAACCATGTTTTATGAAGGGAGCAATGTCTCAGCATCAGGTTACGGAATGACTCACGTAAGGAACATGCAGATGGCAGCTCAGCCACAAACAGTACAGCAGGAAACAGAATATAAACCGCAGTGAACAGCCCACTCACTGCACCGGTTAATATAAGCTGTAGTCAGTAAAGGAGCGCTCTTCACTGACTACAGTTTATGTTCAGCGGGATTTGAAGAGTTTTTCCAGGTCATCCAGCGTGATGCCCAGTTTTTCAAGCAGGGCAAGCTTCTCCGCCATCTCCGGACTGACTTTTTCCGCAGGTGAAGGTGGCAACGGATTTTCTTTACTCTCATCATTCGGCGCTTTTAACCGGGGACGCCGGTAGTGAATACAGAAGAGTTTTGTCCGCCCCCGCTGGATCTCCGTGTAATCAAGATATCCAATCTCGCGCAACTGCTCCATTGCCCGTCTGACCGTCTGGTTCTGGGAAAATACAGGAGACTTCAGATTGAGGCGGGCACGCAGCCGCGCCAGCGATATCGGTGCCGGATCCCGGGGCAGGCTCTCTATAAAGGTGTAAAGTGCCTGGGCGGACTCTCGTCGCTTCAGGGCATTGATGGCCTTGAGCTGCAGCAGCACTTTCCGGTCAAACTGGTACAGTTCAAAAAGGCGGGGATCAGCCTGTAACTGAACAATATCCCGTTCAGTATCGTAGTAGGCTGACTGTACCAGATGGGTGATGTATTCCCGGGTGTGCTTCTCATCGGTGCGGGAAAAGGAGATCACGGTACCGGCAATGCGTTTCAGGGAAGGGCTGATGCGCTCACGCAGCCTGCGGGATGACTGGCTTGAAGGTATACCACACAGTTTTGCAAACTCGACAAAAGGCAGTTCAACTTTGTCACCAGTCACGTTATGGCGGGCAAAGGAATGAATGATCCCCACCCAGGTCTTGAAATCGTTATCCATATCCAGCCGGGGGCCGGTGATCTCAACCTTATCGAATCCTTCTGCACGGGCCAGGGAAAGACGCGTCAGTTCTTCCGTGGCATCGGTGCGTGACAGAGTATTTTTTTTACTGTTCTTCAGTGACTTAAGGGTCGGTACAAAGACGCCCAGACGCATCAGCGCCACAGGTTGTACGGTGTTGTTATTGTTTGGTGTCAGTGTCACCAGCTCACCGGACGACTTATCCACCTCGCCGAACAGTTTTTTGATGTCTGAATTTTCGTTTTCCAGAAAGCCTCCAGCCTGTGGACAGTAAAAGAATAAACAGAAAATTGAGTGTCAGAACCCCGCTAACTGACTGAAGAAAAACCTGCAGTCTGTATTTAACAGCTGAGCCTGGCGTACTGACCATAATTTATGTCATTAACTTACTGCAGTATATACATTACTGAATACAGCTTATCATGAGCCTGCTACAGTTTATCAGTAGCATACCATAGCTTATGTGATCGTGGTTCCGGCCCATGAGTGACAAGGTTTGCAGCGATATGGGGATCTTTAATGGATCATTTGTTGATCATTCATGGATCTGTTTACTGGATCGGGTCTCTGAATATGTGGATAAATCATGCCGGAAAAACAGCATACACAACCGCTTATAAGGGCTTCAGGGCGTACCTGCTCACTGTAACTACAGATCTATTGCGCTTCCTCGCCGGTTCGCGGGCTTTGCCCGGTCACCGGTCTGCGGCGAGCACTGTTTTTTCTGATGTCTGTCTTTACAGGTAATTTTCGACTCAATCTGCCGTACTTCCTGAACATACGGTCATATCCGAAGTACACTTCATATGTGTGTTTCAATGCTAGGGATTGTGTATACAGACTACAGGCAAAGTCTGGTTATCATCGGTGGTGGGCTGCTCCGATGGAAAAATTGTGAACTGATTGACACCATGTCTGATAACTCTGTCGTGTTGTCAGCGCCAGTGATATAAGACGGTAAAACATCGTGGCGTTGACAACTCAGTCTGACCACCCGATTAAAGAAGATATTCTTATCACCACTAGAGTAGGTGACTTAACGAACTGGAAAAATAGTTGTACATTGTCCCCCCCTGAGTTTCGGAGGGAATGAGCATAACTGATGGTTCACCATATCCGGCTGGCATTATAATTCTACTCTCACGCAGCGGCGCTAACTAAATTCGGGTGGCCTTACGTTTTAAACATTTATGCCTTTAGGATAACCTATTTGATTGCAGAAATTTTAGACTTTTTTAGATAGCACTGACGCTCATGGGCACCTCCTTTTAAGTCATCTTCAATGACTCTGAGGTATCTATTAATGTTAGGAGATCCAAACATCAATTTTGAGCGTCCTTACTGTATCGCATACACTGGCATCATTGAATGCCACTTCATTATTTTATTTTTTAATAAAAAACATAAAATAAAATGTTTTTTGTTTTTTTATTCGTTTATCTGGTTGATTTTTTATTTCCCATGGGGTATTGGTATTGGTGTATGGCTCTTATGGCTGAGAGCTTTATTTATAAATAACAGAGCGGTTTTCATCACAATTGTTTCGTAATGGATCTTGAGGCTGGTGATGAAAACTCCATATATAAAACCATGAATAAAATTTACTCATTAAAATACAGTCATGTAACCGGTGGACTTATTGTAGTATCCGAACTGGCATCCAGAGTCATTAAGAAAGCAGTCCGCAGAAGTATTTTGACATTATTTAACCTATCATTATGTGGTGTTTTTTTAAGCGCATCTCAGGCTGCGCAACTAAATATTGATAATGTATGGGCTAGAGATTATTTAGACCTCGCACAAAATAAGGGGGTGTTTAAAGCAGGAGCAACCGATGTATCAATTCAACTCAAGAATGGTCAGACGTTTAATTTTCCAAATGTTCCAATTCCTGATTTCTCGCCGGCCTCAAATAAAGGCGCTACTACATCTATAGGTGGAGCTTATAGTGTCACAGCAACCCATAACGGAACAACTCATCATGCAATAAGCACCCAAAACTGGGGACAAAGCTCATATAAATATATAGACCGGATGACGAATGGAGATTTTGCTGTAACACGACTTGATAAGTTTGTTGTTGAAACAACAGGGGTAAAAAATTCTGTAGACTTCTCTCTCAACAGCCATGATGCTCTTGAGCGTTATGGTGTGGAGATCAATGGCGAGAAAAAAATCATTGGTTTCAGGGTTGGGGCCGGGACGACTTATACCGTTCAAAATGGTAATACATATAGTACAGGACAGGTATACAATCCTCTTTTGTTAAGCGCTTCAATGTTTCAGTTAAACTGGGATAACAAAAGACCATATAATAACACGACACCTTTTTATAATGAAACTACCGGTGGAGACAGTGGTTCCGGTTTCTATCTGTATGATAACGTAAAAAAAGAATGGGTTATGCTTGGTACTTTATTTGGAATAGCATCCAGTGGTACAGATGTTTGGTCTATTCTGAATCAGTATGATGAAAATACAGTTAATGGTTTAAAAAACAAATTTACTCAAAAAGTCCAGTTAAACAATAATACAATGTCGCTTAATAGTGACAGTTTTACGTTAGCTGGTAATAAAACAGCAGTGGGAAAAAATAATAATAACTATAAAGACCTGAGTTTTAGTGGTGGTGGAAGTATTAATTTCGACAATGACGTAAATATTGGCTCTGGCGGTCTCATTTTTGATTCCGGGCATCATTACACAGTCACTGGTAATAATAAAACCTTCAAAGGTGCCGGACTGGATATTGGTGACAATACTACAGTCGACTGGAATGTGAAAGGGGTTGCCGGTGATAACCTGCATAAAATTGGTGCAGGCACACTGAATGTTAATGTTTCTCAAGGTAATAATCTTAAAACGGGGGATGGTGTTGTCGTATTAAATAGCGCGAATGCATTTGATAATATTTATATGGCCAGTGGTCATGGTGTTGTAAAAATTAATCATGATGCAGCGCTTAACCAGAACAATGACTATAGAGGTATTTTCTTTACTGAAAATGGTGGCACTCTGGATTTAAATGGTTATGATCAGAGTTTTAATAAAATTGCAGCGACAGATACGGGAGCACTCATAACAAATAGTGCAGTGCAGAAAGCAGTTCTTTCTGTTAATAATCAGTCAAGCTATATGTATCATGGCTCTGTTTCAGGGAATACAGAGATAAACCACCAGTTTGATACCCAAAAATATAATAGTCGCCTGATTCTGGACGGTAATGTCGATATTACAAATGACATTAACATTAAGAATAGCCAGCTCACCATGCAGGGGCATGCTACATCTCATGCTGTATTTAGAGAGGGCGGGGTTTCCTGTCTGATACCTGGTGTTCTTTGTGACAAGGATTATGTTTCAGGCATACAGCAACAGGAAAATGCGGCGAATAAGAACAATAACACAGATTACAAGACAAATAATCAGGTTTCATCATTTGAACAACCTGACTGGGAAAATCGTCTGTTTAAGTTTAAGACATTGAATCTGATAAATTCAGACTTTATTGTTGGTCGTAATGCCATTGTTGTTGGTGATATTTTTGCCAATAATTCCACTCTGTCTTTAAGTGGAAAAGATACAAAAGTACATATTGATATGTATGACGGCAAAAACATCACGGGAGATGGCTTCGGCTTTCGGCAGGATATTAAAGATGGCGTGTCTGTTTCTCCTGAGAGCAGCAGTTATTTTGGGAACGTGACACTGAATAACCACTCATTACTGGATATTGGTAATAAATTTACAGGAGGAGTAACAGCAACTGACAGTACAGTCACCGTTACCTCCCAAAACGCAGTCTTGAGCAATGGAGGTGTTTTCGCAAACTCCGGGCTGAATATTAAGGATAACGGCCATCTCACTGTCCAGAGTGGACTTCTGAGTGACAGCAGTAGTAATATAAATATCGCTACTGGACAGTTAACATTGACCGGTACTCCTTCTGGAAAATTAAACGACAGTTTCCTGCCCGCGATATACATTGCTGATGGTGGATTTAAGTTAAATGATGACAAGGCTGTTCTGGCTGCCCGGGATATGGCATCCGTAAACGGTGATATCACATCAGAAAAAGCAGCAACCATTCAGTTCGGTTCTGAAAAAAATATCAGCACAGACCCGTCTGTCAGCCCTGTGCTGACCACAGGTTTACTGCAGGGATTCAATACCGCTTATCAGGGAAGAATTAACGCTGCACAAAGTAGCGCCACCATGCAGAATACCTGGTGGCAGGTATCTGGAGACTCTGTGCTCAAATCGCTGAAAATCAGTGACAGTATGGTGCAGTTCAACGGCAAAAAGGGGTTCAGCACACTGACAGTGGATAAACTGGATACAAACAACAGTGTTCTGGCTTTACGGACAAACCTGAACAGCGCTGACCATCTGACAGTTAAAGATAGTCTTACGGGTAAAGATAACACCCTGCTGGTTGATTTTATGCAAAAACCAGAAAACGGAAATCTGAATGTTGAACTGGTCAGTGCGCCAGATGGCACTGCTGGCGACGTATTCCGGGCCGGGACTAGGAACATTGGCTTCAGCAAAGTCACGCCGGTAATCAGCACGGAAAAAACGGATGACGCCACAAAATGGGTCCTGAAAGGGTATCAGACAGTCTCTGATGCCGGTGCCTCGAAAACCGCAACGGACTTTATGGCGTCAGGTTATAAATCCTTCCTGACAGAGGTCAATAATCTGAACAAGCGTATGGGTGACCTGCGGGATACTCAGGGGGATGCCGGCGTCTGGGCGCGCATCATGAACGGTACCGGTTCGGCAGATGGTGGTTACAGCGATAACTACACTCACGTTCAGATTGGTGCCGACAGAAAGCATGAGCTGGACGGTGTGGATTTGTTCACGGGGGCATTACTGACCTATACAGACAGCAATGCAAGCAGCCACGCCTTCAGTGGTAAAACCAAATCCGTGGGGGGAGGGTTGTACGCTTCAGCACTCTTTGATTCCGGGGCTTATTTTGACCTGATTGGTAAATATCTCCATCACGACAATCAGTACACGGCGAGTTTTGCGTCTCTTGGTACAAAAGACTACAGCTCTCATTCCTGGTATGCCGGTGCAGAGGTCGGGTATCGTTACCACCTGTCGGAAGAGTCCTGGGTGGAGCCACAGATGGAGCTGGTTTACGGTTCTGTGTCAGGAAAATCTTTTAGCTGGGAAGACCGGGGAATGGCCTTGAGCATGAAAGACAAGGATTATAACCCACTGATTGGCCGTACCGGTGTTGACGTGGGAAGAACCTTCTCCGGAGACGACTGGAAAATTACCGCGCGAGCCGGGCTGGGTTACCAGTTCGACCTGCTGGCGAACGGAGAAACGGTTCTGCGGGATGCATCCGGAGAGAAACGTTTTGAAGGTGAAAAGGACAGCAGAATGCTGATGAATGTGGGGATGAATGCGGAAATTAAGGATAATATGCGTTTTGGCCTAGAGCTGGAGAAATCAGCGTTCGGGAAATATAACGTGGACAATGCGATAAACGCCAACTTCCGTTATTCTTTCTGACAATTTTATTAAAATACACCTTCTTAAAGGAGGTGTATTAAAAAACGGAAATTTCAAAATAGTTATGAATGATTCAATGTAGGGTTATTAAATGATTAGCAACATTAGTTCTGCGTTATCGAGTATTTCTCGTGGTATAGCGACTGCCGTTCGAAGCAGTAGTTTCTCTGTATCACCGCAAAAAGTGTCACTAACCCCGATAAAGATTAATTCGCCTTTCTCCCCGGGCAATAGTTCCCTTAGCGCAACAAGGCTTTTTACAGCCCAAAATTCCACCCTGGTATCAGGCTCTTCCCGTTCTGCATCGCTTCATCAGCCAGCAACAGGTGGTGGTTCTACAGCCCAGCCACTTCCGGATGTAGCACAGCGTCTGATAGACCATCTTGCTGCACATGGTATTCAGCCAGCCCGGAATATAACGACATCCTCGCCTCTGACTCCTAGCCGACCGGCACCACCGCCGCCTGTATCAAATGAAGCATCTCAGCCATTGCCGGACATAGCACAGCGTCTGATAGACCATCTTGCAGAGCATGGTATTAAGACTTCGCGTAATTCCTGATTACGGGGTCATTAATGGGCCTTCCCCGAGCATGTTGGGAAGGCTCAGAATGCTATATTCAGTCTCCCATAGTGGAGCATAACTCCCGGCTTAAAGGTAAGCTGGCTCACCAGAACCGTATTGATATTTATTGAGAGGTCAGATCAACTTTCCAGGGCAACAAATCGCGTACTCGGTTTGCCGGCCTGTCCTGGGTATGTTCAATGACGTAACGCAGCCATTTTTCCGGCTCCACATTGTCCAGACGGCACGTGCCGATCTGTGAATACAGTGCCGCCGCATGTTCGCCGCCACTGTCGGAACGCGCGAACAGCCAGTCTTCAGCCCGTAAACCGTTACCGGCCTCACTCCCCGTGAAACCCGGGTT
>ERZ773164.2890-NODE-2890-length-12821-cov-6.144133_pt1 | contig 12821 bp, 15 predicted proteins | sample MGYA00511917_ERZ773164 | MGnify/ENA primary metagenome ERZ773164 (study PRJEB29015, sample SAMEA2737847) | human gut metagenome | biome: human gut; feature: human-associated habitat; material: faeces | place: China | collected 2012 ...
TTCTGCCATCTGTGTCATCTTTCCACCAAACACGCAATGGTCGATATCTACCATGCAGAAATCATCAAATGCACCCATACCGATTCCGTCATAACCATCCATTGCATTGACTGCCAATCGAAAATCCGAAAAGGTATTTTTATCGGCACTGCTCGCTTTTCTGCCATTTGTCTGATACGGCACTTTGGTCATGCGTCCGTTTCTTTCTTCATATTTCCACAGACAGAACCGTCCGTCTTTTTTCAACTGTTCCGGAAGTTTCTCATACATTCTGTGCTCCTCCTTCCCCGCTTATTTTCTGACGTATCATTTCTCCGTGGCTCTTGCCGATAACCACACCTTAAATTCGGAAACAGGAACCAATACCCGCTTGCCTACACGGACGATTGGGAAATCCGCCTCTCTGGTCAGTGCGTATGCTTTGCTCAGACTGATTCCCATCTGCATTGCCATTTCCTGTACGCTCATCGTGACTTTATCCATAGCCATCCTCCTCTCTGCATTTCAAACATGAATTGCTCTTGTTTTCTATCACAGTATACTTTATAATGTTACCAAAGACTATTTTCTATTGGTAAGAACTCGTACCGAAAGAAAGTTCTATCGGTAAGAATGGAGGTAGAATATGAACGAAGATTTCAGTTTGGGGAAAATGAGTGCGGATGCACGGCTGACCGCAACTTTCAAATACTATGAAAAAACAGAACAGAATGGAGAAATCATAATCACTGCCTGTCTGGGCGAGGGCGATGTTCCAAGACTCAACCGTGGATACGGCTTGGACGGAAATGAGCTCTGGCTTTCGCTGAATAACCTGTACCAGAGTATCCGTGGAAAAAATGACAACACTGCTGCCGATGATATCATTTCTTGGTGTCAGCAGTACGCACACCCCTACTATGCCTCTGAGGACATCGAAGAATATCGTTGGGATATTGAAAAGGATACGGAATACTGGGATTTTTCCACTAACATTCTTGGTAATTTCACTTTTGATGTTCACACCATGCGGAAAGATCTCGAAAGCCTGTACCGAGATACCCTTGTCATCCTGATGTTCAAAAAATGTCTGGAACGGCTTGACGTTTCCACGGATCTTGCGCAGATCACATGGACGAATGAATTTGCAGATTTTAATTCGTTTCCTATGCAGAAACATCTCGGTAAAATATCAGCTTACCTAAATAAAATGAGTGGCGTAATCATGAAGTTGGGACTGGATGAAAATGGAGAATTGAAGGTCATGCCGGATTTCCATTCTGTTTTTGATGCTGCCCGATTCGCTCTATCGCAATATGTATCTATCCCTACGGATTATCCGATTGCCTATGCAGACCGAGTTGGTGTTGCCACCTGTGAGTGCTGTTGCCGCCTTTTTATTAAGAACGGAAACCGCCAGAAATACTGTGACAATCCAGAATGTAAAAAAGAACGAAACCGCAGAAAATCCCGCACTGCTTATCGCAGAAAGATACAGGAAGAAAATGATACCCGCTGGGCGTGACCACGGCTGTTTTCACACTGGGGCAAGATGTGGCAAGTAATATAGGTTATTTTCTATATAGGCTCTATAAGAATAACCTAAATCATCTGCCACAAGTTGCCCCAACTGTTTTTCCCATAGAAAAAGGGCATCGGTCTGCACCGACACCCCATGTCATTTTATCCTTATTCTCCGTAGCGGAATGCTGAATTTCCCGTAAGATTTCTAAGCAGAATCTTTCTCGCTGTCTTATACTCTTTTCCGATAAAGCCAAGTCTGAGCAGAAAACATCTGAAAGCATATTTATCATTGTCCGTTTCGGTCGGCTTTGATGATACCCTTTTTGCATCTCTTGCCATATCACACAGTCTTAAAACAAATTGCGTATATGCTGCAATCTCATCACCATCCTCCGTGTTTGAAAACCATGTGAAACTTATTTTTTCCTCTGTAATGCCAATTTCTGTGCTGTCCGTCCGAAATGCACGTTGAAAAAGTGTCTGCTTATTTGCTATGATCTTCTGTAAATTTTCCAATGCCGTATCCGTAAGGCTCTCTTTCGGAATCGCTATTGTCAGCTTATCCTGTTGCACTGGCACTTCTTCCGTTATTTCCATATCGTCCTGAAACCCATGTTCCCGTAACTGCCGAATCAGGTCTTCCACTATTTCTTTTTCAGTTCCATCCGGGATATACAATACACCCTCTTTGTCCAGTCGGTATCCTGCAATATCATATGCACAGCTTGGTACCCGTTCATAATGCGGTGCTGTCCCAAGTATGTTTCCAATCTCCTGTGCCAGTTTTGGTCTCTGCTTCGATTCCAATGTGAATATGATTTCATTCTTCATAATATGTACCCGCCTTTCTTTATTCGGTAGTACATATATCACTCTGATGGCACAGAATTGCAAGACAATTCGGATTATATTTCTGCCAAAATGTACGCAAAAAAACTGTGATTTTTATACTGTTTTTTACACGTTTTTTCTGCGTATTTCGTTACTATCCGGCAAAACAAAATCAGCTAAAGTGATGACATTCAGCGGATATTTTCACATCAACCGACCTTGACGAGTATCCCCCCTGTTTAATTCTGCGAAAATTCGCATGAAGGGGGCCATCGGTTTTCAGGAAGAAATGATGTAGAGATTTTGATGCCCCCAGCTATTTGATTAAACATTCACACATTCTGATTCTAAGGATGTTCTTCTGTGCTATGTGATACAATTGACGAGCTCTATTTGAAGACAAAAAGAATCATAAACTGTCATTATATCCCTAGTAAACTCTATTATTCATGTATGCTAGATGCGATATTAGCATCTTTTATTTTATTTCCATCCCCAATATTTACACTATGATCATTGAAGATTATTACATGCAACTGTTTAACTATTTCTATTCTCTCATCTTTGGATTTTGAGTCTATATCTATATCTAAATCATCCAACACTCCAAACTCTTTTTCCAAAAGAATCAAAACATCAAGTAATCTATTTTCTATGGTAGAAAAAATATTATGAATGCATTGACTTGAGATTTCAACCATTGCCGATGTAATCATCATATATGGATCTTCATTATAGCGTGCTATTACCGGAAAAAAATCTGCGTTAATCTGTTTTCCTAATTGTATACTTGATGAATCACATTTTTCCACAAGTTGTTTCAATGCTTCTACACCCTCTATGAAGCTAATATTTAGCAAAGAATCTTGTAAATCTTTCGGCATCTTTCCTAATGGAATTGAAACATGATTCCATGTCATATGCGATGCCATTGAACCTTTAAAATATGATCCCATAAGACTTCCACGTACTACTCTATATGCAGGTATCTCTGCATCCTTAGGATAACCTGTTATTTCATTATTAATCCAAGTATTCAATTCTACATTATCAAACTCTGTTAATAATACCTTTGTTCTCTTAAGTGCTATAAGCGTATCCACAGTCCCGTTTGCAAGTTCTTTGATAATCTTACTTCTCGGCATTAAAACACCCCCTCTATCAAATTTACAATTCTATCCCAGAATGAAAATAATAATACGATTCCTGCCACTAAGGAAATCAAGAATCCACATATTACAGGATGTTTTTCATAAAATGATTTCTTAACAGATTGATCATCATTAATCTCAAGCTTTTCTGCAATATTAGCATTTTTTATTTTATTGTTATCACCAATATTAATCGACATATTATATTCCTCTATCTATTATTTATAAACACAAATATGTTCCGATACACTTCTATTAAAACCCTGCATCAAATACTCTTTTAATTTTGTTTAATCCGTCCAACACCTAATGATGTCCCTTTCAGCTATTAACACACTGCCGTTTTTCTACTTCTATTTTATTTATTTTCTCTGATAATTTCTTTATTTGCAAATCATACCGATCAATAATTAATAAATTATTCGGTACATCATTATAATCAAACACATCTATGTAATCACAATGTGTTCTTATCACAACCATATATGAACATTTTTTCTTTTTGGTTGCTTTCAACAATTTGCCAACTGTTTCTGATAAAGTCTCATCCTGGCGCTGAATACGTATTGCTACTGCCCCTTCATCAATGTGTTCCTTTAAAAAGCCATCAATTCCACTATTTCTTTGTACTGGCACGGCTTCAATACTTTTTATAATTGTCATACATCCTTCATCTAAATTCTGATATGCTTTTTTCCCTTTTTGAAGCAAAAACGAATCCGTTTTTATTATATTTGCCAATCTTTCGAGTGTAAGATTAACTGCATTTTTTTTAATATCAAATCCTAAATATTGTCTATTCAACAATTTGCTTGCAACTACGGTTGTACCTGATCCCATAAAAGGATCTAATACTACATCATTTTCATCAGTAACCAACTTTATAATCTGTTCCAAAAGAATAATTGGCTTTTGTGTTGGATATCCCACTCTTTCTTTTGCCTTTGGGTTTAAATACGGAATCTCCCATACATCAGATAACGGGACACCTTTCTTGGCCTTTCCCATTACGGCACGACCATTCTCATCAACTTTATACCTTGATTTTCCTTTCTCGTCTCTTATACGATCTTGCAGAATTTGATCAACATTTGTTGTTTCTGAATAATCCGTATATATTGTATTGAACTTAAAATTTTTAGTTTTACTATAAAAGAAAATACTTTGATGATTATTCAACAATCCCTTTTTAGAATTTGACCATCTTTTATACGTCCATATAATTTCACTTTGAAAATTAGCAACTCCAAAGATTTCATCTAAAACTATTTTCAAATAATGTGATGCATTTCTATCACAGTGAACAAATATACTTCCCGTCTTTTTCAGCACTCGTTTACATTCTTGTAAACGTACTTTAATATATTCAATATATTCATTCATATTTTCCCATGAATCCGCAAACGAATATTCCACACCTTCTTTATTAGATAATGTCTGTGTTTCTTGTGTAAAAAAAGGCGGATCCATATAGATTACATCTATTGTTTCTGATTGTATATGTCCTAACAGTTCATAACAATCTCCGCAATATACATTATTAAATTCCATTCAATCACTTTCCATTTCTCTCTAATATTGATTTTAAATCTATTCCTGTATCATTCTTTAAATACTCCCAAGCTTCTTCACCAGAATAATACTCACCACCCAAATCACTATATAATTCTTTCAATCTTGCTTGTATACGAATAGCTTGCTCACGATTAGGTTCAAAAAACATTATTCTAATAGGGATATATCCTGCCTCACGAATAATTCGAACACGTTTGTGTTCTTTTTTTATATGGTCCCCATCTGTAGTAGCATCTTTCCATTTTAACTCAATAGCTCTATTTCCAATCAAGCAGTCAATTTCAACTGTTTTTGGACTTTGATCAATTGTATTAGGCAATTTAACCTTCTCTCGTGCCTCTGGATATGCTAATTTAAAACACTTTATTGCAAGTTCTTCTATTAATGAACCGGCATATTTATATAAAAACCTGCCAACATTTTGTTGAAAATCAATTTGATATCCTTCTTCACTAGTAAAACCTAGCGCATTATATAACATATAATGTTCGTTATTATCAGACTCCATTTCAACTTTTCTTTCCTTAATTTTTCTTTGTAATTCTTCTCTGTATCTTAAAATAATCTCTACTAATCTTTTGTCTCTACTGTCCATAGCAGCCTCCTTAATTATAGCCTTTATGTTACTTATAGTCAACATTACATGTCTTTAAAAAATTTTTCGAAAGACACGTCCAATGCATTCAAAATTTTTTCCAAACTTCTTATAGAAAGATTTCTTTTACCACTTTCAACACCCGCAACATAAGTCCTATCTAACTCTGCCTTAAATGCTAATTTTTCTTGACTAATCCCTTCTATCTTACGAAGTTCCTTAATTCGATTTCCGACTTTATCAGTTATCATACACCTTGTCCTCCTTTTTAAATTTTCTCACATTGTTACTTATAAGTCTACGGATTATAAGTAACAGTATTGTAAAAGAGTTGAAATATAAAAAGCCACAGTCTTGGTAAACATCATACCAATGATTGCAGCTTCTAACATTTATATTCTATTTATAGTGAATTGAATTCATTACTACCAGAAATTTTTACCAATCGCCTTCATACGAACTATTAAAACCTATCCAACTATTCATCAAAGGTTAATAACTTTACAAAATCCCAAAAGTTCTCTTTAACATAAAAATCTGAGCACACACCTCTGCTTGGTCCCAAATATCTAAAAACCTCGAACAACTCTATTACATACAGTATATTCAAAGCTTAAAAAATATGATAGTTTTTTATTGCATTTCATCATAAAAACGCTATTATAATGTTTCTACGTCGTCCTTTACTCCTAAGGATTTCTCCCAACCCCTTTGCCTTTGTCCCGATTCCGTCCATGAGCCTTAGTAGTCGAAACCGTAGTATTTCCAAGGCTTTCTGCCATATTCTGCCCTGTATTGCCCAAGTCTGCGAAGGTATGCATTATCATAAAACTGGAGTGCCGTGGCAGATGAAAAGTACTTTTATCATAAATTTAAACTCCTTGAAAACACTTTCCTTTTATTTTTCTAAAACTCAAAGCAAATCACTTAATGGTCTCCAACTCTCATGAGACATATCCTCGTGATACTCCGTATTATTGATAAATAAATCCTCGTTAATATCTCTTACACATGCATTATCAAATTCCTGCTTCATCAAAGAATATACAAATTTCTCCTTATCTCTTATATCGTAGTGATTGATATTTCTAATGTACTTTGTATAATCATAAAATGAAGTTATATTTTTATTATCTCTGCAAAAATGCGGATACACGAAGTAATCATAAAATTTTCTTATGTATTCACACAATCTAAAATAATTATCATAAGATCTGACCGTCTCAACATCTCCATTTATACACCGATAATCTCTAGGATACTGAAGTAACAGATTACTTTTTCCACTATTGTTTTCACCTACCAAAACAACAGTCTCTCCCAGACAAATATCTATATCTTTCAAATTTCTATAATTTTTTATGATTAATCGTGAAATTTTCATAGGCTCCTCCTGAATCAACTTACTTATTCCAGAATATTATATCATAAAAAAAAGCGAAGTGCTTATCGTAACACTCCGCCGAAAGCCTAACCGATTTGAGCAAAAATGCTTGGTTAGGTCTGCTTTACTATTTTATGCAGTTCTGCTGCATTTATACACTTAAATGTGCTTTCCAATCCGCTGGAAGATTCATTGCTGTAAGACTGACTACACCAATACTATTTTGAATCAGCTTATCAAAAGCATCTACAAATACTGTTCACTCCACATCGGATGAACGCAGATACTTCATCGCCAGTAGGATTTGATACAAACCATTATGTACCTGCTGTGCTATTGTTAATATTTGTTTTGGATATTGATACATAAAACACCCCATAAATAAAAAGTCCCACCGGGTTGCGCATGAAAATCAGAGGCGTGGTGGGTTCTGTTATTATCATTATACAACTTTTATTGCGACTGTCAAGATCCCTTTTTCAAAAAAGAATACAGGCTCCCACTATTTCTTGCAGTACATAATCAATTCCGTTCTTCGTAATTCTTTCTTTCATCATATTTTGACCTCTTTCACAACGTATTTATCATAGCTTGACTTCATCTGTCGTAAAAGTGTCGTAAATTCAAGTCGGATTTTGAAAAATTCCTTGATTTTCAAAGGTTTTCAGCACTATTTTCGTCACTTGCCGTGGCAAATAAAAAGCACTTTTATCATAATCTCTATATTCCTCCATAAGCCTCGAAAACACTGATATTACAGGCTTTTTCGGGCTTTCAGTTTTTCTTCAATTTTTCAACTGTTTGTTAGTCATATTTCTTCTCCGTATTGAGGTATTCTTAAATCAGTATTTCCCATTTTCCATATCTCTTTCCGTCAACTCTACGGATATAATCCTTTTTCTGCAAGGACTCCATAATTCGTTTTACGGTGCTAAGAAATCTTCCTGTCTCTGCAGCAAGCTCTTTTTGCTTAATGGACGGATTCTTGTAAATCAATCTCAAAACGGTCAGTTCTTCTAAAGTGCATTCCAAAGTGTCAATTTGAGACTTTGGAACTTTAGGGATGACACTTTGGGAATTATCATGCACACAGTCTATGTGCATATATCTGTTTTTCAGCTCATATTCCGTTCCCAAAATTAAATTGCTGAAGAACATTTCCAAGAACTTTGTTGTAGCATGAATACCATTTTGCAGATCGTTATAATTAGCTCTTACCAAAGCGTTGCGGAAATACCAAGAGTTTTTCTCAAAAGCATCGCTTTTTACTTTGAACCCGAAGGTCTTCATGTATTTGATCATAAAAACAGCCGTTGCTCTGGTGTTTCCTTCACAGAACGGATGAATCTGCCAAATATCCGAAGCAAACCAAACCATCCACCGCCTGCAAGCCGATTGCAGTCTGCCATGCTTCACTCTTTTCAATTTGACCAGGTTCACCCTGTTTGATATATTCTTCCAGTTCAAATTGCCAGTTCTTTTCTTTCGACATAGCTGCACCCCGTTTCCTGCTTAATGTGCAATCCTAAAATAATCCAAATACGCTTTATACTTATCCTGTGCAGTCAGACAGGTATCTGTCAGATAGCCTTTTTCGTTGTCCCATTCCTTTAGTCCACGATAATAGAACATCTTCAGATCGTCCTCAATGATGAACGGAACAATATTGTATTTCAGGCACTCCTTAAACATAATCAATCTGCCCACACGGCCGTTGCCATCCTGGAACGGATGGATCCGCTCAAACTTCACATGAAAGTCCAGAATATCTTCAAAGGTCTTTTCTTCTTTGGCGTTATATTCTGTCAGCAAGGCCTTCATTTTATCGGCAACTTCTTCCGGAAGGGCTGTATCCCTGCCGCCGACTTCATTCGGGAATTTCTTATACTCGCCAACAGCAAACCAATCTTTTCTGGAATCACTGGTGCCGTTCTTCAAAAACAAGTGAAGTTCTTTGATGAACTTCTCCGTTGGAGCTGCTTTTGCATGATCAATAATCATATCAATGCAGCGGAAGTGATTTGCTGTTTCAATCACATCATCCACATTCAGCACTTCTTTTTCTACGCCGATGGTGTTGGTTTCAAAGATATATCTGGTTTGATCGTGGCTCAGGTGGCTTCCTTCCATATGGTTAGAATTGTATGTCAAATCAATCTGCGTTTTATGGTAGATCCCACCGGAATATTTACTTGCCTTCTGTTCTTTCAGAATATCCAACAGAGTGATCGGTTCGGCTTTTCTTTTGTTGGTACGCTCCGGTTTTTCTGCGTTTTCCGGAATGTTCCATGTCTTGCCGGTAAGAAACGCACCGTTCACACGCCCCTGGGCGCAGTAATTTCTAACACTGCGCTCTGACACATCCCACTTTTTTGCTATTTCAGCAACTGAAAGATATCGCATCTATGATCCTCCGCCATAAAATCCACCAAAAACTACGTTAATCTATTACATAGTATACCATATCATCGGCAAAAATATCAACACATTTCAAGTTCGACTTCTGTTCTTTTTGCCGATACAAGAAATACTGCTTCCGGATATAGAAAGCCGGACTCCATCGAAAATGAAGTCCGGCAAGGTAAGTTCAGAGTCTGGTAATTGGCCAGTAACTGTTGCACAAATTCTCGGTCTGGATAAATCTCTGCGAATTTTGCCATATACTTCAAATTGCGAACAGAAATACTTTATGACGGTATTTGATACTCTGGTACGGCAACCGGCAGTAGGACAAACAAGAAATTATCTGAAAATATCTCACTGCTGAACGCCTATTGTGCTAAAAAGGCAAACAAAAAGCACCAACAGATTTTACTCTGCTGATGCTCTTTCTTCCTTATAAAATGTGCGGTTTAAGTATCTCCATAATGGAATCTGCAACCAATGATATAAACATTGGCATCATCTATTCTATATACCAATCTGTCTTTATCATTTATGCGGCGGCTCCAAAATCCGCCTAAATCACCTCTTAACGGCTCCGGCTTTCCTATGCCCTCATTACCATTGCGGCAAATATCTTCTATGAGCTGATTAATCTTTTTCAGTGTTTTCCTGTCCTCAATCTGCCAATAAACATAATCTGCCCATCCATTATCAGTAAAAACTTTATTCATCGTCTACCTCAATCAGATCATGCTTTGCAAACTGTCCACGTTCCAACTGTGCTTTGGATTCCATCAGCCAGTCATAATTAGCCTTAGTCCCAAGGATATGCGCATTTTCCATCAGATTATTGTAGCTTTCCTCTGACAGAATTACCACGTTTCTATTATTCTTTCTGGTGACAATCATAGTTTCATAATCATCCGTTACCTGATCCATATAATTTTTCATGTTGTCCCGAAGATTTGAATAATTAACCGCTAACATCATATCACCTCATTTCGTACAATATTCTGTACCCCTATTGTAACGTACAATATTTTGTACGTCAATATAGTGTATGCAATCCGAAGTGAAATATTACTGGATCGAGTAGGAGGCGGCTTTCGCCGCCGACCTCTCACACCACCGGACATGCGGTTCCGCATCCGGCGGTTCAGTTAACTTGACACTTTTACAAAGTATGCTTCCGCAGAAAGCAGCCCAAACCGTGCAAGCCGTGCATTTGACATTGCATAGCATACTGTCTCCGTTCTACAAATTCGCGCGTATCCATGTGACCATGCCGCTCTCGTTGCATTTCTTGGTTCAACACCTAATTTTACCAAATTCTTGTATTTATTTTGCGGTGTTTTCCAGTGTTTCCATATACACATTCGGAATCTGTATCGAAGTATCGTATCTATCTTTCTGGTTACTGTAAGAATTGAGCCAATTGCCCTTCTGCATTGAGGGTTATGTGCTGTTCAACTTCTTCGTCCGGTTCCGGGCAAGGCCCATAACCAAGTCGATTGGAAACAAGCCGAATCTTTCTAAGCTCTCCTTTGACCAGGAAGGGATTCTCGCCGGAAAGCAGGGCAAGGCGGCTCAATGCCAGAATAAACCACGAACGATTTTCGGGGTTCAAGATGGCTGCTGCATCGCCATATTTTTCTGAAAAGGCATGGCCGCAATCCATCTGGAATCCCAATGCCTGACAATCATCGGCAAAGTAATGGTCAACCAGCTCTATGTAGCTGATTTTCTGATCTCTAAATTTCTCAATCCACTTTGTGGCGAATAAGTGTACTTGCTCTAAAAACTCCATTGCGGCCTCCTTCCGAATCGGGTTAAAACTCCTCCCAAGTCCGACCGTTCAGATCATTTGCGATTACATCGGTGTTAGGTATTGTTTTATATCCGAACATATCAGCAAGATTGAAGAATTTGCTTTTTTGAATCGGGTTTTTACTGCTTTTTCTAAAGTCCATCGGGTAGAACTTTTCAACGATGAAATATCTATGGCTAATCGTCTGAAGGTTATAGCCATAATGATCTGCACGACGGATTGCCTCGTTGATGCGTTCAATCTCATCTGCGGTAGGTTCGGCTCCGCTTTCGGCACGATAAGTCATGCTGCCGTTATTTTCAACTGCGATGATGGTCTTTTTCAGCTTACCAATGGCACGGATACTCTTGTCTTTATACAAGCCGATATATCCATGTTCTGAGAAGTTGCGGGATTCCTGGTCATAGAACAAATCCAAATCCATATTGTCCTGAAAAGTTGTACCGGCTACGATTGCTCTCATCCATTTATAGCCATCCGGTATCAGCTTTTCATCAAAGCAATACTTCTTGAAATCGTCTAAAACGGCAATGATTTCCGTATCTCTGTCGTCAACAATATCCTCCATAGCGTCCACAAGCTGCTCGAATGTCAAGTTGACGTGCTTGATCGGATGGATAAGTCTGGTTGCATTTTCGCTATTATACTTTTTCAGTTCAACCGCCAATTCATTAAACAGTTGCGGTTTCATCGGCTTGGGATCAAGGGTGAGTAAAACCTTTATATCCTCAGCACCGAACTGCTCCAGATGATTCACAAGCTGCTGCTTATAAAACTGATTGTAGAGCTTTGTTTCCACCACTATTTTGAAGCTCTTTTGGCTGATAATCGCATCCGGAACACTATCGTCACCAACAACCTGCAAATCAAAGGTGATCTCCGGGCTTTCGTCCTCTCCAAGAATAAGACTATTCAGCATAGAAAAGAACTTATCAGAGTTATAGTTATACAAACGAGAGAGCATCAGCATGGTGTTTGAAGTATCCACATTCTCTTTGGAGTGGTATCTCTGAAAATAATGTATCTGCATATCGCACCTCCCAAAACCCATCTGCCATTTCGTCTGCGTTACCGGGTCAGTTGATAACTCAATTCCAGCAAATGGTTATTTTATATTCGCTTACACCAATCGGCTCTGAAATATCCTTGAGGAAATATTCTGCAACCACATTGTTTTTGACCTTATCCATCAAAGCAATATTATGATACCAGGTAATTTGTGCAAGCACCTCTTGCACAATTTTTTTATCAGAAAAACAGGCGGAAAACTTTGCCATATACTTCAGGTTTCGGACGGAATACCCCTATCTCTCTGGAATAGCTATCTGAATATCATAAGAAAGATTATCAATAAATTTATTTCCCCATGTTTTGTATTCGTTAATAAGCGTTCCAATATCATAATATAGGAGTAGCAAATCCGAATTTGGTGTGTGCTTTATAAATTTTTTCCGATCCACTCAAGTTCGTTCATGGAATCCTTATTTTTTTCAAGTTCATCTCTGGCTGTTGCATAATATGATTTTTTGAAAAGCATATCCCATGAAAGATATTTTGCCATACAGTCAA
>ERZ773164.2909-NODE-2909-length-12720-cov-2.982708_pt1 | contig 12720 bp, 5 predicted proteins | sample MGYA00511917_ERZ773164 | MGnify/ENA primary metagenome ERZ773164 (study PRJEB29015, sample SAMEA2737847) | human gut metagenome | biome: human gut; feature: human-associated habitat; material: faeces | place: China | collected 2012 ...
CCGTCAAACAGAGGTACCTGATGAACAGTTAATAGTATTAAACGAATTTCATAGAAAATTGGAAGCATTTTATGGAACATTTTCGGGAGCCAATCGCCTCTATTACGAGAGAAGGTCCAAGCAATATAATTATGGAACAGATATTGAAAAAGTGCGTATTGTTTCTATAAGCACTCAAATTAAAGCGGTTGCATCTATGTTTTACGACAAACCACATTTAGCTAGTAGATATTATGGTCGTTTGTTAAAATCAATAGATGGAATTTTTAATGATGGACATCAGCTATTGCCATATTATACTTGTGCATTTACATTATATCGTTTGGAATTTCTATTTAGAAATAAGAGCATTCCTGCGCAATATAGAAAATTTAAATATTATATATTAATGCTGATTAAATATGATTTAGCTGATGATAAAATTCCTGAAATGAATGCAAATAAGATGAATAAGTTTTGCGAGAAAATTTTAGCTATAGCATCGGATAATTCGAAATTAACAGACGAAGTAAATAAATTAACGCAATTAATTGATAAGCATGTAACAGATATCACTAGTGCGGAATCTACTAAAACAGCTACTCTAGTAGAAAATTTGAAAACGGAATTTGTAATTAAATGATGAAAGAAAAAATCCACTTGTCGATAAGTTGAAACAGGTGGATTTTTTCTGCTTAAATACGATCAATTGTTCGTAAACGTCAAATCCTTCGTCTTGGTTAATTAGCTTTTTTATGCCACACTCTAAATGACACGAAAAACTATTAACACATGGATCAAATAACTCAAATTGTCCGCAGGTCTAACTGGATAAAGGTCATTCAACAGTGCCAGGATAGAACGGCAGGCATCACGGAAAAGCAGTGGCTTGCTGAAAACGACATTTCTGAAAAATCTTGCTATTACTGGCTCCTAAAAAGAGGTCAGGGGTCAGACCCCGGTCAAACTTGCTGGTAGAGTGAATATTGCGGAAGAACCAGAATCGCCCGGAATACTCAGTAGAGAAATAAATTGAATAAGGATGAGCTGATAGACCGGTGGGGTAATGCCTTGTCGGTTTATTTTTTATGGAAAAATCCATGAAATTGTGATAGAATATATTTTGGACTTTGTATACTTTTGACATATGCTCTCATGCTATTTATATGAAGTCCGTTTTTATGGACACAATACTCAATCGGGGCAGACCCCGGCCAAATACACAGATAATAGGACGGATAAAAAGGTAAAATAGAAATAGATTGGGCGATTGGATGACATGAAAATATTAGATAACATTACGAATACTGTCCGCGATGACCTGCAGGTGGAGATAAAACGAGGAAGCAAGATATCGGTTGCGGCAGCTTGCTTCTCAATGTATGCATATCAGGAATTAAAAAAACAACTGGAATCTGTAGAAGAGTTTCGGTTTATTTTCACGTCACCAACCTTTGTAAAGGAAAAAGCAGAGAAGCAGAAGCGCGAATTTTATATTCCCCGTCTTTCCAGAGAAACCAGCCTGTATGGTACAGAATTTGAGATTAAACTACGCAATGAGATGACCCAGCGCGCGATTGCCAAGGAATGCGCAGATTGGATTCGTAGAAAAGCCAAATTCAAGTCGAATACGACTGGAGAAAATATGATGGGCTTCATGACTGTCGATGCGAAAGATGCGCAGACAGCTTATATGCCAATGTCTGGATTTACTACGGTAGATATCGGATGTGAGCGTGGTAACAACACCTACAACATGGTCAACTGCATGGAAGCACCATTCTCTCAGCAGTATATGCAGCTGTTTGACCAGTTGTGGAATAACCGTGAAAAAATGCAGGATGTCACGGATGTGGTGATTGAAAATATCAGTACGGTCTATGCAGAAAATTCTCCGGAATTTATCTATTTTATGACCTTGTACCATGTCTTCAGTGAGTTCCTAGATGATATCTCTGAGGATGTGCTGCCCAATGAAGCAACTGGATTTAAGCAGAGCAAAATCTGGGGCATGCTCTATGATTTCCAGCGAGATGCTGTGCTTGCGATTATCAATAAGCTTGAAAAGTACAACGGCTGCATCCTTGCGGATAGTGTTGGTCTTGGTAAAACCTTCACTGCACTGGCTGTCGTAAAATACTATGAGAATCGCAATAAATCTGTCCTTGTTCTCTGTCCGAAGAAGCTGGCCGAAAACTGGAATACATATAAGGACAACTACGTCAATAATCCTATTGCTGCAGATCGCCTGAATTATGATGTCCTGTTTCATACAGACCTGTCTCGTAACGGTGGCATGTCCAATGGTCTGGACTTGAGCCGCCTTAACTGGGGGAACTATGATCTCATTGTCATTGATGAGTCGCATAATTTCCGTAATGGTATCGGAACACACAGCAACACGCAGGAGAACCGCTATCAGAAGCTGATGGAAAAGGTTATCCGTGCTGGTGTAAAGACGAAAGTTCTGATGCTCTCCGCAACGCCGGTCAACAATCGCTTTGTAGATTTAAAGAATCAGCTCGCCATAGCCTATGAGGGTAATTCAGAGAACTTGGATGAGCGGTTGAATACAACAAAAAGTCTTGAAGACATTTTCAAACAGGCGCAAAAGGCTTTTAATGCGTGGAGTAAGCTGGATCAGGAACAGCGCACAACGGACGCACTGCTGCGGACATTGGATTTCGATTTCTTTGAGCTCCTGGACAGTGTGACGATTGCCCGGTCGCGCAAGCATATTGAAAAATATTACGATACGAATGAGATAGGAAAATTTCCGGAACGAATGAAGCCGATTTCGGTGCGTCCATGCCTAACAGACTTGAATAATGCAATCAATTACAACGAGATTTATGACCAGTTGATGCAACTAACGCTTTGTGTTTATACACCATCCAACTACATTTTCCCAAGCAAGCTACAAAAGTATAAAGACCTCACCCACAACAAGGGCGAGAATCTGACTCAGACCGGACGTGAACGTGGTATTCAGCGCCTTATGAGCATCAATCTTTTGAAACGACTGGAAAGCTCTGTCAACTCCTTTCAGCTGACCCTGACGCGCATTAAGGAACTGATCAATGGAACGATTGAGGCTATCAATCGCTTTGAAAAATACGGTTCAGATGACATTTCAATGTATGAAGCAAGCAGGGATGATTGGGATATCGATGACGAAAATACTGAGTTCTTCACGGTTGGTAAAAAGGTTAAAATCGAGCTTGCGGATATGGACTGGAAGAGCTGGCGCAATGAATTGCAGCAGGATGCAGATGTATTGGAACTGTTGACTTTAATGGTGGCTGATATTACGCCGGAGCATGACACGAAGCTGCAAGAACTTCTGCGCCTGTTGGATGAAAAGATTACGAATCCCATCAATCCAAATAATAAAAAAGTGCTCATATTCTCTGCATTCTCGGATACGGCAGAGTATCTGTACGATCATGTGAGCATGTACATGAAAGATAAATACGGACTCAACACAGCAGTTATTACTGGTGCCATTGATGGGCGGACAACAATTAAGGGCTTTCCGGCAACACTGAATAATGTGTTGACTTGTTTCTCACCTGTCTCTAAAGACCGTGATGTGCTGATGCCGAACAGCAGAAATGAGATTGACATTCTGATTGCCACTGACTGCATCTCTGAAGGTCAGAACTTGCAGGACTGCGATTATCTGATCAACTATGATATCCACTGGAATCCGGTTCGTATTATTCAGCGGTTTGGCCGTGTTGATCGTATCGGCAGTCGCAACCAGTACATTCAGCTTGTAAATTTCTGGCCGGACTTGACGCTGGATGAGTACATCAATTTGAAATCCCGTGTGGAGACTCGCATGAAAATCACAGTTATGACATCTACCGGTGATGATGACCTGATCAATCCGGAAGAAAAAGGTGATTTGGAATACCGCAAGGCGCAGCTCAAACGCTTACAGGAAGAAGTGGTTGATATTGAGGATATGTCCGATGGAATCTCCATTATGGATTTGGGGCTGAACGAATTCCGACTCGACTTATTGGACTACATAAAACGGAACGGAGACATGGACAAAAAGCCTCGTGGGCTTCATGCTGTTGTTCCGGCCACAGAGGAGTTGCCGGAGGGTGTAATATTTGTTCTGAAAAACATCAACAACAGCGTCAATGTGGACAACCGCAATCGAATCCATCCGTTTTATATGGTGTATATCAGCACAGACGGAGAAATTATTTGCGACTACTTGAATCCTAAAAAACTATTGGATGATGTACGTTTGCTCTGTCGGGGAAAAAGCAAGCCTATATCGGAAGTATATGAGCGCTTCAATCGTGAAACAGACGATGGACGCAACATGGCGGATATGTCGGAGCTTTTGAGTGAAGCAATCAATTCTATTATAGACGTAAAAGAAGAAAGTGACATTGACAGCTTGTTCTCCGCGGGCGGCACAGCTGCCTTGATGAGCGCAGTGTCTGGACTGGATGATTTTGAGTTGATTTGTTTCTTGGTTGTGAAATGATCTTGTGTGAGGAGGTGTGAGCCGTGCTGGGCTTACCAAAGTCAACAGAGTTTAACAAGAGGATTCCAAAGCAGAAGTTTTACGAAAATCTATCGGTCACGCCTGCAATTAAAACTGCATTCACGGAGCAGATTAAAATTATTTATTGGCGAAACAAGCTGGCAGCGACCACGTTGAACCTTGCACCCGGTAAGTTGGTCACAGAGATTGAGGTGTTTGAGATAAGACTTACTTCACCTGATCTTGACGAGGATATCCTTCGCCTGATTGACCGGGAGATACCTTATCACATCTTGTTCCTGCTGGAGTATGACGGAAAATATCAGGCAGCTATGGGATATAAAGAGGCTGCCAGTTCCGGCAAGGCAGCGTTTAAGGTTGAACGCTATTACCGCACAGAGTGGCTTACAGAAGAAGAACTGCCACTGCATCTGGAAGGTCTGACGATAGATGCAGTATATGAGAATTTCATTCGGCAGATTGCAGGAGACCGGCTTACCAGCAACGAAAACACAACGCTGAAGGAAAGCGTGGAGCAGCAAAAACAGCGGGAGCAGATAGAAAAGCAGATTGCTGCGTTGGAAACCAAAATGAAGAAGGAAAAACAGCTAAATCGGAAGATGGAGCTGAAGGCGGAGATAAAACGACTAAAGAATGAGGTGGTAGTAATCAAATGAAAATAAAAAAAATTGAGCTGAACAATTTCAAGAGGTTTACGCACTTGGTTGTAGAGGATATACCAGAATCAACAAAGTTGGTGGTCTTGGTTGGACCTAATGGTTCAGGAAAGACATCGTTTATGGAATCAATGAACCATTATTATAAATATGCTGGCTATAGCCAAATTGGAGATTGTAGTTATTTGAGTAAGACTGGAAATGTTGATAACTTCGACTATAGTCAATGGTATCAGTATGCTTCGAAACTCGTAGAGATAGCTTTTTATGACAAGACATTTTTGAATACCGTCGGAAACAACGACAATATTAAAGGTCATTTTTATTTTAGAAGTGCATATAGAAATGAACCAGATTTTCAGATAGATTCAATGAAAAGACAGCAGGATCCTATAGAATCAGTGCGTTTAGAATCTCTTATTCAAAATGATCAGACCGTTTCAGCAAATTACCAAAGACTTATTGCTAATACGATCTCAGGTGTTTTTGACAAAGATAACGATGGAAAATCTGTTGCAGATCTGCGTAATGAATTAATCGGAAAGATTAGAACAGCTATTGAGCGTGTATTTGAGGATTTGAAGTTCTCATCCCTTGGTGAACCGCTTCAAAATGGTAACTTTTATTTTACTAAAGGAACCACACAAAATTTCAGCTATCGTAATCTTTCAGCTGGTGAAAAGTCTGCATTTGATTTGATACTGGATATGGTCGTTCAATCAAAATACTATCCTGATGCCATTTACTGCATAGATGAACCCGAAACACATATGCATACAAAATTGCAAGGGAAAGTATTGCGAGAGCTTTATTTGCTTATACCGGGACAATCGCAGCTTTGGCTTTCGACACATTCAATCGGAATGCTTCAAGAAGCAGAAGAAATTGAAAAAGAACACCCTGGGACAGTCGCTTTTCTTGACTTTGGTGGAAGAAATTTTGATATAGATCAAGTTGTTCATCCTGCCAAAATCGGGAAAGCAGTTATGGATAAGTTTTATGAACTCGTATTTGGTGACTTTGCAAAGTTGATGCTACCCCAAACGATTGTATTTTGTGAAGGCGATTCAAATGGTTGTAAACGAAAAGATTTTGACAAGACAATTTATACTACCATATTTGCGGATACCCATCCAGAGGCATTCTTTATGTCTGCTGGTTCGTGTAACGATATAGAAAATATTGAAAAGACTCATGGAGAAATAATTAGTACACTACTAAAAAATACTAAAGTTATTAAAATAGTTGATCGTGACGACCGTAGTCAGCAGGAAATTTACGATCTTGAAGAAAAGGGTATTAAAGTTCTGAAAAAACGTAATCTCGAGTCTTATGTGCTTGATAATGAGGTAATCAAAAAGTTGTGTGATGCAGTTGGAAAATCTGAGGAATATGCTGAATGTATTCGTGAGAAACAAGAGGCAATTACAGCATCAACAGATAGAGGAAATGCGCCAGATGATTACAAGTCGGCACGCGGAGACATTTACAATGCTCTAAAGAGGCGCCTTGAACTTACGAAATGTGGTAACAATGCAGACACATTTATTCGGGATACTCTTAGCCCTTTGATTACTACGGATATGAATGTATATCAAAATCTAGAAACGGAAATATTCGGTAATGAAAACGATAATAATGGAGGAAACCACTAATGGACAAGATGCGTATGGAATCCATTGATATGACCGAACAGAATATAGAGAAAATCGGGGCTTTATTCCCGAACTGCATTACGGAGACGAAAGATGTGGACGGCAAGCCGAAGAAGGCCATTAACTTTGACCTGCTGCGGCAGATGCTGTCCGGCGATGTGATCGAGGGCGATGAAGCCTATGAATTCACCTGGGTAGGCAAAAAGGCAGCTATCGTGGAGGCGAACAAGCCGATTCGCAAGACCCTGCGCCCCTGCAAAGAAGAGAGCGTCAATTGGGACAACACGGAGAACCTCTACATTGAGGGTGACAATCTGGAAGTGCTGAAGCTGTTGCAGGAAAGCTATCTCGGTAAGGTAAAGATGATCTATATTGACCCGCCTTACAACACGGGAAACGACTTCATCTATCGGGATGATTTTAAGCAGTCTGCCGCAGATTATGACGAGGATAGTGGCGTTTACGATGAAGGTGGAAACCGTATGTTCAAGAATACGGATACCAATGGACGCTTTCATTCCGATTGGTGCAGCATGATTTATTCCCGGCTGATGCTGGCGAGAAATCTGCTAACGGATGATGGAGTTATCTTTATCAGTATTGATGACAACGAAGTGGATGACCTTATGAAAATAGCAAATGATGTGTTCGGAAAAGATAACTTCCTTGCGTGTTTTCCGCGAGTTACCAAAAAGGCAGGCAAAACGACCGATGCAATAGCCAAAAATCACGATTATATTCTTGCGTATAGCAAGAGTGCGTCACCTACTTTGTTTCTTCCATCACATACAGATGAAGGGTTCCGCTTTTCTGATGAATATGAGACACAACGCGGAAAATATAAGCTAAATCAGACACTGGACTATGATAGTTTGCAGTATAGTGCAAGTCTTGATTATCCAATTACTGTAGAGGGAGAAACTTTCTATCCTGGACAATCTTATGAGAAATATCTCGATCGCAAGAATGGAAATCATGCAAGAGCGGACTGGGCATGGAGATGGAGCAAAGATCTATTTGATTTTGGCTATGAAAATGGGTTTATCGTTATCAAGAAGTATGACGGTTATTCTCGAATTTACACCAAAACATACCAGAATTGCAAAATAGCTAAAACCGCATCTGGTTTTACCATAGAGTACATTCAACGAACAAAGGCAATTTCTACATTGGAGTTTGTCGAGAATGAATACTCTAATGACAATTCCAAAAAGAACCTGACATCGCTTTTTGAGAGTAGCGTTTTCGACTATTCTAAGCCCACTGCACTTTTGAAAACACTTGCGCAATATTCCTCTACGGCTGATGATATTGTTATGGATTTCTTCTCCGGCTCTGCCACCACCGCTCACGCTGTCATGCAGCTCAACGCCGAAGACGGCGGACACCGCAAATTTATCATGGTGCAGCTTCCCGAAAAGTGCGACGAAGCAAGTGAAGCCTACAAAGCAGGCTATAAGAACATCTGCGAAATCGGCAAAGAGCGCATCCGTCGCGCCGGGGATAAGATCAAGTCCGAAAGTCCCATGACCACACAAGATCTCGACATCGGATTTCGAGTCCTGAAGCTGGATGACACCAACATGAAGGATGTGTATTATGCACCGGCGGATTATGAGCAGAATGTTCTTGACTTGCTGGAGAGCAACATTAAGGAAGACCGCACCGACCTTGACCTGCTGTTTGGATGCCTGTTGGAGTGGGGCTTACCGCTGTCGCTGCCGTACCAGTCTGAGGATATCGAAGGCTGCACCGTGCATAACTACAATGACGGTGATTTGATTGCCTGCTTCGATGAGAATATCCCTGACAGCGTGATTAAGACAATCGCAAAACGCCAGCCGTTGCGTGCGGTGTTCCGTGACAGCAGCTTTTCAGGCAGTCCGGCTAAAATCAATGTAACCCAGATTTTCAAAGAACTTGCACCGGATACTTCTGTGAAAGTGCTGTAAGGAGGCGAAGACGATGAGACTACGATTTAAGCATCAGAAATTTCAGGCTGATGCAGCAAAGGCCGTGGTGGATGTCTTTGCCGGACAGCCATATCTTACCCCCTCGTACATGATGGACAGAGGCAACGGTTTTTACCAGCAGACATTGACCGATGAAGAGGATTTCACCGGCTGGAGCAACCACAAAATCTTGCCGGAGCTTTCCGACCGTATCATTCTGGAAAACCTGCAAAAGATTCAACGGACAAATCAGCTCAAGCCGTCTGAGAAGCTGGAGGGACATTTTAACCTGACTATTGAGATGGAAACTGGTGTCGGCAAGACCTATACCTATATCAAGACCATGTATGAGCTGAATAAACATTATGGATGGAGTAAGTTTATTGTGGTTGTGCCGTCTATCGCCATCCGTGAGGGAGTATACAAATCCTTTCAGGTAACACAGGAGCATTTTGCTGAAGAATATGGCAAGAAGGTACGCTTCTTCATCTATAACTCTGCGCAGCTGACGGAAATTGACCGTTTTGCATCGGATAATTCCATCTGTGCCATGATTATAAACTCTCAGGCGTTCAATGCCAGGGGCAAGGATGCAAGGCGTATCAGCATGAAGCTGGATGAGTTCCGATCCCGTAGACCGATTGACATCATTGCTAAGACAAACCCGATTTTGATTATCGATGAGCCTCAGTCCGTGGAGGGAAAGCAGACCAAGGAAAACTTGAAGCAGTTCAATCCTCTGTTGACCCTGCGCTATTCCGCGACCCATAAAAGCGACAGTATTTATAACATGGTTTATCGTCTGGATGCGATGGAGGCATATAACAAGCGGCTGGTAAAGAAGATTGCCGTAAAGGGTATTTCGGAATCCGGCAGTACTGCAACGGAAAGCTATGTATATCTGGAGAGTGTCAATCTTTCCAAGGCTGCGCCTACGGCAACGATTCAGTTTGATTATAAGGGTGCAAGTGGTATTCGCAAAATTACCCGTACCGTTTCGGAAGGATACAATTTATATGATAATTCCGGCAGCATGGAAGAGTATAAACAGGGCTTTGTGGTGTCCCGTATTGACGGACGCGATGATTCTGTAGAATTTTTGAACGGTATCAAAATCTATGCAGGTGATGTGATCGGCAAGGTCAGCGAGGATCAGTTGCGGCGCATTCAGATCAGAGAGACGATTTTGTCCCATATACAGAGAGAACGGGAGCTGTTCTATAAAGGGATCAAGGTTCTCTCCCTGTTCTTCATTGATGAAGTGGCAAAATACCGTGTTTATGATGAAGCCGGACAGGCAACTGACGGCATTTATGCTCAGATGTTTGTGGAAGAGTATAACGATATCATTGGAAGTTTGCAGATCGGCATCGGTGAGGATGACTACATGAAGTATTTGCAGGCCATTCCCGCTGAGAAGACTCACGCCGGATACTTCTCCATCGACAAAAAAGGCAAGATGATTGACTCTAAGGTAGGCCGTAAGGAAACTACGACAGATGATGTGGATGCCTATGAGTTGATTATGAAGAACAAGGAACTGCTGCTGGATCGCGATCCAAAGCGTTCTCCGGTTCGCTTTATCTTCTCGCATTCTGCCCTGAGAGAGGGCTGGGATAATCCGAATGTATTCCAGATCTGTACCCTGAAGCAGAGCAGCAGTGAAGTGCGTAAACGTCAGGAAGTTGGGCGTGGACTACGCCTATGCGTCAATCAGGATGGCGAGCGCATGGACACCAATGTGCTGGGCGAAGAAGTACAGAATGTCAATGTGCTGACCGTTATTGCCAGCGAAAGCTACGACAGCTTTGCAAAGGGTTTACAGACGGAAATTGCCGAAGCAGTAGCAGACCGTCCTAGTGCGGTTACGGCAGAATTGTTTGTTGGCAAGGTAATTAAGGATGATAAAGGCAATGAACAGGTCGTTGATCAAGATACGGCAAGAGCAATCCACTTTGACCTGATCGTCAACGGCTACATTGATAAGAAAGGCATCCTTACCGATAAATACTATGCTGACAAGGCCAATCATGAAATCAAGGTTGCCGAGGAAGTGGCAGATTCCGCTGCCGCTGTGGTTGAGATTATCGACACTATTTATGACGGCAAATCTATGATGCCCGAAAATGCCAGAAGCAACAACGTGGAGCTGCATGTGGATGAAAATAAGCTTGCAATGCCTGAATTTAAGGCATTGTGGGCGAAGATCAATGCCAAATCTACCTATGTGGTTGACTTTGATACCGAGGAACTGATCCGCAAGGCCGTTCAGTCCCTTGATCGTAAACTCAGAGTATCAAAAATCGTCTTCAAGGTGGAAACTGGAACGATGGATACAATTAAATCCAAGGAAGAACTGGTATCCGGAACTTCCTTTGTGAAAGAGAAATCTGCAAGCTATGGCCATACCATAACTGCCAGCACGAATGTGAAATACGATCTGATTGGCAAGCTTGTAGAGGAAACAGGGCTCACCCGCAAGGCAGTTATTCAGATTCTGAAGGGGATTCAACCGAGTGTGTTCAAGCAGTTTAAGGATAATCCGGAGGAATTTATTATTAAAGCTGCAGCTCTTATCAATGATGAAAAGGCCACGGCGATTATTGAGCACATTACCTACGATGTGATGGATGATCATTACGGCACAGAAGTTTTCACTGATCCGACTATGAAAGGGCGCCTTGGGGTGAATGCCATGAAGGCGAAGAAGCATCTGTACGACCATATCGTATATGACTCCAGCAATGAGCAGAAATTTGCTACGGAACTGGATACGAATACAAATGTTGCGGTTTATGTGAAACTTCCGGATGGATTCTACATTTCAACACCAGTAGGGTATTATAATCCCGACTGGGCGATTGCCTTTTATGAGGGAACGGTTAAGCATATCTATTTTGTGACCGAAACGAAGGGCTCTATGAATTCGATGCAGTTGCGTCTGATCGAGGAATCCAAGATTCACTGCGCGAGGGAGCATTTTAAGGCAATCAGCAATGGTGAAGTGGTCTATGATGTAGTAGATAGTTATCAGAGCCTGATGGAACTGGTTACGAAGTAAGCTTTGTTGAGAGTTATCTGAAGTGAAAATTGTGTAACAGGTTGTTGCATAATTTCACCAGGAGCAAGCAATCCGGGGTCTGCCTCCAATATGTCCCCTGAAATCGAGGTGAGAACATGGCAAAGAAGAATAACGGAAAAGACTTTCTGTTTTCCGATGACTGTGGATTTATAAATGGTGATGATGAAGGTGGAGAGTCTTATCGATATTCTGATGGAAGTGGATATTTTATAGATTCGTCGGGAAGCAGAACCTCATATGATGCAGATGATGACACTGATGAAGACGATGTTGATTCGAGTGGTAGCAGTTTGGAAGATGCACTCGGTACAATAATTGGTGCAGGACTTGTCGGAGTTATGGAGGCTGTTGTAAAAGCTACAGCTGAAGAACGAGAGCGAGAAGCACAGCGTGAGGCTGAACGGCGAGAACAGGCACGTATCAATAGCGAAAAGAGGCGTGCCTGGAGAAAAAGTCATAGAAAAGGTATTGCTATCACAATCTTAATTTCCATTTTTGTTGTGTTTTTGCTGATAGGGTATTATGAAATCCCCAAATTGATTCCGATGGGGTATTCGAGTGATTCTTTAGAAGGACTAAAATACACGGAGGTAGTTCAGCGGTTAAAGGAATCTGGTTTTTCAAATGTTCATACAAAAGAAAGAGCGGATTTGACTATATCTAGGGATGACGAGGAAAATCTTGTTACAGAAATAAAGCTCATTTTCGGTGACTCTTTTGATGAAAATACAAAGTATCCATCAAATTTATGGATTACGGTTGTATATCATACTGTGGAATTATATGCTTCTCCACTGACATCGAAAGAAGCAAAAGGCATGAATTATCTTGATGTCATTGATGAATTTGAAAAAGCCGGATTTGT
>ERZ773164.2912-NODE-2912-length-12704-cov-21.351490_pt1 | contig 12704 bp, 9 predicted proteins | sample MGYA00511917_ERZ773164 | MGnify/ENA primary metagenome ERZ773164 (study PRJEB29015, sample SAMEA2737847) | human gut metagenome | biome: human gut; feature: human-associated habitat; material: faeces | place: China | collected 2012 ...
TTACAAACGGTCAACGGGCTGAGGTAAAGCGGGCTCTGCACTGCGAAGGAATATCCTGCTTTCTGCGTCCGCTTCGCCGCAAAGAAGCTTTCTGATTTACAAGCATATCCCCCAACAACTACAAATTTACAAATTCCTCTTCTTCGTACTCACTACTTTTTCTTCATAGCACGTAAAGATCTCATCTACATCTTCTTTCTTCAATTTCGGTGTCACAAGGCTTACCAGCGGAACAATCACCAGACCTGCTACCATTGCAGCAGCACCGGCATTGATCGGTGATGCGATATAGCCTATGAACATATTAGAAACCGTAATACCGACTCCGGCAATAAATCCTGCCCAGACTCCTGCTCTTGTCACACCTTTCCAGTACAGACCATACAGAAACGGTGCAAGAAATGCTCCTGCAAGAGCTCCCCATGAAATTCCCATAAGCTGAGCAATAAAGGTCGGCGGATCCAGTGCGATCACCACCGATACAACGATAAAAAATACAATCAGGATCTGCATTGTAATGATCTGCTTTTTTTCGCTCATCTCTTTCATAATGTTATCTTTCAGCAGATCCAGTGTCATCGTTGAGCTGGATGTCAGTACCAGTGAGGAAAGTGTTGACATTGATGCGGAAAGCACCAGAACAACTACAATTCCGATCAGAATATCCGGCAGTTTTGAAAGCATGGAAGGAATAATACTGTCGTAAACGACCGCTCCGGTTTCTGCATTATAAATTTCTGCACTGTCAAATAATCTTCCAAATCCACCCAGGAAATAACATCCTCCTGAAATCACAATAGCAAAAAGTGTAGAGATCACTGTTCCCGTATTAATAGACTTTTCATCTTTGATCGCATAAAATTTCCCGATCATCTGCGGAAGTCCCCATGTTCCGAGTGAAGTCAGGATCACCACGCCCAGCAGATTCAGCGGATCCGGTCCGAAAAACGATGTAAATGCTCCGGGCTGTCCCATCGTTGCAGGGACATCACTTGGGATCTGTGCCATCTTAGAGACAGCTTCCATAAAGCCGCCCTGACCGTTCAATACAGAAGCAATCACCGCAACAATTCCGAACAGCATAATAATCCCCTGAATAAAGTCATTGATCGCTGTTGCCATATATCCGCCCAGAATCACATAAATTGCCGTAAACACTGCCATTGCGATCACACACCACGTATAAGGAATATTAAATGCCATTCCAAAAAGCCTGGACAACCCATTATAGACGGATGCTGTATACGGGATCAGAAATACAAACACAATCACCGATGCTACGATCTTCAGTGCTTTACTGCCATATCTCTGTCCGAAGAAATCCGGCATCGTCTTTGCTCTCAGATGCTGTGTCATGACCTTCGTTCTTCTTCCAAGAACAACCCATGCCAGCAGACTTCCGATCAATGCATTTCCGATTCCGATCCAGGTACTTGCAATTCCGTATTTCCATCCAAACTGTCCCGCATATCCTACAAATACAACTGCGGAAAAATAGGAGGTTCCATATGCAAATGCAGTCAGCCACGGACCTACCGAACGCCCGCCAAGTACGAACCCGTCTACACTTTTCACATGTCTCCTGGAATAAAATCCAACGCCAACCATCACTGCAAAAAATAGGATCAGCAAAAATAATTTAATCCCCATCTCTTTTCTTTTTCCTCTCTTCCTCTTCCTTTTTATCCCTTGCTTATTCTTTGCTTTAAACCGCAACGCTTTAAAGTATTAAAGTGGTTTTGTATAGAATAACACGGGACAATCGCCCGTGTCAATTCTTTTCTGAAGATTCAGCCATATTCAATAATATTTCAACGATATTGCTTTCTGATCATTCAGCAATATCCATACCGGACGATTTCTATTCTTCTGCCTGTTCCGGTTCTTCCTCATCTTCCATATATCGATGTTCTTCATCATAAAATTTGATCAATGCCTGCGTTCCCAGTTCTCCATACCCTTCTGCCTCCAGTTCTTCATAATTCGCAAGAACCATGCTTAAGACATCCAGTGATAAGCCTTTCCGGTTTGCTTCGATCAGGGCAAGCTTCATATCTTTAATAAAATGCTTCATGAAAAATCCCGGTGCATAATCTCCTGCAATGATCTTTGGTCCAAATGTATCTAACTGCTTACTTCCTGCTGCCCCCGTCGAAACAGATCTCATCACTACATCCAGATCCAGTCCCTGTTCTTTGGCATAAGTAAGAGCCTCACATACACCGGAAAGCGTTCCGGCGATCATGATCTGGTTTGCCAGCTTACAGTGCTGACCTTTTCCGGCTTCTCCCTGGTAATTGATGTTCGTTCCCATCGCCTCAAAAAGCGGCATACATGCTTCAAAATCTTCCTTATCTCCACCGACAAGAATGGATAACGTTCCTGCTTTCGCTCCTGTATCGCCTCCTGTCACCGGTGCATCCAGCACATGGAATCCCCGCTTCGTTCCCTCTGCATAAATCTTTTCTGCAATCTGAGGGCTGGTTGTTGTCATGTCGATCAGATAAGCACCCTTCGATGCACAGTCAAGGATATTTTCCTCATCAAAATAAACTTCTTCCACATCCTGCGGGAATCCTACGATCGTAATCACTGCATCACATTCACTGACGCACTCTCTGATCGATTCATGAAAGATTGCACCTTCACTGATAACATCTTCAACCTTTGCTTTTGTCCGGGCATAGATATGAAGTTCAAATCCTGCTTTCATAAGATTTCTTACCATGGATTTTCCCATGATGCCTACGCCAATAAAACTAATCTTTTTCACGCTTTATTCCCCCTGCTTTTCGGCTACTTCTCCCTGCTTTTTATAAATACTGTAGGCAGGTACAAATCCACGTACAGAAGAAAGTGGATAAATATTACTGTGACTTCCAACAACAGTTCCTGGATTCAGGACACTTCCGCATCCGACTTCCACTTCATCCCCCAGCATCGCACCAAACTTTTTCATGCCTGTCTCGATCTTCTCTCCGTCTGCTTTTACAACAACCAGTTTCTTGTCTGATTTCACATTGGATGTGATCGAGCCTGCTCCCATATGAGATTTATATCCCAATACAGAATCTCCTACATAATTATAATGTGGTACCTGTACTTTGTTAAACAAGATCACATTTTTCAACTCGGTCGAATTGCCTACAACAGCACCCTCTCCTACGATCGCATTTCCACGGATAAATGCACAATGACGGACTTCTGCATCCTTCCCAATGATCGCCGGTCCATTAATAAATGCAGTTGGTGCTACTTTTGCACTCTTTGCGATCCACACATTTTCTCCACGCTTCTCATACTCATCTTCACTCAGCGTCTTTCCCAGCTCCAGAATAAAGCTGCTGATCTTCGGAAGTACTTCCCATGGATAAGTCACTCCTTCAAAAATATCCTTTGCTATTGTCTGATCCAATGTATAAAGTTTTTTTACTGTTAATGCTTCTGTCATCTTTTTTTCCTTTCTACGCTTTGAATTTTCTGTACCCGGTACAAAGATCTACCTCATTGACAAGTTCTTTTCCATCAAGGAATGCCTCCAGATTCTCTCCCGCGATCTTTACAACTGTATCAAGGATCTGCCTCATATGGTAATTGCCCGATACATGTGGTGTGATCAGAAGATTGGGAAGATCCCACAAAGGAGAATCTGCCGGAAGCGGTTCCTCCTCCGTCACATCCAGAATTGCACCTCCTAAATGACCTTCAACAAGCATTTTTTTCAATGCTTCTCCCGGGATCAGGCTTCCACGCCCTACATTGATGAGGATTGCTCCCGGTTTCATTTTCTTCATCCGCTCCAGGTCAAACATCCCTGCTGTCTCCCCTGTTCCCGGCATACAGCACGCAACGATATCCGCTTTCGGAAGCAGACGGTCTAAATCTTCCTGCTGACAGACTTCTTTTATATAATCCGGTCTGGCTGCTTTATGCTTTCTCACACCGATCACTTCACTGCCCAGTGCATGCATTTTTTCCGCAAACTGACTTCCAATATCACCAAGTCCCACAACAAGCGTCACCGAATCACGGATTGACAGCACTTCTCCCTCGTCCTTCCACAGATGCTGCTCCATATTTTTCTGATACAGATGCAGCTTTTTCCGCAGCATCAATACTCCAGCCAGCATATATTCTGAAATTGCCAGCCCGTAAGCTCCTGTGGCATTTGCCAGCTTTGTATCCGGCATGAGGACTCCTGATGCCGTATATTCTGTCGATCCGGCACTGTCAAGCTGGAGAAACTTTAACTTTTTAGCCTTAGGGACCAGCTCTACAGGGATATTTCCCAGAATGATCTCCGCATCCACCACATCTGAGACGGTTATTTCCTCTTTTGTCCTGTAGCAGAACTGAAATTCCTTCCCCTTTTCTTCCAGAAACTTCCGGTCTTTTTCCCGTACCGGAATGGTTACAAGTATTTTTTTCATTTTCTACCTCTTTTATAAAATGCAGCTGCATGGTCATAACACGCACGTAGCTGATACTGATTATTCAATCCTTTCACGCCCACAGTCCTGACCGTTACAAAATGATCCAGCTTCTGCATATATTCCTCGGAAGTGATCGTTCCTTCTGCCACGTAGTTCAGTCCTTTTTCCCAGCTTGCTGTCAGCTCCGGATTCAAAAGTGATTTGATTGAATGATCAACCACATCATAAACCATCTCTCCCTGAAGCGTCGGCGTGATCACCTGCGTCTTCTTATTCAGAGAAAGATATTTAATATTGATCAGCTTTTTCAGGATTTCTGCACGAGTCGCACTCGTTCCGATTCCACTGCCCTTGATCTGAGCCCGCAATTCCTCGTCTTCAATCAACTGTCCTGCATTCTCCATCGCAAGAATGATCGAACCGGAATTATATCTTTTCGGTGGAGACGTTTCTCCCTCTTTGATATTCAATGCCCTGACCGGAAGCACTGCCCCCTTCTTCAGTGATTTGATCACCTCAAACAATGCAGTATCCAGTCCCTGTTCTTCCTCTGCTCCATCTGCTCCGCTTTCTTTTTCTTCCTCTTCTTTCATGCTGCCTTCCGGTTTTCCTTTTGCGGAAGTATTCCTGCCTTTCGGAACTCCTGCCACTTTCAGATACCCCTCTTCTGCCAGTACTTTAAAGTTGGAGAAAAAGCGTTCTTCTTTGATGGAGGATACGATTGCAACTTTCTGATATACGGCAGGCGGATAAAAAATACTTAAAAAACGCCGTACGATCAGATCATAGACCCGGTGTGCTGTCGGTGCAACAGAACTTAAAGCATTCAGTCCCTGCCCCGTCGGAATGATAGCATAATGATCCGTGATCTGCTTATCATTTACATATCTGGTCTTTGCAAGCTCCTTATAATTTCCAAATGCCTGGATATCTTTCAGATAAGGTGCCGCCATCGGATATTTTGACAGACCGTTCAGATTGCGGGATATCTCTTTTGCCACTGCTGTGGAAAGCACCCTTGCATCTGTTCTCGGATAGGTTACAAGCTTCTTTTCATACAGTTCCTGCACAATCCGCAACGTCTCATCCGGACTGATCTTAAATCTTTTGGAACAGTCATTCTGCAATTCTGCCAGATTATATAAAAGCGGTGGATTTTTCTTTTCCTTTTTCTTCTCAATCGATTCGATCCGACAGACCGGACCCTCTTTCTGATCCACACCTTCCAGCAAAAACCGGATCAGTTCTTCTGCTTTTTCTCTTTCCTTAAATCCATTTTCCTTATAGAGATCATATGACTCAAAGTATCGTGAGCCTTTGACTGCTTTCCATTCTCCCTCAAACTGATGCCCCTGTGCATCAATCGTACTGACGACTCTGTAAAATGGAGTCTTTACAAAATCCCGGATTTCTCTTTCTCTCCTGACCACCATTCCCAGCACACATGTCATAACCCGACCGACTGAGATCACCGAATACTTCGTATGGAGATAGTTGGAAATGCTATTTCCATATTTTAATGTCAGCAGCCTCGAAAAGTTGATTCCCATCAGATAATCTTCTTTCGCTCTCAGATAAGCTGAAGCTGCCAGGTTGTCATATTCGGAAAGATCTTTTGCTTCACGGATCCCACGCAGGATTTCTTCTTCCGTCTGCGAATCGATCCAGACTCTTCGCCGTTCCTTTCCCTTTACATGAGCCTCCTGTTCAACCAGCCGGTAAATGTATTCTCCCTCACGTCCTGAGTCGGTACAGACATAAATCCGGTCTACATCCTCTCTCGTCAAAAGCCCGCTGACAATCTGAAACTGCTTTGCAACCTGCGGGATCACCTCATATTTAAAATCATCCGGAATAAACGGCAGTGTATCCAGACTCCATTTTTTCAGTGCCGGATCATACTCCTCAGGATAACTCATTGTCACAAGATGTCCTACACACCACGTAACAATCGCATTCTCCGACTCCATGTATCCGTCCCGGTTCTTTGCATTTAATTTCAAAGCTTTTGCAAACTCTCTTGCAACACTTGGTTTTTCCGCTATGTAGATTGATTTTCCCATAAATATGCCAGTCTTTTCTCTTTCTATTCAATATGGAAACGATAAGCGGTCTTTGTATCGTAAGTTTCCCCTTTTTTGCAGATTGCTTCAGGAAAATTTTTCTGATGGACCGCATCCGGATAATTCTGTGTCTCCAGGCACACTGCATCCCGCTTCTGATAGACTGCCCCATTCCTTCCTGCTTCATTTTCCAGGAAATTGGCTGTATAAACCTGAACTCCCGGACGGTCTGTCCATACTTCCATGACGATACCGCTTTCATCTCCAGTCACTTCTGCTACTTTATCAAATCTGCCCTCGTTTTTCAATACCCAGTTATGGTCGTAACCATTTCCAAGTATCAGTGGTTCATACGCTGCATCAATCTCCGCTCCCAGTTCTTTTGTACTTCTGAAATCCATCGGTGTTCCATCTACAGAACAGACTTCTCCTGTCGGTATGGACTGAGCATCAGCCGGGGTAAAAGCATCAGATAAAAGCTGCATTCTATGATGTAATACAGAGCCGCTTTTATGACCGTTCAGATTGAAATAACTGTGGTTTGTCATATTAATTACCGTATCCTGATCAGGTACAGCTTCATAATGAATCGTCAGCCCATTTTCCTCGTCCAGCGTATAGGTAACTTTCATGTCCAACGCTCCCGGATATCCCTGATCTCCATCCGGGCTGTGCAGAAGAAAGGTTACATGGTCATCCCCGTTTTCGACGACCCTCCACATCCGTTTCTGATAGACATCCGGTCCGCTGTGCAGATTATTTTTCCCGTCATTCTCTGCCAGCTTATAATCAATCCCGTTAATCGTCACACACGCACCACCGATCCGGTTTGCATTTCTTCCGACAATTGCACCGATCGCTGCCGTTCCATTTTCATAACCGGCTGCATCCTCATACCCAAGTACCACTTCTACCGGATTTTTATCTTGATCCAAAACGGTCACATTCACAAGGGTCGCTCCAAAGTCAGAGACCTGCACTTCCATCCCTGCGTCATTTTTCATTTTATAAAGATAAGGTTTACTGCCGTCTTTCGTTATCCCGAATTTCTGAATCTGAAGTTTTTCCATTTTATTCTCTCTTCTCCTATTTTCTTCGTCTGAAAAATCCTAACACTCTTTTTATTACGCCTGTATTTTTCTGTTCACGCATCTCCCTGGTTTCTTCCTTTCTTGCATGAAGTGCCTCCTGCATAAATGTCTCCTGTGCATTGATCTTTCTTCCGCTTTCTGCTTTCTTATGGTAAGTGCCATCTTCTGCCATTTCTCTTGCTTTCACATTATCTGCAAGCATCACTTTTAACTGATGGAGCAGACGTTTTTTGACTGCCTCATCATAAACCGGGCATGCTACCTCAACTCTCTTTTCTGTATTTCTGGTCATCATATCAGCCGAACCAATGTAGATCTTCGTCTTTTCACCTTTTCCAAACACAAATACTCTCGGATGCTCTAAATACCGTCCGACAATACTTGTCACCCTGACATTCTCCGTATGTCCCGGTACCTGCGGTAAGATACAGCAGATTCCCCGCACGATCAGATCTACTTTAACACCCGCACAGGATGCCTCTTCCACTTTTCTGATAAAATCTACATCCGTTACGGAATTCATTTTCATGATGATCCTGCCTGCAGATCCCTTTTCAATCTCTTCATCCATCGTGGCAAGAACTCTTGCTTTTAAACTGACCGGTGAAACGATCAGGTGTCTGTATGCACCATGAAGATTTCCAATGGACATATTTTTGAAAAATTCTGCCGCATCCGTACCAATCTCCTGATTCGCCGTCATCAGGGAATAATCCGTATACATCTTTGCAGTCTTTTCGTTGTAGTTCCCTGTTCCGATCTGGGTAATGTAACGGATTTCATTTTTATTGTTCGGCTCACTCTTACTTCTATAAGTGATCAGGCAGATCTTGGAATGTACCTTATAGCCTTCAAATCCATATAACACCCGGCATCCTGCCTCTTCTAAACGTTCTGACCACTCGATATTATTCTGTTCATCAAATCTCGCACGCAACTCGATCAGTACCGTTACCTCTTTTCCGTTCTCCGCTGCGGCACAAAGATATTCTACCAGCCGTGCCTTCTTTGCCAGACGGTAGATCGTGATCTTGATCGTCAGCACATCCGGATCTGACGCTGCCTCCCGGATCATCTGCAGGAACGGCTCCATGCTCTCATAAGGATAGCTTAAAAGTACATCTTTCTTTTTTACCTGTTCCATCACACTGCCTTCATGGAGCATTGCCGCCGGCTGTGGGGAAAATGGCTCATCCACAAGTGTCCGCTTCATTGACTCAGGCAGTTTATCTGCAATCGCGAAGATAAAATCCAGCTTCATCGGCATCTTTGTCCTGAAAATACATTCCGGCCCGATCTTAAATTTTTCACAGAAATACTTTTCCAGCTCTTTGCTCAGTGGATTAGCTGCCTCCAGACGCACAACCGCCATTTTTTTCCGCTTATGAAGCGTCTCTTTCATAATATGCCTGAAATCCCCATGGTCTGCATAAGCCTCATCATCCGGTGATACATCTGCATTCCGCGTCACACAGATATAATTCTTATCTGAAACCTGATACTGGTTAAATACCAGTTCTGCAAATTCCAGAATGATCTTTTCCATTCTGATATAACGGATATCATATCCTGGAAGATACAGAATATTGGAAATATACTGAGGAACAGGAATAATTCCCAGCATTGCTTTATCTCCCTGCTTTAAATTTGCCACCACATAAATCTCTTTACTCAGAAGATGCGGAAACGGGTGATTTGCGTCTACGATCTGAGGTGAAAGCACCGGCAGAACCTCTTCTTTAAAATACTTTTTTACAAATTTCTTTTCCTGCTGCTCCAGTTCTTTGAAATCCAGCCCACACACACCATAGGGATGAAGCTGCTTTTTAATCTCCGCATAAGTCTTATCCCGTTCCTTATAAAGCGGAGAAACCGCACGATAAATCGCATCAAGCTGTTGCTTTGCTGTCATACCTGAACGCTGATCGATCTTTTTATCATCTGTTGCTGCCAGATCGTACAGACTTCCTACACGGATCATAAAAAACTCATCCAGATTGCTGGTAAAGATTGCAACAAACTTCATCCGCTCCATCAGAGGTACACTTTCATCTCTCGCTTCTTCCAGCACTCTCTGATTAAACCGAAGCCACGATAACTCCCGATTCTGCGTAAAATCCGGTATTTCCTTTTTGCTCATATTCATTCCCCTTTTCCATATATGTGTCCTGATATACGATTATTTTGATACCAGGGTCAAAAGGTCTGACACCACGTGTGCTCGCACACTAGTGGTAGAACGACCTTGTGACCCCGACATCTTATTTTTCAAGATATTCCTCCAACGCTTCCAACTGTCTTTCCATATAATGATAACCATGCTCATAAAATGCGTAAAGAGCCTCTCGGTTCCGTTCCAGCCTTGATACCGGCTTCACATGGGGACGGATCACAAAGATCTCTCCCTTCCGCTCCAGCACATCCAGATAATTCATCGTCTTATTATACATAAAACTTCTCCGTAAAATCGTCCGCACCACATTTGGATAAGAACTGTAAGCCTTTCTGTAAAGCTTCTGCATTGCAGGAGAAAGTACTTTTTTCCTGTAACCGGCATTTTTTGTCAGCACAACTACAATCTTCTCATTCCCGATTTCCTTTGCCCTGCGGATCGGTACTGAATCAGCCAGTCCTCCGTCTAAATACGGAACATCCTCAATATTTACGATCGGAGTCAGAAGCGGCATACTGCTCGACGCCCGGCAGATTTTCATCAGTCTGTCCCGATCTTCCTCTTCTGACATATATTCTGCCTTTCCGGTCAGGCAGTTTGTCGTAACCAGTTCACAATTCATCGGTGAACTGAAATATGTATCAAAATCAAACGGGATCAGTTCATTCGGAAACCGGTCAAAGATCAAATCCATATTCATCATGCTCTTTGTACGGATCGTATCCCTGATCCCATAAATATATTTTCCATACTGCTCATCGGGAATCATACAGTCTCTTGTCCTCCCCGGCTGCCTGGATACATAATCCAGTGCATTGCACGCTCCTGCCGATACCCCGATCACATCTGACATATAAATTTCTTTCTCCATAAGGCAATCCAGCACACCTGAGGTAAAGATTCCTCTTGTCGCCCCGCCTTCAAGTACGATTGTAGCTTTTTTTATCGCCATAATTTTCCTCTTTTCCTGAATCTATGTCTTTTTGTCTTCCATAGTTTATTATATCTTTTTCATTCCGAAAGAACAACGGTTTTCTTACGGAAATGCAGCTTGCTTTTTTATCAATCAAGATTCCTTTTCTCCCGTAAATACTTGTGTAAATACTTGCCTTTTTACTTTCACCCATGTTAATATAAGCGTTGATGTTTATTTTAATGTATGACTGATAAGGAGATCATTATGATTAGTGCAAATAACGTAACCCTCCGCGTCGGGAAAAAGGCGCTGTTTGAAGACGTTAATATCAAATTTACAGAAGGGAACTGCTATGGTATGATCGGTGCCAATGGTGCAGGAAAATCTACTTTCCTTAAGATTCTTTCCGGTCAGCTTGAGCCGACTCAGGGAGATGTCGTGATCACTCCGGGAGAGCGTCTTTCTTTCCTGCAGCAGGATCATTTCAAATATGATGAATTTCCGGTTCTTGATACCGTTATCATGGGAAATGCCCGCCTGTACGAGATTATGAAAGAAAAAGAAGAAATCTATGCAAAAGAAGATTTCACTGATGAAGACGGAATCAAAGCCAGTGAACTGGAAGCTGAGTTTGCTACCATGAACGGCTGGGAGGCTGAATCGGATGCTGCCAACCTTCTGAACGGACTCGGAATTGATACCGAACTTCACTACAAATACCTGAAAGAACTGACCGGATCTGAAAAGGTAAAGGTTCTGCTTGCCCAGGCATTATTTGGAAATCCCGACATCCTGCTTCTTGACGAGCCAACGAACCACCTGGATCTCGATGCCATTGCATGGCTGGAAGAATTTCTTATCAATTTTGATAATACCGTCATCGTCGTATCTCATGACCGTTATTTTCTGAATAAAGTATGTACACAGATTGCAGATATTGATTACGGTAAGATCCAGCTCTATGCCGGAAACTATGATTTCTGGTATGAATCCAGCCAGCTCCTCATCCGTCAGATGAAAGAAGCTAATAAGAAAAAAGAAGAAAAGATCAAAGAACTTCAGGACTTTATTTCCCGGTTCAGTGCCAATGCTTCCAAATCCAAGCAGGCAACATCCAGGAAACGTGCTCTTGAAAAGATCCAGCTTGATGAGATCAAGCCATCCAGCCGTAAATATCCATACATCGACTTCCGTCCGAACCGTGAAATTGGAAATGAAGTCCTGACCGTAGAAGGACTTTCCAAGACCATCGACGGAGAAAAAATCCTTGATAATATCAGCTTTACTCTTGGACGTGAAGATAAAGTTGCTTTTGTCGGAGGCAATGAATTTGCAAAGTCGATCCTCTTTAAGATCCTGATCGGTGAAATGGAACCGGATGAAGGGACTTACAAATGGGGCGTTACAACCTCTCAGGCTTATTTCCCGAAAGATTTCGGTGGAGAATTTGATAATGATTATAATATCACAGAATGGCTGACTCAGTATTCTGAAGAGAAAGATGTTACTTATGTCCGTGGTTTCCTCGGAAGAATGCTTTTTTCAGGGGAAGATGGAGTGAAAAAGGTTGCTGTCCTTTCCGGTGGCGAAAAAGTTCGCTGCCTCCTCTCCAAAATGATGATCTCAGGTGCAAATGTCCTGCTCCTCGATGAGCCGACCAACCACCTGGACATGGAATCCATCACTGCACTCAATAACGGACTGATCAAGTTCCCGGGAGTCCTGCTCTTCACATCCCGTGACCATCAGATCGTACAGACGACCGCAAACCGCATTATGGAAATCGTTCCGGGTGGTAAACTTATTGATAAGATCACGACTTACGATGAATATCTTGAAAGCGATGAGATGGCAAGAAAGAGACAGACCTATTCTGTACAGACAGATGATGAAGATTAAAATTTGTAGTTGTTGGGGTGATACGCTTGTAAAGAAAAAGACTTCTTTATAGCGAATCGGACGCGGAAAGTAGGGATATTCCTTCGCGGTGCAGGCCCGCTTTACCTCAGCCCGTTGACCGTTTGTAAC
>ERZ773164.2922-NODE-2922-length-12654-cov-5.487816_pt1 | contig 12654 bp, 9 predicted proteins | sample MGYA00511917_ERZ773164 | MGnify/ENA primary metagenome ERZ773164 (study PRJEB29015, sample SAMEA2737847) | human gut metagenome | biome: human gut; feature: human-associated habitat; material: faeces | place: China | collected 2012 ...
GATGGGCGGTGATATCAACGAATTCTTTACCACTACCCAGCAATATCTGGGAGCATTGAACCAGCGTCCGGAAATTGCGATGGCATATTCTACGTTCGACGTGCGCTATCCGCAGTGGACGGTAGAGGTGGATGCAGCCAAGTGTAAACGCGCAGGCATTACACCGGATGCGGTATTGAGCACATTGTCCGGTTATTATGGCGGTCAGTACGTGTCCAACTTCAACCGTTTCTCCAAAGTATACAGAGTCATGATTCAGGCAGACCCAGAATTCCGTCTGGACGAAACCTCACTGGACAATGCTTTCGTACGTATGTCGAACGGAGAGATGGCTCCGCTGAGCCAGTTCGTAACGTTGACACGCAGCTACGGTGCAGAGTCGCTGAGCCGTTTCAATATGTACAATTCCATCGCCGTGAATGCGATGCCGGCAGACGGATATAGTACGGGAGACGCTATCAAGGCCGTACAGGAAACAGCCGTACAGGCTCTTCCTAAGGGATATGGCTATGATTACGGAGGCATCACCCGTGAGGAAAATCAGCAAAGCGGTACGACTATGATCATCTTTGGTATCTGCTTCCTGATGATTTATCTGATTCTGAGTGCATTGTACGAGAGCTTTATCATTCCGTTCGCCGTGCTTCTGAGTGTGCCTTGCGGATTGATGGGAAGTTTCCTCTTTGCATGGATGTTCGGACTGGAGAATAACATTTACTTGCAGACAGGTTTGATTATGTTGATCGGTCTGTTGGCAAAGACGGCCATCCTGTTGACCGAATACGCTGCCGAACGCCGTAAGGCAGGTATGGGACTGATCGCTTCTGCGGTAAGTGCAGCCAAAGCCCGTCTGCGTCCGATTCTGATGACAGCGTTGACGATGATCTTCGGTCTGTTCCCATTGATGTTGTCCAGCGGTGTAGGAGCCAATGGTAACCGTTCGCTGGGTACGGGTGTAGTCGGTGGTATGACGATCGGTACGCTGGCATTACTTTTCATCGTGCCTACTTTGTTTATTGCTTTCCAGTGGTTGCAGGAACGCTTACGCCCGGTGCAGAGCAGACCTACGGAAGACTGGCAGATCGAGGAAGAAATCAAGGTGAGTGAAGAAGAAAAATCTAAAGCAGGAAAAAAATAATTGATGATGAAGAAAATATTAATCTTATCCGCAGCAACGCTCGTGTTGAGCAGTTGCGGTATCTACAATAAATACAAACCTGTATCGGAAGTCCCCGAAGGACTTTATGGAAGCGAAACCGTCGCTTCCGCCGATACGGCGAACTTCGGTAATCTCTCGTGGAGAGAGGTCTTTACTGACTCGTATTTGCAGAATTTGATCGATTTGGCTTTGGTACGGAATACGGATATGCAGACAGCGCATCTCCGTGTGGAAGAAGCGGAGGCTTCGTTGCTGACGTCCAAACTTTCTTATCTGCCCTCTTTGTTTCTCGCACCGGAAGGAGCTGTGAGCAGCTTCGACCGTGGCAAAGCGACACAGACCTACTCATTGCCGGTGACTGCCTCGTGGGAACTGGATATCTTCGGAAAGGTGACCACGGCCAAACGTCGGGCAAAAGCGGCCTATGAGCAGAGCAAGGAGTATGAACAGGCGGTGAAGACACAGTTGGTGTCTGCCGTGGCAAATACTTATTATACCTTGCTGATGCTCGACGCTCAATATGAGATTTCCGTGTCCACCGAAACGGCATGGAAAGAGAGCGTGCGGACAGCCCGTGCCATGAAGAAGGCCGGTATGATGACCGAAGCCGGACTGGCTCAGACGGAAGCCACCTATTATAATATATGTACGGCAGTGCTCGACCTGAAAGAACAAATCAATCAGACGGAGAACTCAATGGCTTTGTTGCTGGCGGAAACACCTCACAAGATACAACGCGGCAAACTGGAAAACCAGCAGTTGCCGGAAGACTTCTCCGTAGGGATTCCTTTGCAGATGCTTTCCAACCGTCCGGATGTACGTAGCGCGGAGTTCTCTTTAGCGCAGGCATTCTATACGACGAATGCTGCCCGTGCTGCTTTCTATCCTTCCATCACGCTGAGCGGGAGTGCCGGATGGACAAACAGTGCCGGTAGCATGATTATCAATCCGGGCAAATTCGTTGCTTCTGCCGTAGCTTCACTGACGCAACCTTTATTTAACAAGGGAGTGAATATCGCCCAGCTGAAAATAGCGAAGGCACAGCAGGAAGAAGCCCGCCTCAGCTTTGAACAGACATTGCTGAACGCAGGTGTGGAAGTAAACGAGGCACTGGTGCAATATCAGACGGCCCGTGAGAAATCCGCTTTCTACGATAAGCAGATCACCTCTTTGCAGACTGCTGCCAGAAGCACTAGTCTGTTGATGGAACATAGTAATAATACTACTTATCTGGAAGTACTGACCGCACAGCAGACATTGCTGAACGCCAGACTTTCACAGGTAGCCAATCGCTTTACCGAAATCCAGGGCGTGATTACACTGTATCAGGCTTTGGGCGGAGGCCGGATGTAGGAGGATAGTATGAATCCTGAAAAAGTACGGTGTCAGATAATCGAATACACCAAACACGAGATGTATCTGCACGGTGCTGACGGACTGACCATGGATGACATAGCCAAGGGGATGAAGATGTCGAAGCGTACGCTTTACAAGCTGTTCCCCAGTAAGACTTGTCTGTTCCGCATCTGTCTTTCTGATTTCACCAACGGGATCAGAAGTCGTCTGAAACAAAGTCAGATGCGGATGGACAGTTCGTGTATGCAGGTGCTTTTTGCCACAGTGAACGGGTATCTCACGCTATTGCATTCGTTAGGAAAGACTTTATTGCTGGATATCGCCGCGAATGAAGATTACCGTGCTTCCTTCAAACGGGAAGAGGCCTTCTGGTTGCAGCAGTTTATCGATGTACTGACGCATTGCAAAATCTGTGGTTACCTGCTTCCGGGAGTCGATCCGGATCGCTTTGCGGCAGATTTGCAGGAGGTTATTTATCAGAGTTGCCTGCAAGGTACTCCGTATGTTGTTCAGCGGACGCTGAACCATACTCTCTTACGAGGGCTTTTTGAGGTGGACGGCATTCGGTATATTGACGAACACCTGAAACTGGATAAATTCAATGTTTGTGTATGAAAGGAAGGGCGTGTATTGCTTTTTAAGCAGGCACGCCTTTTTATTTGTTTGAAATGAGTTATTCTCTGAAATTCACAATCATGTGATATATTAAGTTGCTTTTTAAATCTTGTCAATTAAATCCGGAGATAAGCAGAAAGGCAGTTAACTGTTGGCAGGTTAGTATAAACGCTTTTATTCTCACCACAATGAGAACATTTTCTCATCGCATTGAGAAATAATTCTCAAAGGCACGAGAACTTTTTCTCACTGTGGTGAGAATTTTTTCTCAAAGGCATGAGAATACTTTGAGAATATAGCAACTTGTATCATGCTATGTATTAATCGGATAGCAGTATAGTGGTATCTGTCTTATGCCTACTATTTTATGGCTGCCTCAAACGCTCAATCTCTAATAATGTAGTTTCCCGCTTGTTTGGTAAAAGCGGCTGGGCTATTCTTTGTCTCCATATGAAAACTTGACAAATGATCAATCTAAAGCCCTTTCACCACATCGACAGACAAACCCGTGCATTCTGCTATCACATCATCCGCTATACCTTTCTGCTTGAAATTGCGGGCTATCTCTATGGTTTGGTTGTGCTCTTTGAGTGCGGAGAACACCAGACCGGAAAGATATTCAAGTGTACTGTACAAGCGTTCCCGATTTTCCTTCCGCTGATAATCCACACTAAAAAATGTGGAACGCTTACGGTGTAATATCAGGTAATATGTTCCGGCAGTAAGAAGTCCCGCTATTATATCAATTGGGATACCCGTTCCTTCAAACAAATGCTTGTATTCTTCTATAGCCAATTTGTAATGCTTTTCCCTGCTTCGTGCCATACGTCTTGTGGTCGAATTGTCTGCTTCGAGTTCCCACACTAGCAAGTGCTGCATATCGGTATTGTCATATAAGTAATTTGCCAAAGCCTTTAAGGTGCTTTTCATGATGTCCTCGTTGGCTTTGTCTGTAGGGTGTTCTTCATCGAATAAATCGTGTAGCCAATAATCAGAGATGTATGCGTACTTATCCAGCAACCGCTCAATATTCTTATAGTTATTGAGCAGGACGGACATTTGTATGTCGGCTCTTTGCATAATATCTGTAAAGGTAATTTGCGCCAGACCTTTTTCACTTGCTAACTGCCGGATGGCATCAAACACGTCCGCTTCCAGTTCGGCGCGGGTACGGCGTGCACGTTTATTCTTCGATTGTTCCATGTTTATTTCTTTGTTGCATACAAATGTATGAAAAATAAGTATAAGTCACTTATTTTCCTTTATAAAACAGATTTATGAAACGGTTCGGTCACCGAACAAATTTATTTCTATCTTTGTCTTATTAGTATTTAGAGAATAGAAAAACAAAGAACACTGGGGAAAGCAGAGTGGGTAAGGGAACGGCTTTCTCTACGAACGTATCTTTTGAGTATTATTTAAATCAGTAGAAAATGGGGAATTTAATTTCGTTTATGAAGGAAGTAGCCGATGGGCTGCGGGAAAGTGGGAATTTTGGGACTGCCCATATTTACAGGAGTAGCCTGAGTGCAATCCTTGCCTTTCATGGAAGTGATAAGCTTCCTTTCCGGAAAGTAAGTCAGGAGTTTCTTAAAAGTTTCGAATCGTATCTGCGTGGCAGGAACTGTAGCTGGAATACAGTTTCCACTTATATGCGTACGTTGCGTGCAGTGTATAACCGTGCGGTCGACCGCCATCTTGCGCCTTATGTGCCTCATCACTTCCGGTATGTTTATACAGGAACGCGCGCGGACAGGAAACGTGCGCTGGATAAGGAAGACATGGAGCGTCTGATGAAGGAACTTCCGAAACAGCTGTGTCAGGACAACAAGGAACTACAGCGTACTCGTGGTCTTTTCTTTTTAATGTTTTTACTTCGTGGGATTCCTTTTGTGGATCTTGCCTATCTGAAAAAGCATGATATCGATGGGAATGTAATGACTTACCGCCGTCGAAAAACCGGCAGGTTATTAACAGTGACTCTTGTGCCTGAAGCCATGAAGCTGATCAAACGGTATATGAATACCGATCCTGCTTCTCCCTATCTTTTTTCGCTGATCACCAGTGGAGAGGGAACGGAAGCTGCTTACAAGGAATATCAGCTGGCATTGCGCAACTTTAATTATCAGTTAATGATTTTGAAACAGGTTTTGGGATTGACATCTGAAGTAAGCTCGTACACTGCCCGTCATACCTGGGCTACGATGGCATACTATTGTGAGGTACATCCCGGTGTTATTTCCGAAGCGATGGGGCATTCTTCCATCACCGTGACGGAAACGTATCTGAAACCTTTCAAGAATAAGAAAATTGATGAAGCGAATGTAGCGGTTATTTCTTCCTTAAAGAAGGTCTATAGTGTAGGTAAGTTGTTGAATTAGAGAACTGTTACTTTGTAGGTAACGGGAAGAAAAGACGCTGCAAATATGGGTATATTTTGGAAAACATGCAAACAAAAATGATATTTTTTCTGATAAACTACTAAAAAAAGGAAACACACAGAATAAAACTGCGGATTTTTTGAGAAGAACACGGCCTGGTCTTTAATTTTTGCAAAAGATTTCCCTCCCCTCTGCCATCGTCTGAGAGCAGGGGTTAAAAATATTCTTTACTTATTCAATGAATGTAGTCCGCAGACGCCTCTGTCGGGGTGGAAAAGTACGCTTTCCCGTTACCTACAAAGTAACGGAAAGACAGACCACCAAGATGAGATGGATTATGAAATGACAGCAAACAAATTTTTTATTTATTAATTGTATAACATTTAATTTACTTTTATGAGAAAATGGACGTATTTGGTCGCAACCTTGCTAATGGCGGGTACGACAGCTACATTCACGGGATGTATTGATACCGATGAACCGGAAGGTATCGTTGATCTGCGGGGAGCAAAATCCGAACTGATTAAAGCACAGGCTGCGGTAAAACTGGTGGAAGTGGAATGGCAAAAAGCGCAAGTAGCTTATCAGGAACTGGTAAACAAATCTAAAGAATTGGATAATCAGTACAAAGAGTACGATGTTCAGATGCATGCTTTAGACGTGAAACTGAAAGAACTGGAAGTAGAACGCGCACAAGCTGCTACCGAACAAGCAAAAGCTGAGGCGGAAGCTAAGATTGCTGAAGCTAACAGAAACAAAGCTTACTGGGAAAATAAAATGGCTGAAGAAGCTGAAATCTTCAAAGCAGCTATGTTGAACTATCAGACTCAGACAGCACAGGCACAGGAAGCTTATGATAATGCAATGAAACTCATTGAAGCTGGAAAACTTCTGCTTTCTGATGGAGAAAAAGCAATTATTGATAAAGCACAGCAAAGACTTTATGTTGCTTCTGCTAGCCTGAACCAATATTACACTGCCTTAAAGACAGCTCAGGATAATTATTATGATGCATTGGTTAATCCTAATCTTCCGACATTAGCTAGCTTACAGGCTGAACTGAAGTTGGCACAGATTGCAGTTGAAAAGGCGGAAATCTTATTGGATGAGAAAAATAATATGTTAGCTTTGGCAGAAGACTTTGATGCAGCTGCATGGGATGATAAGATCCTGGATCTGAAGAAGAAGAAATCTGAATATGAAAGTGAAAAGAGCAAAGCTGATGTTGAGATTGCTACTATTAAGACTTCCGCTGATTATAAAGCTGCAGAACAAAAAGTAGCCGAAAAGATAAAAGCGCGTAAAGCTGCTAAAGAGGCATATGATAAAGCTGTAGCAGACTCTACAACACAGGTTAATACTCAGCTTGATATTGCAGCTTATAAATCTGAACCTATTAATGAAGGATTGAAGACATTATTTAGCAGTAGCAATGATTTTACATCTTTAGATGGATATACTGTTAGTACAGGTGTGTTTGATTATCCGGCTGTTCAGTATACACAAACTGAGTACAATGCTGATTTGAAAATAGAAGATGTAACAGCCAGAACTAGTCAGGCATCTCTTACTCTGATGAAAGTAAATGCCTGGATTGATGCTTTAGGTAAATATTCTGTAGACGAAAATGGAGTTGAATGGAATAAGTTGACTTTGGCAGAAAAAGAAAAGACAGCCAAAAATGCTAAAGAAAAATTTGAAAAGGATAAAGCTAACTGGGAAATTTCTGCAAAAGCGGTAAAAGGTACAGCAACTACAGTGCCAACTACTGATCTGAAAAAGGCGACAGATACTTATAATTCTTCTTATGCCGCAGTAGAATCTGCAGTAAAAGCTTATAATAGTGCATGGGATGCCGTATATCAAGCTGCTTATGATGATGCTGTAGAAAAAGAAAAAGCTTCGGTATTGGAGAAAACATACCGTGACAATATGATTACCGCATTGTCTCCTACTAGTAAGGCTGCATGGGAGGCATTGACTCCTGCTGAACAAACTACCAGTAAACTGGAAGCTATATTGGACGATACAGTGAAACAAGCTAAAGCAAAGGCTGATGCTAATGCTACTTTGGCTGAATGGCTGAAACTTGATCAGACTGTTGCTGAATTGGCTGCCAAAGGTGAAGCTGCAGGAAATCAAGCTCTTGCCGATGATAAAGATAAGAAAGTAGAAAAGGCTAAAGCTGCATTGGTTAAAGCTGCTGGGGACGCTGCTACTGCTGTTGCTAAGGTGGCTCCTGCAATTAGTACTTATTCTGCTCTTGCTGCTAATCCTTACGGTCAGATACTGGCTAATACAGTTAGTGTTGAAGATATGACAGGCAAAGATGCTTTCTATAAAGAAGAGGAAAAAGATGGTAAGAAAACTGGCCACATGCAGGCATTACGCTCTGATATTTCTGCAGATGAATTTACTAAATTAAGTGCAACTAAGTTAGATCGCAATACAGCTGAAGATGCTTTAGAGTATACTTCTGATGCTACTTTTGGTACTGTGATTCCTGGCGAAGACAGACTTGTTGAAGTAACAGAAGCAATGGTCCGCGCTTATATTAAGCAGAATAATAGTGCTGTTTTGACTGACTTTGGTACTTTGGGAGCTATGATGGCTGCTAATGACGATGTACAGACTTGCAAAGATATGATTGCTGCTGCCGACTTGATTAAACCATTGAAGGCTCAAATGGAAGGTGTACTTGCTGATCTGAATGCAGAAATAAATACGAATACTGCTTTAATGGATCCGTTTATTGCAAAAGCTGACGAAACTCGTATTGCTCTGAAGACTGCTAAAGAAGAGGTGAAGAAAGCATAAGAAGAACAAGATGCTTTGACTGCTGAAGCTGAGGCCAATAGTAAGAAGTTTGCTGAATTGATCCAAGATTACACTGGCTTGATCAGTGTTGTTCAAGATCAGATTGATGGTATCAACGGTGGTGTAGTCACTGGTACTGGTTCTGTGGTAACTGTAGAATCTGTTCTGAATTATTGGAAGAATCAAGTTGCTACTCAGGAAAAATCAGTTGAAGAAGCTAAACAGAAGGTTACTGCAGCAGAAAAGAGCATTGAACTGTTCAACAAGGGTGAATACAAGGAAGCTTATGTAATAGAACAGAAGAAACTTGCTTTGGAAACAGCTCAAGAAGCTTATGATGTAGCGAAAGCAATCTATGATACTGCTCTTGCACAAGTTAAGGCTGTATTGGAAACCTTGAGTAAGTAATTTCTTAATCACGTAAAAGTAACAAAATGATAAAGAAACTATGCACATTACTTTTGCTGACCTGTATAACAGCTGCGCCTTCATTGGCGCAGCGTTACAGCAGCAGTGATGATGCGTCGTTTGCTCCGAAGAAAGGACAGTGGCAGGTTTCGGTTTTACTTGGTAGCGGAAAGTTCTTCAATGAGAACACCTCTTATCTGCTTCCCAAGTTCACCAACACCGAAGGAGTCGTCGGACTTCCCAATGGAGGAACGGATAACTCCGGTGACCTGAACCGCTATCTGAATATCGGTAGTCTGAATAATAATAGTCTGGTCAATATAGCCGGAATCGAAGGCAAGTATTTTCTGTCTGAGAACTGGGACATCAATTTCCAGTTTAGCATGAACATCAGCCTGACTCCCAAGAAAGACTATGTAGAAGGCGACAACAGTGTACCCGATATGATCATACCCGCGCAAAGTTATATCAATGCGCAGATGACTAATAACTGGTATACCTCTGTCGGCTCCAACTATTACTTCAAGACTCGCAACGAACGTATTCATCCATACGTAGGAGGCGCCCTTGGCTTCCAGATGGCACGCATTGAAACTACAGAACCATACACCGGTGATACCTATAAGGATAGCGATGATTCGGAAGAACTTCCTTCTCAGGTCTATACCGCAGGAAGCAAAGCCGGTCAGATGTATGGTATGAAAGTAGCTGCCGTAGCAGGTATCGAGTATAGCATTGCCAAAGGATTTATTTTCGGGTTCGAGATGCATCCTTTAGCTTATCGCTATGATCTGATACAAATTTGTCCGAAAGGATTTGATAGGTACAATGTCAGTCACCATAACATCAAAATTTTCGAAATGCCTGTGGTGAAACTTGGCTTCAGATTCTGACGAACAATGATTATACAAATGTATAAATGAAAAGTGAAAGCCGCTCTGCTGATATTGGCGGGCGGCTTTTCTTTCTTTTCAAGAAGAAATAAAAGTCCGATGAATAGATGTATAAGACTTTTGCCCTTTTTCATTGGGGTATTAGTATTGGGAGCTTGCTCTCAAATAAAAGGTTACAGAATTGACGGTAGTGCGCCTCTGCCGGAATTTGAGGGTAAAATGGTTTACATGAAAGATGTTTCGACGGATGCCCCTGTTGACAGCGCAAGGATAATAAATGGAAAGTTTGCTTTTGCAGACACGACAAAAATAGAAAATCCGGTCATAAAGATACTTTCGATCCATGCCAGTAAAATGGGACTGGAATACCGTTTGCCTGTTGTGATTGAAAACGGTACCATAAAAGCGAGTATTGCCGATGTCGTTTGTACGGAAGGAACGATGCTGAACGAACGGATGCAGGATTTTCTTCTGGCTATAGATGCATATTCTGCTGCTTGTACGGATAAGCCGGTGGAACAGATACAATCCGGATTCTCGGAATTACTAAAGAGATATATCGAGATGAATAATGACAATGTAATTGGTACTTATATTCAGACAGCTTACCAGTCATCACTATAATACGATAAATATTCTTTTTCATTTCTATAACAAATAAGATATACGAATACAGAGATAATTTAATAAACAAGAGCTCAATCATAATAATCCTTCTCCTGATATCTTCCGGATTAATGCACTACTTCTTTATGAAGGGGATATCCATAAGACGAGAAACAAAGATGCGCCCTTGCGAAAGTCCGGATTTTTGTATTATTATGTTTTTAAGGACGTTCCTGTTCCCACATTTCCCCTTTTTCCCCAGGAACGTCCTTTTATTTTTCAACTAGGTTTGTATTTTTATTGTAAAGCACGGATACGTACTTCTATTTCTTTTTCGTTTTTTAATCCGTCCTTCACTTCATTGATATTCGTATCTCCGTAATGGTACGGATACAAAATATGCGGTTGAATGATTTTAGCAGATTGTATAGCTTGTTCCGGTATCATCGTATACGGTTGGTTGACAGGCAGGAAGGCTATATCGATATTCTTTATTTGTTTCATTTCCGGGATATCTTCCGTGTCTCCGGCAATGTAAATCCGGGTGCCGCCCACAGTGAGGATATATCCGTTGTCACGTCCCTTGGGATGGAATTTATCTCTACCGGGAGTTGTATTATAAGCAGGTACTGCTTCCAGTTTGATTTCGGGTGTAATTTGCAGTATATCACCATTTTTCATGGCTTGTCCTTTGTCCAGCATCTTCTGGCAATTCGGATTGGCAATAATTTTTGTATCCGGGGTTTCGATCGCAGCAATTGCTTTGGTATCGAAATGGTCATGGTGTTCATGTGTTATCAGGATATAGTCAGCTTTCGGTTGCTGTGTAAAGTCTGCGTAATCAGAGACTGGATCAATAAAAAACTTTTTTCCAGCATATTCTATTAACAAGCTGGCATGCTTAAAGAAAGTGATCTTCAGGCTTTTCCCGTTCTTGGTGGTAAACGAATCCGTTTCGAAGTTCTGCATCTTTGTGGTCAGATTAATTGAATGATTGAATAAACAGGAATAAGCAAATCCGTAAGAAAGGCACAGCGCGAGTGCTACTAATAAAATCTTTTTCATATCTATACAGAGTTTGGTTCCTTACAAAGATAAACATCTATAGCGATTTATCAGTTCATGATTAAACATATTCTGTTAGAAATTAACTTTCTTATTGAGAAGTAGGATGATAGGCAGTAAATAAGAAAGGGATGAAGCATTGGTGAAAAGAGAAAGGCACAGAATCAAAATGTCCTGTGCCTTTGCTGTTTGTTATCTGATAGTAATCAGCTTTTACGCATTCAATGCCTGCTCGATATCTGCAATGATATCATCCGCATTCTCGATACCTACGGACAAACGGATTAAGTCGGGACGTACACCTGCTTCCATCAGCTGTTCATCCGACAACTGGCGGTGAGTATGGCTGGCGGGGTGAAGCACACAACTACGGGCATCAGCTACGTGAGTCACAATAGCGATAAATTCTAATGAATCCATAAACTTGATAGATACGTCACGTCCGCCTTTCAGTCCGAAGGAGATTACTCCGCAGGAGCCGTTCGGCATATATTTCTGTGCCAGTGCATAGTATTTGTTATCCGGCAGGCCGCAATAGTTAACCCAAGCCACTTTCTCGTTCTTAGAAAGATATTCTGCTACTTTCTGAGCGTTACGACAATGTTGAGGCATACGCAGGTGCAGTGTTTCGAGTCCAAGATTCAGTAAGAAAGAATTTTGCGGGCTTTGGATACTGCCGAGGTCACGCATCAGTTGTGCAGTTGCTTTGGTGATGTAAGCACCTTTGCCGAATGCTTTTGTATAGGTCAGACCATGATAAGATTCGTCCGGTGTACAGAGTCCGGGGAATTTGTCTGCATGGGCATCCCAGTCGAAGTTGCCGCTGTCGACGATACAGCCACCTACGCTTGTTGCGTGTCCATCCATGTACTTGGTAGTAGAATGAACGATGATGTCTGCTCCCCATTCGAAAGGACGGCAGTTGATAGGAGTCGGGAATGTATTGTCCACAATCAAAGGCACTCCGTGACTGTGTGCGATACGGGCAAACTTTTCGATATCCAGCACTTCGAGAGAAGGATTGGAGATCGTTTCTCCGAACAGTGCTTTCGTATTAGGCTGGAAAGCTGCCGAGATTTCTTCTTCGCTGGCATCCGGATTAACGAATGTAACGTCGATGCCGAGTTTCTTCATGGTGACACCGAATAAATTGAATGTTCCTCCATAGATGGCGGATGAACAAACGAAATGATCTCCTGCCTGGCAGATATTGAAAATGGCATAGAAGTTGGCTGCCTGACCGCTGGATGTAAGCATAGCAGCTACACCACCTTCAAGGGCGGCAATCTTGGCGGCAACCGCGTCATTGGTCGGGTTTTGCAGGCGGGGATAAAAATAACCACTGTCTTCCAAA
>ERZ773164.2927-NODE-2927-length-12635-cov-2.914070_pt1 | contig 12635 bp, 7 predicted proteins | sample MGYA00511917_ERZ773164 | MGnify/ENA primary metagenome ERZ773164 (study PRJEB29015, sample SAMEA2737847) | human gut metagenome | biome: human gut; feature: human-associated habitat; material: faeces | place: China | collected 2012 ...
CGACGAGAACTTTAATTACCCGTACGTCTCCGGTTCCATCAAAGAGTTCTGGAACAGATGGCATATTTCCCTCGGAACCTTCTTCCGTGATTATGTCTATATTCCGCTCGGTGGTAATCGAAAAGGTGCCCGCAGACGTACCATCAACCTGTTGATTGTCTGGGGACTTACCGGATTCTGGCACGGAGCCAGCTGGAACTTTATTTTCTGGGGACTGTATTTCTTCCTGTTCATCTACATGGAGAACACCTTCCTTCTGGAAAAGTTTTCCCGCCTTCCGCGTTTTGTGAGCCATCTGTATGCCATGGTCGTGGTTTACTTCGGATGGGTGCTGTTCCGCTGTGAATCTCTGGGTAATCTTGGAGCTATCCTGAAAGGAATGTTTGGTCTGAACCACAACGGTTTTATCGATCTTTCGACCTCTGTTCTTTTCCAGAATAATCTGTATCTGCTGATTTTCTGTATCATCGCTTCCACACCGTTGCTGAAAAATATAGGCACTTACATCAAACGACTTGACCTTGTGCATTACCGGATTCCTTATCTGACCTACGCATATGAGATTGTAATACCTCCTGTATTGCTGATTCTTTCACTCCTTGCACTGGTCGGAAACAGTTACAATCCATTTTTATACTTCCAGTTTTAAAGGATCTGTCTGAACATGAATACAAATAAAAAAGAAAAATTTATTAATAAAAACAATGCCGTCCACAAGCGATTCTGGCAGATCGGAATCCGAACCTTCTTCGTGTTCCTTTTTGTGATCGCTTTTATCGGACTTCTGCTTCCTCTTAGACCGAAAGAATCGGAACTGGAGAAGCGCGAACTTTCCAAATTCCCGAAACCAACTGTTTCTACCGTGTTAAACGGCGGATTTTTCTCTGACATCAGCACCTGGTATGCAGATCCCTTTCCGTTCCGTGAGAAACTGATGCGTGCCAATGCCAGCATGAAAAAATTCTATGGTATCACCACACAGGAAATCTACGGAGACGCTGCACAGGGGGATGAGATCCCGGATGCGGATGCAGAGATGGAAACCACCCCCACTCCAACACCTGAAGAAGATATTCAGGAAGAGGACGGAACCATCCATGCGGAACCGGAAAGACTGGGTAAAATCTACATCGCCGATAACCGCGGTTTTGAACTTTACGGCTTCAGCCGGGCGGGCGCAGACGCTTACATCAACATGATGAACTCCGCTGCCACCCAGTTAAAAGATATCGCAACCATTTATGATATTCTGGTCCCTACCAGTATAGCAGTCAATATCGATAAAGAAAATCAGCAGAAAGTCGGCTCCAACAGCCAGGAAGACACATTCGCTTATGTAAACGGACATCTGGATGCTTCCATCAACCAGGTAGCTGTTCTGGACGCCTTAAAGAACCATAACAGTGAATATCTTTACTTTAAGACAGACCATCACTGGACCGCTGACGGTGCCTACTATGCTTACAAAGAGCTGATGAAAGCCAAAGGCATGACGCCTTCTCCTCTGACCGATTACACGAAGAGCGAATATCCGGGATTCGTCGGTTCCTTCTATCAGTACAGTAATCAGTCTGAAACACTGAAAAATAATCCGGATACGGTTGTTGCCTACACACCGACCTGCAATGATCTGACTTACACCAATACAGATGGACAACAGGTATCGGGATATGTAGTCTCAGATGCAACGAAGTACTCCGAAGCCAATAAATATCTGTGCTTCATCTGCGGTGATCAGCCGTACGAACGCATCGATAACCCGAACATCACCGATGGATCATCCTGCGTAGTTATCAAGGAATCTTACGGTAACGCTTTCGTACCATTCCTGGTCAACAGTTACCAGACCGTACACGTTGTCGATTACCGTTACTTCAGTGGCAACCTGGTCGATCTTGTAAAAGATAACAATATTCAGGATGTTATTTATGTCAATAACGCAAATGCACTGATTGAAAGCGCAGTAAAGAACATGAGTCGTATTATCAGTTAAATCAGTTCAATCAAAATCGGTCCACCGGACCAACTATTGATATGCAACGCAATAAAAAAAGAAACCATCCGGTTTCTTTTTTTATTTTATGTTTTGTTACAACTATTTTTCACCTTCGGTCAGTGTCAGGAACGTATCGATCAGATCTTTTACATTCATTTTATTAACCAGACCGCAGTTTCCATCCTGATCTTCCATCACATAAAAACTGGAATCTCTTGGTATATAGGAGATTATAATCTTACTTCCGTCCGTTCCGTGATAAGAAAGTGTAAGTTCCGCATCACCTTTTGTCGTATTTTCTTCCAGACGGCTCTGGCATACCATAGCTGCTGCCGCCCGGTAGAACGCGGTGAAGTTATCACTGTCTGCTTCCTGATCATTCACATAGTAAGTGGTCACGGTCTTCGTCTCTTCTTCGTCATCTGCGTCCTCGCTGTCCGCATCTGTATCATCATCTGCATCATCTGCATCATTGTCTGTGTCTTCACTCTTATCTTTCTCCACTTTTTCTTCTGTTACAACCCGTTTCAGTGTATAAGTGGTTCCCTGATAGGTCACATCCAGATGATCCAGGTCACTGATCGTCATAGAATCAATAGATGTTTTCCAGTAGTCAAATGCTTTTCCGTTCATCAGCGTATCCAGGGATGCCTGAGAAATTCCGTGAAGTTCACCGGAGTCACCCAGTCTCACATAATAATTTCCATCGTTTTCGTTAATATTTCCCACATACAGAACCAGTTCTCTGTCCACGGTTTCTGTGGTAGTTTCACCTGAATCGTCTGTATCGTCCGTATTTGCATCAGAATCGCTTTCTGCGTCGTCTGTGGATTCTGCTTCCACTTCTTCGGTATAATCGACTGTGAGGGTCATTTTCGGCTTCTCAAGGCCATATGCTGCCCAGTCCGTACAGTTGTAGTTGTAATATCCGGCAAAACTAAGGCCGGCAACGGTACTTTGCAGGGTTCCCACCTGCGTGGAATCCGCTTCCTGTTTCTTGTTATCCTCTTCCTGGACATACCAGCCTGTAGAAGACTTTCCGTTATTCGTAACCGTATACGAATTGTTGTCTTTTTTCACAACAATCTTGCTGATCGTTGAAGATGTGATGGTTGGATAACTCTCACTTTCTGCATAATTGTACAGGCCGCCTGAAAAAGTGCTTCCAAAATCCGTACTGGTCGTATACACGGTTGAAGCATCATCATTCAGACAGATATACGTATTACCGGTAGAACTGTTCTTGTCACCAACTGTAATCTTTTCGCTGCTTCCGTCTGTTTTCACCACCTCGATCACATTGGTCGGAACGTCCAGACCGTATTCTCCCGGATCCTCCACATCCGTCAGGGTACGGTCCGCTTTGACGGATGCCAGACAGGATACTACGCTGTCTACTTTCGAAGTATCCACCGGAAAATCCTCCTGACCTTCCAGTGTCCAGCTGTCTTCCGTTTTTTGGAAGGTAACTGTTTGATCCCCCGCCTCAAAAGTCAATGTGCTGATATCGTCACTGGCGATTGCCGCCACTTCTTCCTGCGCGATTTCTTCTTCCGCTGTCTCTTCCTCACTGCTGTTCACTTTTAACAGCGCAAAATAACAAACGATCAAGACAGACAGAAAAACAACCCCCGCAAGAATTACAAATAAGCCCCTTTTTTTCTTCATTACTGTTTTCTCCTCTTAAACCAGATCACCGTACCGATCAGCAGAAATGCCACCGGGATCACACCACACACGATGATACTCCAGTATGCCGCATCAAACTGTGGAACAGTCAGATAGCTCATGGTCAGGCTCTTGCTCGTCACGTCGATGACCGGCGCATCGTTTTCACACATCCAGCCCAGCGCTGCCAGCACCAGATCCGTATTGCCTCCGGATACCTGCTGATCGGTAGCTTCGTCCAGAAGGCTTGCACAGCCGAAATACACCAGCTGTGTGGTATTATCATCATCCACCTGCTCGGTTACAGAAACACCCACCTGGAAACTGCCTTCTTCATCGCTGTCTTCTTTCTCATATGTGGTCATATTCTGTACATCTGTCTTTATATACGCTTTGTCAGATGTTGATAGCAGAGAAGAAATCTGCAGCGTATCACGGTAATCGCTCAGTGTTTTTACCGGCTGTGAGATCGGTGCCAGCACATAGCGGTTGTTACTCTTAATGTCGGAAGTAATATCAGAACTGTCAATAGTCGGAACAATATAGTACGGTCTCTGCATAATGTAATGACCGGTATCTCCCTCCATGATCACACCGTCCCCTGTGGTTACGCCGTAATTTTCCAGTACACTCTTCAGATTCGGCATATCTGTTCCGGTATATTCTGTAAAAATCATCACTTTTCCGCCGGCTTCCATGTAGGTAATGATCTTTTGTGCTTCTTCTTCAGAAAGATCTTTCTGCGGTGCCGCGATCAGCAGGCATCCGGTGTCCTCCGGAACCGCATCCTGTGTCAGCAGATTCAGACTCTGTACATCATAATTAGCTTTCTGCAGGCTGTCTGTCAGACTGCTGTTTAATTCCAGTTCCTCATGACCTTCCAGTGTATAGATTACCGGCAGATTCTCGGAAGTGACATAAGAAATCGCACTGTCAATCTGTCCTTCCCCGTCAAACCCTGTAGTGTTGGTCTGGTAGGTTGTATAATCCATTTCTGTTTCATACAGATCGCTGTAACTGATCACCTTACTCTTCTCCCCTGCAACCACGATCAGACTGTTATCTGCCACATCATCGCTGGTATACTGTGAAGTAAAGTTCGGATATAACACCGGGTCTTTTTTCTCTACTTTGATATGTTTTGACTCCTCTTCGTATCTGGTCAGCATTTTTTCCAGTACCGAGTCTTCTTTTCCTGACTGTACGATATGGTAGATCGTAACATCCGTGTTCATATCTTTCAGATACTTCACTGTCGTATCAGAGATCGTATACAACTTCTGGGTACTTACATCCACCTGGGTATATTTTTCCGGAATCTGTCCAACGATCAGGTTGATAACGACCAGCACCGCGATTACAATAGCGGTGATTACCATACTGTAAGAACCGTTTTTCAGGGATTTTTTATCGATGCTTCCCATTTCTTTGATGGTGCTTCCCGCCGATTTTAATTTCTTTTTGATATTGATTTTCATTCTTCCAGCCTCCTAATTCCATCTTCTCTTGGTAATGGTCTGAACCGTAAGAACCAGGAAAATAATGATCACAGACAGAAAATATACCACTCCCTGCAGGTCCAGAATACCGTTGGTAAAGTTATCAAAGTGACTGGTAATATCGAAAACAGCCAGGAATTTCTGAATACTTCCCTCAAATAGTGTGGATTTTACCACATAGGTGATGGCAAGTGCCGCTTCTCCTGCGATACCGATAACTGCTGCGATCCACAGATTCCGGATCATATGGTATATCCACACAGCAGCCAGCAGCACCAGAAGCATATAGCACGCCAGAGACGCCATGGAACTGTCCGGGATCAGAGATCCGATACCCGTGATCATATAGCAGACAAACAGTACGATAAAGGTTACGACTGCTGCAATGACCGGATTTTCTGTAACGGAGGACCAGAAGACTCCGACTGCGATCTGGGCAAATCCAAGAAGGGCAAACCCGAGCACTGCCGTATATGCCATCGCATAAGATACGGTACCATATTTTCCCATGATCATCGGGTACAGACAGATGATCAGTACCGGGATCGCATAAACCGTAGCTACTGCCAGAAACTTTCCAAGAACAATCTCACTGACGGATACCGGAGCTGTCAAAAGCAGCTGATCGGTCTTCTGTTTCCGCTCTTCTGCAATCGTTTTCATCGTCAGAACCGGCACCAGAATCAGAAAAATAAAGGTAACGGCACTTAATGTGGTTCCAAATAATGGGTAGGCATTCTGCAGGTTATAGGCGGTAAAATAGATGCCTTCCAGAAGCAGAATAAAAAATATAAATACATATCCGATCATAGAGGTCAGATAACTTTTTACTTCTTTCTTATAAATTGCTTTCATCATGAGCCTCCTGTTCTGTTTCATTCTCTTTTTCCGTATCTGTACCGGTCTCATCTTCCGGTGCAGACTCCGGCTTGGTGTCTTGTTCATCCGGAACAGGGGCTGTTTCGTTCTGTGTCAGTTCAAGGAAGATGTCTTCGAGGGATACTTTTGTAAACTGCATATTCAAGATCGGCATCTTGGCTTCTGCCATCATATAAAACAGTTTTTCACGGATATCCGTCTTTTCTTCTGTTGTGATCACCATACTTACTGTTTTTTCGTTTTCTCCCGGGTTCCACTCTAATTTTTGTATTTCTTCTACGTCGCTCAACATTTTTTCAACATCCTGTTTTTTTCCTTTTACGGTAAGCTCCAGGGTGTTGCTTCCCAGTGAATGGTTCATCAGGTTTTCTGTGGTATCGCTCGCAACCAGTTTACCGTGGTTGATGATCATGATGTAATCACACACAGCACTTACTTCTGACAGAATATGAGAACTTAGTATAATGGTATGTTCTTCGCTGAGTTTCCTGATCAGTTCACGGATCTCAATGATCTGTTTTGGATCAAGTCCTACGGTTGGTTCATCAAGGATGATGATTTCAGGATAGCCGAGGATCGCCTGGGCAAGTCCTACCCGCTGTTTGTATCCTTTTGACAGGTTTTTGATCAGACGGTTTGCCATCGCGGTGATGCCTGTCAGTTCCATGACCTGTTCGATCTGGGTTTCTCTTTCGTTTTTCGGAACTTTTTTGAGTTCTGCAGCGAACTTCAGGTATTCCGCTACCGTCATATCGAAGTACAGCGGTGGCTGCTCCGGCAGGTATCCGATGCATTTTTTCGCAGCTTCCGGCTCCTCAAGGATGTTGTGTCCGTCAATCAGGACTTCGCCGGATGTGGACGCGATATAGCCGGTCATAATATTCATGGTTGTTGATTTTCCGGCACCGTTTGGACCTAAGAAACCATAGATCTGACCTTTGTCCACGTGAAATGACAGGTGATCAACAGCGGTGTGATCACCGTATTTCTTTACTAAATTCTTCACTTCTATCACAGTTTGTTACCTCCTTTATTGATATTATTTTATATACAAAGTGTGATAAAGTTTCGAAATGTTTGTGTTTTCTTTGTGAAATATGTGTGACTTTGATTACCCGAACGCTTCCGGACTCACGCTCCTCCCCACGCGACCGGGTCTGCGCTCGGTTTGAGCCTGTAGTCTCAAACTCGTGCTCGACAAGCGGTTCGTGTGGGGAGGAGCGCGAGTCCGAAAGCTGGGTATTCAAAGTTGGAGGGGAGGTGTGTGGGGGACGTTATTGGGTGAGCCGTTGGGAACGGAGATTTCCGGCTTTTTGACTGGATAGCAAGCAAAAAATGCATGAGTTAAAATGCGTGGCGCGGTGTAGACGGGATGTTATCGGGTGACATTTATGGGAGAGATTCTGAGTGGATATCTTAAAATTCTTTTTGAAAAAATGACTTATACGGTTTAGGTGGTTTTTAGGTGCGCGTAGTAGAAGAATGTTTATGGAAGTGATTTTTCTTTGGTCTGTTTTCAGATTCACATGCCTGACACTTTACATCTGTTTTCTTTCTTTATTTTTTACTCTCCCCGTATTTGCCCCATATTCGCGTTTTCTGCTATGTAAGTGGAGTGTTTGTTGACTTGTACAGAAAAACCCCGTTTTGAGCCGTTTTTCGGCTTCTCACGGAGTTTTCTTGCGTTGATGTGTTATTTGATTGGTTCTTTGGATGGTAAACCGGCTTTTCTTGGGAACTTTTTGCCGGTTGGTTTGGTTTTTCGGATGACTACGAAGGATCTTTCCATGTCGGTGTCTGCCAGCTGGAATTTTTCGGTTTTTTCCAGGCTGCCGCCAAGGATTTTGATGGCGGTTTTAGCTTCGGTCAGTTCCTCCTGGATTCTGCCGGACTTGTACGGTATGAAGTGACCACCTGTTTTTACATAGGGCAGGCAGTATTCGGATAGCGTACTCAGGTTGGCTACAGCTCGTGAGACACACAGATCGAACTGTTCTCTGTAGTCTGCATGACGGGCGTAGTCTTCGGCTCTTCCGTGGATAGCGCGGATTCCTGTGAGACCGAGGGTTTCAATGACGGTGTTCAGGAATTTAACACGCTTGTTCAGGGAGTCGAGAAGGACGATCTCCTGATCCGGAAAAGCGATTTTTAACGGTATGCCGGGAAATCCGGCGCCTGTTCCAAGATCCAGGATTTTCATCGGTTTACTGTAATCACACACTTTGACAGACGCTACGCTGTCCAGGAAGTGCTTGGTGATGACTTCTTCGTATTCGGTAATGGCCGTCAGGTTCATCACTTTGTTCCATTCCACCAGAAGTTCATAGTAGGTCAGAAACTGTTCGATCTGTTTTTCATTTAATGTGATCTCCAGCTCGGCAAGTCCTTTTTCAAACCATGTGGTATCGTATTGAGCCATGCTTGTTCCTTTCTTTTCTTATCTTACATTTTTTTCATACGGATCTAAACCGCCTGATTTTGCATTTTTTATAGCAAATCCTGACGATTGATTGCCGATTCTTGTATTTGTACTTCATACTTCTTCCATCTGTGTTAAGGTAGGCGGCAGCAGAAACTTCTGCTGCCACACATATATCTCATTTTACGCGCGATGACTTTCCAGATATACCAGCAGCACCGATACATCCGCCGGAGATACCCCTGCGATACGGGAGGCCTGGCCGATGCTTACCGGGCGGTACAGTTTTAATTTCTGTACGGCTTCGATACGCAGACTCTTGACCTGATCATAATCCATATCTTCCGGGATCTTTTTGCTTTCCAGTTTCTTGAACTGTTCCACCTGTTTTAACTGACGGGTGATATATCCATCATACTTGATGTTGATATTGACCTGTTCCCGGATGTCATAGCGGAGTTCCGGACGATTTTTATCGATTGGTGCCAGCACTTCGTAGTTCAGTTCCGGACGACGGATCAGTTCACCCAGAGTGGATCCTGAAGTCAGCGGTGTACTTCCATACTGTTCAAGGAGTTCCTGGACCGGTCTCGATGCTCCTACATTTACATGTTCCACCCGTTCGATTTCTTCTTTGATCAGCTGTTCTTTCTCCAGGATATCCTGATACTGTTCTTTGCTGATCAGTCCGACGCGGTAGCCTTTTTCCCGGAGTCTGAGATCTGCATTATCCTGGCGAAGCAGCAGACGATACTCGGCGCGGCTTGTCATCATACGATATGGCTCATGGTTTTCTTTTGTTACCAGATCGTCGATCAATACTCCGATATAAGCTTCGGATCGATCGAGTACCAGCAGTTCCTCACCCTTGACTTTCAGTGCCGCGTTGATACCCGCGATCAGCCCCTGTGCGGCTGCCTCCTCGTATCCTGAGCTTCCGTTAAACTGACCGCCGCTGAACAGGTTTTTGATATTTTTAAATTCCAGTGTCGGCATCAGCTGTCTCGGGTTGATGCAGTCATACTCGATCGCGTAAGCATTTCTCACGATTTTCGCATGTTCAAGTCCCGGTACGGAGCGGTACATGTCATACTGGACATCCTCCGGCAGAGAACTTGACATACCGCCAACATACATTTCATTTGTGTTCAGCCCTTCCGGTTCGATAAATACCTGATGTCTGGATTTATCTGCAAATCTGACCACTTTATCTTCGATGGACGGACAATATCGTGGACCGGTTCCTTCGATCATACCGGAATATAGCGGAGATCGATCCAGATTTTCCCGGATGATCTCATGAGTTTTCTCATTGGTATAGGTCAGCCAACAGGATACCTGATCGATCTGAACGCTTTCCGGATCAGTGGAGAAAGAAAACGGAACAACTCTCTCATCCCCTTTCTGCTCTTCCATCTTCGAAAAATCGATCGACCGTTTATCGATACGTGCCGGTGTTCCGGTCTTGAAACGGAACATCTCCACACCGTTCGCTTTCAGAGAGTCCGTCAGGTAATTGGCCGCCTGCAGTCCGTTCGGACCGGTATAATTACTTACATCTCCATAGATGCATCTCGCCTTCAGATACGTTCCGGTACACAGAACAACTGCCTTTGCATAATACGTTGCGCCGGAATATGTTTTTACTCCCTTGATCGTACCATCTTCTACAATCAGTTCCGTCACTTCCGCCTGTTTGATCGTCAGATGTGGTGTATTCTCCAGTACCTGACGCATGGTATTGCTGTAATTTTTCTTGTCTGCCTGGGCACGCAGGGAATGTACCGCCGGTCCTTTGGATTTGTTTAACATCTTGGACTGGATAAAGGTCTTATCGATGACCTTTCCCATCTCTCCGCCCAGCGCATCGATCTCTTTTACCAGATGCCCCTTAGAGCTTCCTCCGATATTCGGGTTACACGGCATCATCGCGATGCTGTCCACACTGACGGTAAATACCATAGTTTCAAGCCCCAGTCTGGCTGCTGCCAGTGATGCCTCGCAGCCGGCGTGTCCGGCTCCGATTACTGCAACATCTATATATTCCACCAGTTTGTTCATTTCTTTCTCCTTCTACCACTCTTACTTGCCGGTACAGAACTTGCTGAAGATCTCATTGACCAGATCCTCACCCACTGACTCTCCCACAATCCTTCCAAGCGCCTCATATGCGTTCATCAGATCGATGGAAAAGAAATCTTCCGGCATCTCCATGGCAATGCTGTTTTCCACCATCGTAAGGCTCTGATACGCTTCCTCAAGCGCCGTCTTATGGCGGACATTCGTAATATATACTTCATCGTTAAAGGACAATTCTCCTGCAAAAAACATCGATTTGATCTGTTCTTCGAGAAGTTCTACACCCTGCTCCTGTCTTGCGGAGATCGCGAGCACCGGCATATCCGTGCACGCTTCCAGCATCTCTTTTGTCACCACCGGAGTCAGGTCGCTCTTGTTTAACAGAATGATCGCTTTTTTATCCCGGAGAATTTCCAGAATTTCCTCATCATTTTCATCTAACGGAATGGAGGAATCCACCACATATAATACCAGATCCGCGTCTTTTGCGTAAGCCCTGGCTCTCTCCACACCGATCTTTTCCACAACATCTTCCGTTGCCCGGATTCCTGCCGTATCCATCATCCGAAGAGAGATTCCCTGCAGCATGATGGTCTCTTCCAGAACATCCCTCGTTGTCCCTGCTATATCTGTTACAATAGCTTTTTCTTCTCCCACCAGATAATTTAACAGAGAAGATTTTCCCGCATTTGGTTTTCCTACGATCACCGTCCGGATACCTTCCCTGATCATCTTTCCTTCATCAAAGGAGTCCGCCAGACAACGAATCTTCTTTTTTTCTTTTTCTACGGTCTGCGCAAGTTTCTCACTGTACCCGTCCAGACTGATATGTTCCGGGTCGTCAAGTGCGGATTCGATATATGCAATATGGTACAGGATACTGCTTCGGATCTCTTTAATAGATGTTAAGACAGAACCTTTCAGCTGGCTTAACGAGCTTTTCAGTGCATACTCATTCTTCGCCTGGATCACATCGATGACCGCCTCCGCCTGAGACAGGTCGATCCTTCCGTTTAAGAAAGCTCGCTTGGTAAATTCTCCCGGTTCCGCAGGTCTTGCCCCTGCATGTATCACCGCTTCAAGAACCTTTTTCATCGCCAGGACACCGCCATGACAATCAATCTCCACGGTGTCTTCTCCGGTGTAACTTCTCGGCCCCTTCATGATCATCACCAGGACTTCATCGATTATTGTATCGTTGTCATAGATAAATCCATAATGAATCGTATGGCTTTCGGCTTCTTTTATCTGCTTTTTTCCGCCCTTTGAGCGGTATACTTTGCTGATGATCTCCATGCTATCGTCACCGCTGATACGGATAATACCGATTCCTGAAGCACTCATCGCTGTGGCAATTGCCGCAATCGTATCTCCTGTCATCTCTGTCCTACTCCTTTCAGAGCATTATATTCTTCTTAAAGCAGGAAAAGATGCTACTCACACCCCGTGAAATAACATCTTTTCCATTCAACAACTTATTTACCTTTATAAACAACTACTACATGACGGTAAGGTTCATTGCCCTCACTGTATGTTTCCACGTACTTGTTTCCCTGCAGTGCAGAATGGATGATTCTTCTCTCATAAGGATTCATTGGTTCTAACACTACCGGCTTTCTTGTTTTACGCACTTTGAAAGCAATGTTCTTTGCCAGGTTTTCCAGCGTGTCTTTTCTGCGGCTTCTGTAGTTTTCTGTGTCTACTTTCACTCTGACATATTCCTGCTGCTCTTTGTTAACAACCAGGCTGGTCAGATACTGCAGAGAATCCAGTGTCTGTCCTCTCTTACCGATCAGAATACCCATATCCTCTCCGGCAAAATCAATTTCCAGGCAGTCGGCGGTCTTATCATAGTTCATGGTAATCTCCACCGGAAGTTCCATTGCACCAAATACGCCGGTCAGAAATTTTTCTGCATCCTGTTTCATCTGCTGTACCTGTTCTTCGGTACGGACAACCGGTTTTCTCGGTTCCGGCTTCGGCTGCGCTTCTTTTGCCACCGGTTTTACTTCCTTGTTCTCTGTCTGTGTTTTTGTGACAGTTCCTTTTTTCGGCTCTTTTACCGGTTTCATTTCTTTCTTGATTTCTTTTTTGG
>ERZ773164.2933-NODE-2933-length-12621-cov-7.213513_pt1 | contig 12621 bp, 10 predicted proteins | sample MGYA00511917_ERZ773164 | MGnify/ENA primary metagenome ERZ773164 (study PRJEB29015, sample SAMEA2737847) | human gut metagenome | biome: human gut; feature: human-associated habitat; material: faeces | place: China | collected 2012 ...
CTGCTCCATATTGTTTCGTTTTACATACTGACTTGATTCAATTACCGTCTTTTTATAATAAAAATAGCATAAAAATCTAGTTATCTGCATAAAAACTGGACTTATCACACTTTATCAAGGTCAAAACCACTCAATTTACTACTAATTTACTACTTATGAATGAGCTTTGATACGACGATTTATCCTTGAAAAGTGAAGATATAAAGATACTTCCAATAAAATTTGAATATTTAATAGGTAGACACTTCAAAAAATGAGGTGTCTATTTTTTTACCCGATTTTGAAAGGAAGTGAACTTATGAAAACAAAAAATCAAGAATCAAAAGGTCGTTCCCCACTCTTTAAGACCATCAAACATTCATTCAGCCAATAAAAAAGAAAGGATAGGTAAAAATATGGAACTTAAATTTGTGATTCCCAACATGGAAAAAACATTCGGCAATTTAGAATTTGCTGGCGAGGATAAAGTCGTTCAGCGAAGAATCAACGGACGGCTAACTGTCTTATCAAGAAGCTATAATCTCTATTCTGATGTTCAAAGAGCAGATGATATTGTGGTGGTGCTTCCTGCTGAAGCTGGCGAAAAACATTTCGGCTTTGAGGAACGTGTGAAGTTAGTCAATCCACGTATTACCGCAGAGGGCTACAAAATCGGCACTCGTGGTTTTACAAATTACCTTTTACATGCTGACGACATGATAAAAGAATAAAGAAAGAGAGGAAAAATGATGAGATTAGCAAATGGCATTGTATTAGATAAAGACACGACTTTTGGAGAATTGAAATTCTCTGCTCTACGTCGTGAAGTGAGAATCCAAAATGAAGACGGGTCGGTTTCAGATGAAATCAAGGAACGTACCTATGACTTAAAATCCAAAGGACAAGGACGCATGATTCAAGTAAGTATTCCTGCCAGCGTGCCTTTGAAAGAGTTTGATTATAACGCACGGGTGGAACTTATCAATCCCATTGCGGACACCGTTGCTACTGCCACCTATCAAGGAGCAGATGTTGACTGGTATATCAAGGCAGACGATATTGTGCTGACAAAGGATTCTAGTTCATTCAAAGCTCAACCACAAGCAAAGAAAGAACCGACACAAGACAAATAGTCGCTAGGTAGAAAGGAGACTTTTTCGCATGAAACAGCGTGGTAAAAGGATTCGCCCATCTGGTAAAGATTTAGTCTTTCATTTTACGATAGCGTCACTCCTGCCTGTTTTCCTGCTGGTTGTCGGACTGTTTCATGTGAAGACAATCCAGCAGATCAACTGGCAGGATTTTAACCTATCACAAGCAGATAAGATTGACATTCCCTATTTAATTATCAGTTTCAGTGTCGCAATTCTTATCTGCTTGCTGGTAGCGTTTGTATTCAAACGGGTTCGCTATGATACGGTTAAACAACTTTACCACCGTCAAAAACTGGCAAAGATGATACTTGAAAACAAGTGGTATGAATCTGAACAGGTCAAAACAGAGGGTTTCTTTAAAGATAGTGCTGGTCGTACAAAGGAAAAGATAACCTACTTCCCTAAAATGTATTATCGACTTAAAAATGGCTTGATACAGATACGGGTGGAAATCACGCTGGGAAAATATCAAGACCAACTCTTACACTTGGAAAAGAAATTAGAGAGTGGCTTGTACTGTGAGCTGACGGATAAAGAGTTAAAGGATTCCTATGTGGAATATACTTTGCTCTATGACACCATAGCCAGTCGTATTTCTATTGATGAAGTAGAAGCTAAAGATGGTAAACTTCGCTTAATGAAAAACGTATGGTGGGAATATGATAAGCTCCCTCATATGTTGATTGCTGGTGGTACAGGTGGCGGTAAAACTTACTTTATACTGACACTGATTGAAGCCTTGCTTCATACAGATTCAAAACTGTATATTCTTGACCCGAAAAATGCTGACCTTGCGGACTTAGGTTCTGTGATGGCAAATGTCTACTATAGAAAAGAAGACTTGCTTTCTTGCATTGAAACATTCTATGAAGAAATGATGAAACGTAGTGAGGAAATGAAGCAGATGAAGAACTATAAGACTGGCAAAAATTATGCTTACTTAGGTCTCCCGGCACACTTCTTAATCTTTGATGAATACGTCGCTTTCATGGAAATGCTGGGAACAAAAGAAAACACCGCAGTTATGAATAAGCTGAAACAGATTGTCATGTTAGGTCGTCAAGCTGGCTTCTTTCTAATACTGGCTTGTCAACGTCCAGACGCAAAATATTTAGGCGACGGAATCCGTGATCAGTTTAATTTCAGAGTGGCTTTAGGTCGTATGTCTGAAATGGGCTATGGCATGATGTTTGGCAGTGACGTACAAAAGGATTTCTTCTTAAAGCGAATCAAAGGTCGTGGCTATGTTGATGTAGGAACAAGTGTCATATCAGAGTTTTATACTCCCCTTGTACCAAAAGGATATGATTTCTTGGAGGAAATTAAAAAGTTATCCAACAGCAGACAGTCCACGCAGGCGACGTGCGAAGCGGAAGTCGCAGGTGTGGACTGATCTTGCTGGCTGGTGTGGCAATAGCCACGCCAGCACTTAACCCCCCGTATCTAACAGGGGGGTACAAATCGACAGGAAACAGTCAAAAAAACATTAGAAAATCCTTTGGTTACAAGGGATTTACAAAATTTCAGCGTATGTCAAATGGGCTTTAAAAGTTGACATACGCCTTTTTGATTGGAGGGATTTTTACTGAATGAACAAACTTGGTTACAGCATTTAAAAGAAAAACGCTTGGCTTATGGACTATCTCAAAACCGTTTAGCTGTTGCGACTGGTATTACAAGGCAGTATCTAAGCGATATTGAAACAGGAAAAGTCAAGCCATCAGAGGATTTACAGCAGTCCCTTTGGGAAGCTCTGGAACGCTTCAATCCCGACGCTCCCCTTGAAATGCTGTTTGATTATGTAAGGATTCGCTTTCCGACAACAGACGTACAGCAGGTGGTCGAAAACATCTTACAACTGAAACTGTCCTATTTTCTTCATGAGGACTATGGTTTCTATTCTTATTCAGAGCATTATGCTTTAGGCGACATATTCGTCCTTTGCTCCCATGAACTGGACAAAGGAGTTCTGGTGGAATTGAAAGGTCGTGGGTGCAGACAATTTGAAAGCTATCTTCTGGCACAACAAAGAAGCTGGTATGAGTTCTTTATGGACGTTTTGGTGGCTGGCGGTGTGATGAAACGCCTTGACCTTGCCATTAACGATAAGACAGGGATTTTGAATATCCCTGTACTCACTGAAAAGTGCCAACAGGAAGAATGTATCTCCGTCTTCCGCAGTTTTAAAAGCTATCGCAGTGGCGAACTGGTACGCAAAGAGGAAAAGGAATGTATGGGAAACACCCTCTATATCGGTTCATTACAAAGTGAAGTTTATTTCTGTATCTATGAAAAGGACTACGAGCAGTACAAGAAAAATGATATTCCCATTGAAGACGCAGAAGTAAAAAACCGTTTTGAGATTCGATTGAAAAATGAGCGTGCCTATTATGCAGTCCGTGATTTACTCGTCTATGACAATCCAGAGCATACCGCCTTTAAAATTATCAATCGGTATATCCGTTTTGTAGATAAAGACGATTCCAAACCTCGTTCTGATTGGAAACTGAATGAAGAATGGGCTTGGTTTATTGGGAACAATCGTGAACGATTAAAACTAACCACAAAACCAGAGCCTTACTCCTTCCAAAGGACGCTGAACTGGCTATCTCATCAAGTTGCCCCGACCTTAAAGGTTGCGATTAAACTTGATGAAATCAACCAGACGCAGGTTGTAAAAGACATTCTCGACCATGCGAAACTGACAGACCGACACAAGCAGATTTTGAAGCAACAGTCAGTAAAAGAACAGGACGTGATAACAACAAAAAAATAACTCAAATACAAATTCATTGAATATAGAGAGGAGAACATTTTTATGAATTTTGGACAAAACCTTTATAACTGGTTTCTATCAAACGCTCAATCACTGGTGCTTTTAGCAATCGTTGTGATTGGCTTGTATCTTGGCTTCAAGCGTGAGTTTAGCAAACTGATTGGCTTTTTAATTATTGCGATTATTGCGGTTGGCTTAGTCTTCAACGCTGCTGGAGTAAAAGACATTTTACTAGAGCTATTCAATCGCATTATTGGTGCTTAAATAAAACCGTTCTTTTGTGGAATATAAGTGGTTTTCTTATGTTCCGCAAAGGAATGGTACACCAAACGAAGTGCGGTAGGGATTTTTGAATCTCTACAAAGAAAGGACGTGAATATATGGACGATATGCAAGTCTATATTGCGAATTTAGACAAATACAATGAGGGCGAATTGGTCGGTGCGTGGTTTACCTTTCCCATTGACTTTGAGGAAGTCAAAGAGAAAATCGGCTTGAATGATGAATATGAGGAATACGCCATTCATGACTACGAGTTACCCTTTACGGTTGACGAATACACTTCCATTGGCGAACTCAATCGACTATGGGAAATGGTATCGGAATTACCCGAAGAATTACAATCGGAGCTATCTGCTCTGCTCACTCATTTTTCAAGCATTGAAGAACTAAGCGAACATCAAGAGGATATTATCATTCATTCCGATTGTGATGATATGTATGACGTGGCACGCTACTACATTGAAGAAACGGGTGCTTTAGGCGAAGTACCAGCTAGTCTTCAAAACTATATTGATTATCAAGCCTATGGTCGGGATTTAGACCTTTCAGGAACGTTTATCTCAACCAATCATGGGATTTTTGAAATCGTCTATTAAATCTGTCGGTACATTACTACTGGCAGATTTTCTATTTTACGGGGTGGCTCAATCAGCTACCCCTATTTTTTATGAAAGGATTGATTACATGAAGAAAATACGAAGCTATACCAGTATCTGGTCTGTGGAAAAGGTACTGTATTCTATCAATGATTTTAGACTTCCGTTTCCCATAACCTTTACGCAAATGACATGGTTTGTCGTGTCACTCTTTGCAGTGATGATACTTGGCAACTTGCCCCCTCTTTCCATGATAGAGGGAGCATTTCTCAAATACTTTGGGATTCCTGTGGCTTTCACATGGTTTATGTCTACAAAAACTTTTGATGGTAAAAAGCCTTATGGATTTTTGAAGTCTGTCATTGCTTATGCACTGCGACCAAAGCTGACCTATGCAGGAAAAAAAGTAACGCTTGGCAGAAACCAGCCACAAGAAGCCATTACAGCAGTTAGGAGTGAATTTTATGGCATATCCAATTAAATACATTGAAAACAATCTCGTCTGGAATAAAGACGGGGAATGTTATGCTTACTATGAGCTTGTTCCTTACAATTACTCATTTCTAAGTCCAGAACAGAAAATACAAGTGCATGATTCTTTCAGACAGCTTATCGCACAAAATCGTGATGGCAAAATTCATGCTTTACAAATCAGTACAGAATCCAGCATACGTTCTGCACAAGAGCGTTCCAAAAATGAAGTCACTGGCAAGCTCAAAGCGGTTGCCTATGACAAAATCGATCAACAGACAGACGCTTTAATATCCATGATTGGCGAAAATCAAGTGAACTACCGTTTCTTTATCGGCTTTAAGTTGCTTCTCAACGATCAGGAGTTTTCTATGAAAAGTCTTACCGTTGAAGCAAAAAATGCTTTGTCTGATTTTGTCTATGATGTGAACCATAAGCTGATGGGCGATTTTGTTAGTATGAGTAATGATGAAATCCTGCGTTTTCAGAAGATGGAAAAGCTCTTAGAAAATAAAATCTCTCGTCGTTTCAAAATCCGCAGGTTAGATAAGGACGACTTCGGCTATCTGATTGAACACCTTTACGGACAGACAGGCACTGCCTATGAAGAGTATGAGTACCATCTATCAAAGAAAAAGCTGGATAATGAAACGCTGATTAAATACTATGACTTGATTAAGCCTACTCGCTGTTTGGTGGAAGAAAAACAGCGATATTTGAAAATCCAGCAGGAAGATGAAACCGTCTATGTAGCTTACTTTACCATTAACAGCATTGTCGGAGAACTGGACTTCCCGTCCTCTGAAATCTTCTACTACCAGCAACAGCAATTTACATTCCCGATTGATACGTCAATGAATGTGGAAATTGTAGCGAATCGTAAAGCCCTATCTACTGTCCGCAATAAAAAGAAAGAACTGAAAGACTTGGATAACCACGCTTGGCAAAGTGATAATGAAACCAGCTCCAATGTGGCGGAAGCTCTGGAAAGTGTGAATGAGCTGGAAACCAATTTAGACCAAAGCAAGGAATCTATGTACAAGCTATCTTATGTGGTAAGGGTATCAGCAAATGATCTTGACGAACTCAAACGTCGTTGTAATGAAGTGAAAGATTTTTATGACGATTTAAGCGTAAAACTGGTACGACCATTTGGGGATATGCTCGGCTTACATGAAGAATTTTTACCTGCCAGCAAGCGTTATATGAATGATTATATTCAATACGTGACCTCTGATTTCCTCGCTGGTTTAGGTTTTGGTGCTACTCAAATGCTGGGGGAAAATGAGGGGATTTATGTTGGCTACAGCTTAGATACTGGACGCAATGTCTATCTGAAACCTGCTCTTGCCAGTCAAGGGGTTAAGGGTTCAGTAACCAATGCGTTAGCGTCGGCTTTTGTTGGTTCGCTGGGTGGTGGTAAATCCTTTGCGAATAACCTTATCGTCTATTATGCGGTGCTTTATGGGGCACAAGCAGTGATTGTAGACCCAAAAGCAGAACGTGGCAGATGGAAAGAAACCTTGCCAGAGATTTCCCATGAAATCAATATCGTCACTCTGACTTCTGATGAGAAAAACAAAGGCTTACTTGACCCTTATGTGATTATGAAAAATCCCAAAGATTCTGAATCACTGGCTATTGATATTCCGACATTCCTTACGGGGATTTCCTCTCGTGATGGGGAACGCTTCCCAATCCTTAGAAAAGCCATTCGTGCAGTAACCAATAGTGAAGTACGAGGGTTGATGAAAGTGATTGAGGAATTACGGGTTGAGAATACGCCACTAAGTACCAGTATAGCCGACCATATCGAAAGTTTTACAGACTATGACTTTGCACATTTATTATTCAGTAATGGTTATGTGGAGCAGTCTATCAGCTTAGAAAAACAACTGAACATTATACAGGTTGCGGACTTGGTACTTCCCGACAAGGAAACTTCCTTTGAGGAATATACCACTATGGAGCTTTTATCCGTTGCTATGCTGATTGTCATTAGTACCTTTGCTTTAGACTTTATCCATACAGACCGAAGCATTTTCAAGATTGTAGATTTAGACGAAGCATGGAGCTTTTTACAGGTAGCACAAGGAAAAACACTATCTATGAAGCTGGTTCGGGCTGGTCGTGCTATGAACGCTGGGGTATATTTCGTGACCCAAAATACAGACGACCTCTTAGATGAAAAACTGAAAAATAACCTCGGCTTAAAATTTGCATTTCGTTCCACTGACCTTAACGAGATTAAAAAGACCTTAGCCTTTTTTGGTGTAGACCCAGAGGACGAAAACAATCAGAAGCGATTGCGTGATTTGGAAAACGGGCAATGCCTTATCAGTGATTTATATGGTCGTGTCAGTGTGATACAGTTCCACCCTGTATTTGAAGAACTGCTCCATGCCTTTGATACCAGACCACCTGTGCGAAAAGAGGTGTAAATGTGAAACCATCAATAGTAAACAGAATAAAATCAAACTGGACGCTGAAACGTCTAGGTAAAGTGGCAATGACAGTGGCTTTCACACTTGTGATTGCCATTTTTCTTTTAGCCATGCTGGGAACGGTGGTTCAAGCTGCGGGCTTGGTAGATGATACGGTCAATGTGGCAAATGAATACAGCCGATACCCACTTGAAAACTATCAACTGGATTTTTATGTGGATAATAGCTGGGGCTGGCTTCCGTGGAACTGGTCGGACGGGATTGGAAAACAGGTCATGTATGGACTATATGCCATTACCAATTTTATTTGGACAATCAGTTTGTATGTTTCCAATGCGACAGGTTACTTAGTACAGGAAGCCTATTCCTTAGACTTCATTTCCGCTACAGCAGATTCCATTGGTAAGAATATGCAGACCTTAGCTGGTGTGAGTGCAAACGGATTTTCAACAGAGGGTTTCTATGTTGGATTCCTCTTACTCTTGATTTTGGTTCTTGGGGTTTATGTTGCCTATACGGGACTGATAAAGAGAGAAACCACAAAGGCAATTCATGCCATTATGAATTTTGTGCTGGTGTTTATCCTATCGGCTTCCTTTATTGCCTACGCTCCCGACTACATTAAAAAAATCAATGACTTTTCATCAGACATCAGTAATGCCAGTTTATCACTTGGCACGAAGATTGTCATGCCCCATTCCGATAGTCAAGGCAAGGACAGCGTGGACTTAATCAGAGATAGCCTGTTTTCCATACAGGTTCAGCAACCGTGGCTACTGCTTCAATACAACAGTTCAGACATTGAAAGTATCGGTATTGACCGTGTGGAAAGCCTGCTCTCCACCAGCCCAGATTCCAACAATGGCGAAGACAGAGAAAAAATTGTTGCGGAAGAAATTGAAGACAGAAGCAATACCAATCTAACCATTACAAAGACCATTAACCGTTTAGGTACAGTCTTCTTCCTATTTGTCTTCAATATTGGGATTTCCATATTTGTATTCCTATTAACAGGAATCATGATTTTCTCGCAGGTACTTTTTATCATCTATGCTATGTTTCTGCCTGTGAGCTTTATTTTAAGCATGATTCCATCATTTGATGGTATGTCAAAACGAGCCATAACAAAGCTCTTTAATACCATTTTGACACGAGCTGGAATCACATTGATTATTACGACAGCATTTAGTATTTCAACCATGCTCTATACCTTATCGGCTGGTTATCCGTTCTTTTTGATTGCTTTTCTACAGATTGTGACCTTTGCAGGAATCTACTTCAAGCTGGGCGATTTAATGAGTATGTTTTCTCTACAGAGTAACGATTCTCAAAGTGTGGGAAGTCGTGTGATGAGAAAACCTCGTATGCTTATGCACGCTCACATGCACCGTCTACAGCGGAAACTTGGACGTTCCATGACTACTCTAGGGGCTGGGTCTGCCATTGTTACAGGTAAAAAAGGACAGTCGGGTTCGGGGAGTTCTGCAAGGACACAAGCAGATCACTCCCGACCAGACGGAAAGGAAAAATCAACACTTGGAAAACGTATCGGTCAAACCATCGGTACAGTAGCTGATACCAAAGACAGAATGGTAGACACTGCTAGTGGTTTGAAAGAACAGGTTAAAGATTTGCCGACCAATGCAAGATATGCAGTATATCAAGGAAAATCCAAAGTAAAAGAGAATGTCCGTGATTTAACCAGTAGTATTTCTCAAACCAAAGCGGACAGAGCCAGTGGACGCAAGGAACAGCAGGAACAAAGGCGAAAAACCATTGCGAAGCGTCGCTCTGAAATGGAACAGGTCAAACAGAAAAAACAGCCTGCTTCTTCTGTTCATGAAAGACCGACTACAAGACAAGAACAATATCATGATGAACAGACCTCAAAACAGTCTAATATTCAGACTTCATATAAGGAATCTCAACAAGCCAAACAAGAGCGTCCAGCAGTTAAGTCCGATTTTTCAAGTCCAAAAGTGGAACGCCAAGGCAATACCGTTCAAGAAAAAACCGTTCAAAAGCCAGCAACTTCAACCACTACAGCAGATAGAACTTCACAACGTCCAATCACAAAAGAACGTCCGTCTACTGTTCAAAGAGTACCACTACAAAATACAAGAAGTAGACCACCAATCAAAACCGCCACCATTAAGAAAGTCGGTAAGAAACCATGAAGTTGAAAACTTTAGTGATTGGTGGTTCTGGATTATTCTTGATGGTCTTCTCACTGCTTCTGTTTGTTGCCATTTTATTTTCAGATGAACAGGACAGCGGAATTTCCAATATTCATTATGGAGGTGTGAATGTTTCCGCAGAAGTGCTGGCTCATAAGCCTATGGTAGAAAAATATGCCAAAGAATATGGCGTTGAAGAATATGTCAACATACTTCTTGCGATTATACAGGTGGAATCGGGCGGTACTGCGGAAGATGTTATGCAGTCCTCGGAATCCCTCGGTCTTCCACCTAATTCATTGAGTACAGAAGAATCCATTAAGCAAGGTGTGAAGTATTTCAGTGAATTATTAGCCAGTAGCGAAAGGCTCAGTGTAGATTTAGAATCGGTTATCCAGTCCTACAATTATGGTGGTGGTTTCTTAGGGTATGTGGCTAATCGTGGAAATAAATATACCTTTGAACTGGCTCAAAGTTTCTCAAAAGAGTATTCAGGTGGCGAAAAAGTGTCTTACCCCAATCCCATAGCCATACCTATCAATGGGGGCTGGCGATACAACTATGGCAATATGTTTTATGTGCAACTGGTAACGCAGTATCTTGTCACAACAGAGTTTGATGATGATACGGTACAAGCCATCATGGACGAAGCACTGAAATATGAGGGCTGGCGATACGTTTACGGTGGAGCTTCCCCGACTACTTCTTTTGATTGTAGCGGACTGACACAATGGACGTATGGAAAAGCTGGAATTAACTTACCACGAACCGCACAACAGCAATATGATGTGACCCAGCATATCCCACTATCGGAAGCACAAGCTGGCGATTTGGTTTTCTTTCATTCTACCTATAACGCTGGCTCTTATATTACTCATGTTGGGATATACCTTGGCAATAACCGTATGTTTCATGCAGGCGACCCAATCGGTTATGCCGACTTAACAAGCCCCTACTGGCAACAGCATTTAGTGGGAGCAGGACGAATCAAACAATGAGAAAGGAAGATTTAATGATGAAATTTAGAAAAAATCAGAATAAAGAAAAACAGATACCAAAGGAAAAGAAACCTCGTGTCTACTATAAGGTCAATCCTCATAAAAAGGTTGTGATTGCCTTGTGGGTACTTTTAGGGCTTAGTTTCAGCTTTGCGATATTCAAGCACTTTACAGCTATAGATACTCATACTATTCACGAAACAACTATCATAGAAAAGGAATACGTTGATACTCATCATGTAGAAAATTTTGTAGAGAACTTTGCGAAAGTCTACTATTCATGGGAGCAATCCGATAAGTCCATTGATAATCGAATGGAAAGTCTAAAAGGCTATCTGACAGATGAACTTCAAGCTCTCAATGTTGATACAGTACGCAAAGATATTCCTGTATCGTCTTCTGTAAGAGGATTTCAGATATGGACGGTAGAGCCAACTGGCGACAATGAGTTTAATGTAACCTACAGTGTAGACCAGCTCATTACAGAGGGAGAAAATACAAAGACCGTCCACTCTGCTTATATAGTGAGTGTCTATGTAGATGGTTCTGGAAATATGGTACTGGTTAAGAATACGACCATTACCAACATACCTAAGAAATCAAGTTATAAACCAAAAGCCATTGAAAGTGAGGGGACGGTTGATTCCATTACAACCAATGAAATCAATGAGTTTTTAACGACGTTCTTCAAGCTCTATCCTACAGCGACAGCCAGTGAACTTTCCTACTATGTGAATGACGGGATATTAAAACCAATCGGAAAAGAGTACATCTTTCAAGAACTGGTAAATCCTATTCACAATCGTAAGGATAATCAAGTCACGGTATCGCTGACAGTGGAGTATATCGACCAGCAGACCAAAGCAACGCAGGTATCTCAATTTGATTTGGTACTTGAAAAGAACGGGAGTAATTGGAAGATTATAGAATAACAAATATTGGTACATTATTACAGCTATTTTGTAATCACGTACTCTCTTTGATAAAAAATTGGAGATTCCTTTACAAATATGCTCTTACGTGCTATTATTTAAGTATCTATTTAAAAGGAGTTAATAAATATGCGGCAAGGTATTCTTAAATAAACTGTCAATTTGATAGTGGGAACAAATAATTGGATGTCCTTTTTTAGGAGGGCTTAGTTTTTTGTACCCAGTTTAAGAATACCTTTATCATGTGATTCTAAAGTATCCGGAGAATATCTGTATGCTTTGTATGCCTATGGTTATGCATAAAAATCCCAGTGATAAGAGTATTTATCACTGGGATTTTTATGCCCTTTTGGGTTTTTGAATGGAGGAAAATCACATGAAAATTATTAATATTGGAGTTTTAGCTCATGTTGATGCAGGAAAAACTACCTTAACAGAAAGCTTATTATATAACAGTGGAGCGATTACAGAATTAGGAAGCGTGGACAAAGGTACAACGAGGACGGATAATACGCTTTTAGAACGTCAGAGAGGAATTACAATTCAGACAGGAATAACCTCTTTTCAGTGGGAAAATACGAAGGTGAACATCATAGACACGCCAGGACATATGGATTTCTTAGCAGAAGTATATCGTTCATTATCAGTTTTAGATGGGGCAATTCTACTGATTTCTGCAAAAGATGGCGTACAAGCACAAACTCGTATATTATTTCATGCACTTAGGAAAATGGGGATTCCCACAATCTTTTTTATCAAAGCTCCTCTTTTGCAAATGGGTGGTAATCATTCGCTTATTTACTATGTTTAGA
>ERZ773164.2934-NODE-2934-length-12620-cov-53.341345_pt1 | contig 12620 bp, 8 predicted proteins | sample MGYA00511917_ERZ773164 | MGnify/ENA primary metagenome ERZ773164 (study PRJEB29015, sample SAMEA2737847) | human gut metagenome | biome: human gut; feature: human-associated habitat; material: faeces | place: China | collected 2012 ...
TTATGGCTACGGCTTCGTGCAGGGCGTTGACGCCGCTGCTGCCGATCTGGGCCTGACTGATGTGAGCCTGAACTATGTCTATGGCGGTCAGTTCTTCGGCGATGCCGATATCACCGCTGTGATGGATACCTGGTATGCCGGCGGCACTGAGGTCGTCTTCGCCTGCGGCGGCGGTATCTACACCTCCGCTGTGGACGCTGCCAAGAAGGTTGGCGCCAAGGTCATCGGCGTGGACGTTGACCAGGCTGGCGTCATCGCTGGCTACGCCGGCGTGGAAGGCATGACCGTCACCTCCGCTATGAAGGGTCTGTATCCCACCACCTATGACACCCTGACTGACGTTATCGTCAACGGCAACTGGGATGCTTACAAGGGCAAGATCGCTACTCTGGGTCTGGTGTCCGGCGAGGATCCCGAGCTGAACTACGTCCAGATCCCCATGGGTGAGGGCACTCAGTGGTCTGACAGCTTCACTCAGGATGACTACAAGGCCATGGTGAAGGATATGTTCGACGGCAAGATTACCGTTTCCAACGATGTGAGCAAGACTCCCTCTGACTTCGCCACCGTGATCGCTGTGGAGGACCAGGGCGCTATCAAGGGCTAAGCGCAGAGCACAAATCTATATGCGAAAAGGAACGTCCGAAAGGACGTTCCTTTTTTATCCGCCAAAAGAAGGAGGTACGGAAAACCATTGGCGTCCCGGTGGAATGGGGTATTTCGGCTGTTGGAGCGGCTGGCAGTATTTTCGGGAACAGTTTGCGGAAAGCGGACGAGTTTCCCGATGGAAGCGCCCTGAGGAGACCACTCTTCAAAAAAATGATTCCGGCCGTCGATTTGCCTTTCTTTTTGAGCGGAGTTATAGTATACTGAATGTAATACTGGATGTGAGGGCAATATGCCGCTGCCGGTAAATGAATATGGTTTCCGTCCCCGCAAAATCCTCGCGGCGGGCCATTAAAACGGAAGGAGGGCGGTTTGACTTGGAAACGAATTACGCCATCGAAATGCTCCACATTACGAAGCGGTTCCCAGGCATCATCGCCAATGATGACATTACCCTTCAGTTGAAAAAGGGTGAGATCCATGCCCTGCTGGGCGAAAACGGCGCGGGTAAGTCCACGCTGATGAGCGTGCTGTTCGGCCTGTATCAGCCGGAGGAGGGTAAGATCCTCAAAAACGGCAAGGAGGTCGCCATCCGCAACCCCAACGATGCAAATGCACTGGGCATCGGTATGGTCCACCAGCACTTCAAGCTGGTGGAGTGCTTCAGCGTGCTGGACAACATCATTCTGGGCGTGGAACCCAACAAGCTGGGCTTTTTGCAGAAGGCCGAGGCCCGCAAGAAGGTCGTGGCCCTGAGCGAGAAGTACGGCCTCCGTGTTGACCCCGATGCGCTCATCAGTGATATTTCGGTGGGTATGCAGCAGCGCGTGGAGATTTTGAAGATGCTCTACCGCGACAATGAGATCCTCATCTTCGACGAGCCCACCGCTGTGCTGACCCCGCAGGAGATCGACGAGCTGATGGAGATTATGCGCGGGTTCAAGAAGGAGGGCAAGTCCATCCTCTTTATTACCCACAAGCTCAACGAGATCATGGCGGTCGCCGACCGCTGCACCGTCTTGCGCAAGGGCAAGTATATGGGTACCGTGGACATCAAGGACACCACCAAGGAAGAGCTTTCCCGCATGATGGTCGGCCGTGACGTCCAGCTTCAGGTCGATAAAAAGCCCGCTCACCCGGGCGATGTCGTGCTGGACGTGGAAGGCGTCACTATCCACAACGACCAGCGCAAGAAGGACTCCGTCAAGGACGTCACCTTCCAGGTCCACGCAGGCGAGATCGTCTGTCTGGCGGGCATCGAGGGCAACGGCCAGACCGAGCTCGTCTATGGCCTCACCGGCCTCGAAAAACTGTCGGGCGGCAAGATCACGCTGGACGGCAAGGACATCACCCGCGAGAGCATCCGTCAGCGCTCGAAGGACGGCATGAGCCACATCCCCGAAGACCGCCACAAGCACGGTCTGGTGCTGGATTACAGCCTCGAGAACAACATGGTGCTCCAGCGCTACTGGCAGCCCGAGTTCCAGAAGGGCGGCTTCATCCAGTCCGATAAAGTCCGCGAGTACTCCGATAAGCTCATCGCTCAGTACGACGTCCGCAGCGGTCAGGGCAGCTCCACCATCGTGCGCAGCATGTCCGGCGGCAACCAGCAGAAAGCCATCATCGCCCGCGAGATCGACAAAGACCCCAAGCTGCTGGTGGCTGTTCAGCCCACCCGCGGCCTGGATGTCGGCGCGATCGAATACATCCACCGCCAGATCGTCGCCGAGCGCGACAAGGGCAAAGCTGTCCTGCTGGTCAGCCTCGAGCTGGATGAGGTCATGAACCTGTCCGACCGCATCCTCGTCATGTACGAGGGCGAGATCGTGGGCGAGTTCGACCCCAAGACCACCACTGTGCAGGAGCTGGGCCTCTACATGGCCGGCGCACGCAAGCAGGGAAAGGAGAGCAAATAAATGAACAAGAAAAAACTTTCCCACAGCAACCTCAACAGCTCCATCACCAGTGTGCTGGCCGCGCTGCTGTGCATCGTCATCGGCATGGCTGTGGGCTTCCTCGTGCTGCTGGCCATCAACCCGGCCCATGCATGGGGCGACGGCTTTGTCCGCATCATTAAGGGCGGCTTCCATGACGCCCCCTACGGCGTCGGCAAGGAGCTGGCCAACGCAGCACCCCTCATCATGACCGGTCTGTCCGTGGCCTTCGCCTTCAAGACCGGCCTGTTCAACATCGGTGCTGCCGGTCAGTACACGCTGGGCGCTTACGGCGCACTCTACTGTGCCATCATGCTCAAGATGCCCTGGTATGTCTGCCTGATCGTCGCCACCATCCTCGGCGGCATCTGGGGCGCGATCCCCGGCTTCTTCAAGGCTTACTTCAACATCAACGAGGTCATCACCTCCATCATGTTCAACTGGATCGGTTTGTATCTGGTCAATGAGCTTATCTACCAGAACGGCACCGGCCCCATGTACGACGTGCGCAACACCCGTACCCTGAACCTCGGAAAGAGCGCCGAACTGTCCCAGTCCCTCATCCCGGACTTCGGCCTGAACAAGATGTTCCAGACCAACAGCACCACCATCGCGATCTTCCTCGCTGCGGCAGTCGCCGTTCTGATCTGGGTCATCCTGAACAAGACCACCTTTGGCTATGAGCTGAAGGCCGTCGGCCTGAACAAGAGCGCCGCCCGCTACGCCGGCATCAACGAGAAGAAGAACATCATCCTCTCCATGGCCATTGCAGGCGCTCTGGCAGGCTTCGGCGCCGGCCTCTACTACCTGTCCAATGTCTCTCAGTGGAACCCGCTGAACTCCACCAGCCTGCCGGCCATGGGCTTCAACGGCATCTCTGTGGCCCTGCTGGCAAGCTCCAACCCCATCGGCACCATCTTCTCCGCGATCTTCATCTCCCACATCTCGGTCGGCGGCTCCTTCCTGTCCACCAAGTATTACCCCACCGAGATCTCCGACCTGATCAGCGGTATCATCATCTACCTGTGCGCATTCTCCATGCTGTTCCGTGGCAAGATCCACTCCATGCTGTTCAAGAATGCGGACAAGACCAACGTGAATGCAGAGCCTGCCCCTGCTAAGACTGAAACCAAGAAGGAGGGCAAGTGATATGCTGCTTCTCATCAAGTATACTCTGCTGTATGGCATCGTGCTGATGCTGGTCGCTCTGGGCGGTATGTTCAGTGAGCACTCCGGCATCATCAACATCGCACTGGAAGGCATCATGGTCATCGGCGGTGTGGCGGGTGTCCTCACCCTCACCATGCTGCCCGCGAGCATGCCGGCTTTCGCCACCGTGCTCATCGCTGTGCTGGTGGCTGCTATCGCCGGCATGGTCTACAGCCTGCTGCTGGCATTCGCGTCCATCAACCTGAAAGCGGACCAGACCATCGGCGGCACGGCCCTGAACCTGCTGGCGACGGCGGTGGCTGTGGTCATCTCCAAGAACTTCAGCGACAGCGGCAGCGCCAAGCTGAACTACTCCAACAAGCCTTTCCTGTTCAGCATCGGCGGCCTGGAGCTGAGCATCTTTGTCCCGCTGGGCATCGCACTGCTCATCATCAGCTACATCGTGCTGTACAAGACCCGCTTCGGCCTGCGTCTGCGCGCCTGCGGCGAGCATCCTCAGGCTGCGGACTCTGTGGGCATCAACGTCTACAAGATGCGCTATGCCGGTGTCGTCATCTCGGGCGCTCTGGGTGCCATCGGCGGTCTGGCCTATATCGTGCCTCCCGTCCAGACCTGGAACTTCGAGGTCGGCGTGGCCGGTGCAGGCTTCCTTGCCATGGCCGTTATGATCTTCGGTCAGTGGAAGCCCTTCAACATCTGCGGCGCAGCCATGTTCTTTGCCGTGTTCAAGAGTCTGGCCAACATCGCCGACTCCACCTTCCTCGCACAGCTCCACTGGTCCAGCAACATCTACAACATGATGCCCTTCGTGGCATCCATGGTCATTCTGGCCTTCACCTCCAAGAACAGCATGGCCCCCAAGGCCGAGGGCATCCCCTACGACAAGGGTTCCCGCTGATTCGAGCGCATTTTCCGGGCGCAGCTGCTTTTCCGGGCGGCTGCGCCCTTTTTGCTTCTTTTTCAACAGATTCCACAAAACAGCGCTTGCTTTTGCGGGAAAATTTGCTATACTTGAATTACAATGTCATACTATTGCCGGAGGCGGGGCAGCGCGGCCCGGGCCGTCGGCGGAGAATATTATTTAGGAGCGTGACCTTATGCGCATTTACGATTTGATCGCCAAGAAGCGGGACGGCGGCACCCACAGCCGCGAGGAGTTGGAAGCCATCGTCAACGGCTTCGTCAGCGGCGAGGTGGCCGATTACCAGATGGCGGCCTGGATGATGGCTGTCTACCTGCGCGGCATGACCGACGAGGAGACTGCCGAGCTGACCGATGTCATGGCCCACAGCGGCGTCATGGTAGATCTTTCGCCCATCCCGGGCATCAAGGTGGACAAGCACTCCACCGGCGGCGTGGGCGACAAGACCACGCTGGTCATCGCGCCCATCGTCGCGGCCTGCGGCGTCAAAATCGCCAAGATGAGCGGCCGCGGCCTCGGCCACACCGGCGGCACCATCGACAAGATGGAGAGCGTCCCCGGCACAAAGACCGCCCTCTCGCAGGAGGAGTTCTTTGCACAGGTGAATAAGATCGGCCTGTCGGTCATCGGCCAGAGCGAGGGCATCGCCGTGGCAGATAAGAAGATGTACGCCCTCCGCGACGTCACCGCGACCGTCAGCTGCATCCCTCTCATCGCGTCCAGCATCATGTCCAAAAAGCTGGCCTCCGGCTCCGACGCCATCCTGCTGGACGTCACCACCGGTACCGGTGCGTTCATGAAGACCGTGGACCAGAGCATCGAACTGGCCAAGCTGATGGTCTCCATCGGCACCCATCATGGCCGCCGCGTCGCTGCTATGATCACCGACATGGACACCCCGCTGGGCCACAACATCGGCAACAGCCTTGAGGTCATGGAGAGCATGGACGTGCTCAAGGGCCGCGGCCCCGCCGACCTGACCGAGGTCTGCCTGCAGCTGGCTGCGAATATGCTGGTGCTGGCCGATCAGGGGTCCCCCGCCGAGTGCCGCGCCATGGCCGAAGCAGTTATCGCAGACGGCTCTGCCTATGCAAAGTGCAAGGAGATGTTCGCGGCCCAGGGCGGCGATACCCGCGTTCTGGACGACTACAGCCTCTTCGAGAAGCCCGCCGCCAGCTATGAGCTGCTGGCCGAGGAAAACGGCTACATCGTCGCCAACGACGCCGAGAAGATCGGCTCTGCCAGCGTTCTGCTGGGCGCAGGCCGTCAGAAGAAGGGCGACCCGCTGGACTTCGCCGCCGGCATCACCCTCCACAAGAAGCGCGGCGACTACGTCCACAAGGGCGAGAGCCTCGCCACCTTCTACGGCGCGGCGGATAAGTTCGACGCTGCCGCCGCCGAGTACCGCAGCGGCCTCGTCTACGGCTCCGAAAAGCCCGAGGAAGCCCCGCTGGTCTACGCCCTCGTCACCAAGGACGGCGTGGAGCGGTACTGAAATACCTGAATCGCTGAGAACGGCCCCGGGATCTGTGTGTTCCGGGGCCGTTTTTCCGCTGAAATAGCGCTTTGCAGTGGATAAAGCCGACAGAAGGGCTGATTTTGTAGATGTTTTGCCTGAGATGTGGTATAATCTATTCAATAGCGCCCAGACGGCGCAGGAGAAGAGAAAGGGTTATTCTATGAAGATCGTTTTGGTGGGCGGCGGAAAGGTCGGCACAGCGCTGGCGCGGCAGCTCAGTGAAGAGGGTCACAACGTGACCGTTATCGATACGAACAAGGCCCGTGTGGAGCATATCGGGGAATCCTACGATGTGATGAGCATTCTCGGCAACGGCTCGTCCATCACCACCCTGTCCGAGGCGGGCGTGGAGGAAGCGGACGTGTTCATCGCAGTCACCGGCTCGGACGAGCTGAACCTGCTGTGCTGCATGTTCGCCAAAAAGGCGGGCCACTGCCACGCCATCGCCCGCGTGCGCAACCCGTCTTACAGCCATGAGCTGGACTTTATCAAGAAGCAGATCGGCATCTCGGCCATCATCAACCCCGAAATGGCAGCGGCCAAGGAAATCTCCCACCTGCTGCGGTTCCCGGGCGCAAGCAAGATCGATACCTTCGCGGGCGGACGCGTGCGGCTCATCAAGTTTGCGCTGACCGAGCGGCAGGGGCTGGACGGCGTGGCCATCTATGAGATCCCCACCCGCCTCAAGAGCGACATTCTGGTCTGCGCGGTGGAGCGTGACGGCGGGGTCATCATCCCCAACGGTAACTTTGTGCTGCAGAACGGCGACCAGGTCACCTTCCTCGCCACGCAGGAGAAGGCCCACGAGTTCTTCCAGCGTATCAATATGCCGGTGCGGCCGGTGCGCAACGCCCTCATCGTGGGCGGCGGCGCCATCGCCTATTACCTGAGCCAGGAGCTGCTGGAAAATCACGTCCGCGTCCGCATCGTCGAGCGGGACCCGGCCCGCTGCAATGTTCTGGCCGAGTCCCTGCCTGAGGCACAGATACTGAACGAGGACGGCTCCAACCGCGACTTCCTGCTCTCGGAAGGTCTGGAATCCACCGAAGCCTTCGTGGCTCTGACCAACATCGACGAAGAAAACGTGCTGCTGACCCTGTTTGCAAAAAAGCACTCCAAGGGCAAGCTGGTCACGAAGATCAACCGCCTCGAGTTCGACGATATTCTGGCCGGGCTCGATTTGGGCAGCATCGTCTACCCCAAGTACATGACCTGCGATTACATCGTGCAGTACGTCCGCGCCCTGCAGAACGAGGCCGGCAACAACATCAAGACCCTTTACCGCATCCTCGACGACCGCGTGGAAGCGCTGGAATTCACGGTCCATGAGGAGAGCCGGGCCACCGGCGTGCCGCTGAGCCAGCTGCATCTGAAAAAGAATCTGCTGCTCTGCTGCATCACCCGCGGCGACAACATCCTCATCCCCCGCGGCGGCGACCAGATCCAGGTGGGCGACAACGTCATCGTCGTCACGCTGGAACACGGCCTGCATGACCTGCGGGACATCGTGGAAGAGTAACGGGGGACAGGACGTATGAATTATGCGATCGTCTTTCGTCTGCTGGGCTACATCCTGATGATAGAGGGTACACTGCTGCTGCTCCCGGCGGTGACGAGCCTCCTCTACGCCGAGTGGGCCGTCATGGGCGTGTTCCTGCTGACGGCGGCCATCAGTGGGGCGCTGGGTTTTGCCCTGCAGGCCATCAAGCCCCGCAGCAAGGTGTTCTATATGCGGGAGGGCTTTGCGGCCACCGCCCTGAGCTGGATCACCATCAGTATCATGGGCGCAGTGCCGTTCGTCCTCACCGGCTGCATCCCGAATCCCGTGGACGCCATGTTTGAGACCGTTTCGGGCTTTACCACTACCGGTGCCAGCATCCTGCCCGGTGTGGAGGGCCTGCCCAACGGCATCCTGTTCTGGCGCAGCTTCACCCATTGGATCGGCGGCATGGGCGTTCTGGTGTTCCTGCTCTCCCTGCTGCCCCTGACCGGCGGCTCCCACGTCAACCTGATGAAGGCGGAAAGCCCCGGCCCGCAGGTGGACAAGCTGGTGCCGAAGGTGCAGTCTACGGCCAAGATCCTGTATGGCATCTATTTCGCGCTCACGGTGGTGGAGGTCTGCTTCCTGCTGGCGGGCGGAATGAATGTGTTCGACTCTCTGCTCACGGCCTTTGGCACGGCGGGTACTGGCGGCTTCGGCTTCAAGAACGACAGCTTTGCCAGCTTCTCGCCCTACATCCAGTGGGTCGTGACCGTCTTTATGATCCTCTTCGGCGTCAACTTCAACGCGTATTTTCTGCTGCTGCTGCGCCGGTTCCGCCGCGCAGCGTCCAGCGAGGAAGTCCGCGCCTATTTTGCCATCATTCTGGCGGCGGTGGCCGTCATCACGGTGAACATCCGCAGCCTCTACGGCACCTTCGGCGAGGCACTGCGCCATGCAGCCTTCCAGGTCGGCTCCATCATTACCACCACCGGCTTTTCCAGCTGTGATTTCGACCTCTGGCCCACGCTAGCAAAAGAGGTGCTGGTGCTGCTGATGTTCGTGGGTGCCTGCGCGGGCAGCACCGGCGGCGGCATCAAGGTGAGCCGCTTCCTCCTGATGGGCAAGACGCTGGGCAAGGAGCTGAAGCAGGCTCTCCACCCGCAGGTGGTGGCCCCCGTCCGGATGGACGGCAAGCTGGTCAATCATGAGACCATCCGCACAACCAACGTCTTTCTGGCGGCCTACATTTTCATCTTTGCGGCGAGTTTCATGCTTGTCAGTCTGGACGGATTTGACATGGTGACGAACTTCACCTCCATCGCCGCCACCCTGAACAACATCGGCCCCGGCCTCAATCAGGTGGGTCCCATGATGAACTTCGGGGCCTACTCCAACTTTGCAAAGCTGGTGCTCATCTTCGATATGCTGGCCGGTCGTCTGGAAATTTTCCCGATGCTGGTGCTCTTCCTGCCCGATGCGTGGAGAAGATTCTAAAAGTTTTATAACGCAAAAATCCCCCGGTCCAGCCGGGGGATTTTTGTCTGTATCAGAACGTCAGCTCGACCTTTTCCTGCGCACGGTATTGCAGAGCCTCGAGCAGTGAATCCTCGTCGAGGAGGCGCTTGCCGGAGAGGTCGGCAATGGTGCGGGCCACCCGGAGGATGCGGTCGTGAGCGCGGGCCGAAAGGCCCAGCGTCTCGTAGGAGGCCCGCAGGAGCTGTTCAGCGGCGGGGGTCATCCGGCAGATGCGCCGCACCTGCCCGGCGGTGAGCTGGGCGTTGCAGCGCACATCCTCGTAGCCGGGAGCAGCGTACCGCTGGGCCTGGATGGCCCGGGCAGCAAGGACCTGTTTCCGCAGCTCGGCGCTGCTCTCGGAAGGGGCAGCGCCATGCAGTTCATCGAAGGCCACCGGGTCCATCTCGACGCAGAGGTCGATGCGGTCCAGCAGCGGGCCGGACACCCGGCTGCGGTACTGCCGCACCGCGCTGGGCGAACAGGTGCAGGCTCGGGTAGGGTGGCCGTAGTAGCCGCATTTGCAGGGGTTCATGGCGGCGACGAGCTGGAAGCGGCTGGGATAAGTGGCGCTTCCGGCGGCCCGGCTGACCGTAATGCAGCCGTCCTCGAGGGGCTGGCGCAGCACTTCGAGGCTCTCGCGGGAGAACTCGGGCAGTTCGTCGAGGAAGAGGACGCCGCAGTTGGCCAGACTGCACTCGCCGGGGCGGAACTGCGCCCCGCCGCCTGCCAGCGCAGCCGAACTGGCCGAGTGATGGGGGCTGCGGAAAGGCCGTGCCGTCACGAGGCCCCGGCCTGCGGGCATCTGCCCGGCGATGGAGTAAATCTTCGTCGTCTCCACGGCTTCTTCCCGGGTCAGGGGCGGCAGGATGCCGGGCAGGCGGCGGGCCAGCATGGATTTGCCGGTGCCGGGCGCACCGACGAGCAGGACGTTGTGTCCGCCCGCAGCCGCGATGACCATCGCCCGGCGGGCCAGCGGCTGGCCGCAGACGTCGGCGAAATCGGGAACATGGTTCCACGCATCGGCAGGGTCGAAGGGGACAGGTATCGTAGGCAGGATGGGCTGGATGCCCCGCAGTGCATCCACGACCTGACGGGCCGTGGATGCAGGGTAGACCTGCATCTCGCTGCCGCAGGCCTCAGCGGCTTCGGCGGCGTTCTCGGCGGGGACATAGAGCGCCCGCACACCGCCGGCGGCAGCCTCCAGCGCCATGGGCAGGACGCCGGACACCGGGCGGAGACTGCCGTCCAGCGCCAGCTCCCCCAGAAAGGCCGTGTCCTTCGGCGGCGGCTCCAGCTGCCCGGAAGCGGCCAACACCGCCAGCAGCAGGGGCAGGTCATACACCGGGCCGGTCTTGCGGACGTCGGCGGGAGCGAGGTTGATGGTGATGCGGCGGTCAGGCCACTTGAAGCCCAGATTTTTCAGGGCTGCGTGGACGCGGTCGCCGCTCTCCCGGACGGCGGAGTCCGGCAGGCCGACGATGGAGAGGGCGGGCATCCCGCCCGAGATGTCGGCCTCGACTTCCACGGGGAAGCCGTTGAGGCCCTTGAGACCGAAGCTCTTGAGGACTGCGTACATGGGCGCTCCTTTCTGCCCGATGGGGCGGCAGAAACCATCCATAAAAGGGGATGACGGAATTTTTTGCGGTGCTTCGAAGCTTATTCTGAGATAACAGACAAAAGGAATGAAATGGTTGGCTAAGAACTGACTAAGAAATGGGAAAGACAGGGCGCAGGTGCCCAAGTTCGACACAATTTTCTGTTTGAATCTATTATATTAAAGGGCATGTGAGATGTCAACGAAACGCGGGCGATCTGCGATTGGAGGAAGAATCTTATGGTTGCGAAAGAGTACTGCTGTTACACCAGGCCCTATTCCAGGATCGAAGGCTTTCAGCTTGCACACACGCTGTACTACAGCGCAAGCGTAGAGGAAGAGGGAGTTGTACTGGCAGTGCGGCAACAGCAGGGAGAAGAGTGTGTCACGGAGCAGGTCATCTGCCCGGTGGGCGACTTCGGGCGGCTGATGTCCCTGATGCGGTATCTGTGCGAAAATGGAGTAGGGCTGGGCCACTGGCTGGATGTACTGGACGACGCAGGGCAGGTGTACTGGCCCTGCACGGCTGCAAATGGGCAGCAGGAGAGCGGAAAGCCTGCACGATTTGTGGCATTTGCTGGTTTTGAGGGGGCAAACTTGGTACATAATCCTGAATTGACACAAAGCGTATAAAAGCTTATATTATAAGTAGACTTGGATGAATTTGTCCATTATGGTCAAAAATTATAAAGGTAAGGTGTGCAATATGTATCAGGATGAGTATAAGCGCTGGCTGGCAGCGGATCTGGAGGACGCAGATCTGAAGCCGGAGCTGGCCAGGATCGAGGGAAACGACGACGAGATCAAGGACCGCTTTGCCGTTGCACTGAAGTTCGGCACCGCCGGCCTGCGCGGCGTGCTGGGCGCTGGCACCAACCGCATGAACATCTACGTCGTGCGTCAGGCCACCCAGGGCCTGGCAAACTGGGTCAAGACCCAGGGCGGCAATCAGACCGTGGCCATCAGCTACGACAGCCGCCTGAAGAGCGACCTCTTTGCCAAAACTGCCGCCGGCGTTCTGGCCGCAAACGGCATCAAGGTGCGCATTTATGATGCTCTGATGCCTGTCCCGGCCCTGAGTTTTGCCACCCGTTACTATGAGTGCAATGCGGGCATCATGGTCACCGCTTCTCATAACCCCGCCAAGTACAACGGCTACAAGGCCTACGGCCCCGACGGCTGCCAGATGACCGATGACGCCGCCGCCATCGTCTACGACGAGATCCAGAAGACCGATGTCCTGACCGGCGCAAAGTACATCTCCTTTGCCGAAGGCGTCGAGCAGGGCCTCATCCGCTTTGTGGGCGACGACTGCAAGAACGCCCTCTACGCCGCCATTGAGGCACGTCAGGTGCGCCCGGGCCTGTGCAAGACCGCCGGCCTGAAGCTGGTCTACAGCCCGCTGAACGGTTCCGGTCTGGTGCCGGTCACCCACGTTCTGAACGACATGGGAGTCACCGACATCACCGTCGTGCCGGAGCAGGAGTACCCCAACGGCTACTTCACCACCTGCTCCTACCCCAACCCCGAGATCTTCGAGGCTCTGAAGCTGGGCCTCGACCTCGCCACCAAGACCGGCGCCGATCTGATGCTGGCCACCGACCCCGACGCTGACCGCGTGGGTATCGCCATGAAGTGTCCGGACGGCAGCTATGAGCTGGTCTCCGGCAACGAGATGGGCGCTCTGCTGCTGGATTACATCTGCGCTGGCCGCATCGAGAAGGGTACTATGCCGAAAAATCCCGTCGCCGTCAAGTCCATCGTCTCCACCCCGCTGGCCGATGCCATCGCCGCCCACTACGGCGTTGAGATGCGCAGCGTACTGACCGGCTTCAAGTGGATCGGCGACCAGATCGCAAATCTGGAAGCTGCCGGTG
>ERZ773164.2935-NODE-2935-length-12620-cov-4.705690_pt1 | contig 12620 bp, 19 predicted proteins | sample MGYA00511917_ERZ773164 | MGnify/ENA primary metagenome ERZ773164 (study PRJEB29015, sample SAMEA2737847) | human gut metagenome | biome: human gut; feature: human-associated habitat; material: faeces | place: China | collected 2012 ...
TTGAGCCGTTAGCGTACGGCAGTGCGCACGTCACCAGAATTTTCTTCGCGACTTGGGTCATAGTAGGCATTACTTCTTTGTAGTGAAAAGGGGCTTGATAGTAACAAAATGGCCTTATGTCTGCCATGTGATAACAGCATTTCTCATAAATGATTAAATGTCGTAGCTGGAGTACACTACAAGGCGACAATTGCGCAAATTAAAATAAAGGAGACGGGATGAGCGAGTCCAAATCGCCGGATGCCCTGAGAGCAATGGTAGCCGGTACGCTGGCTAATTTTCAGCACCCAACCCTGAAACACAACCTGACTACGCTTAAAGCGTTACACCATGTTGCGTTGATGGATGACACACTGCATGTCGAACTAATCATGCCTTTCGTGTGGAATAAGCCTTTTGAAGACCTGAAAGAGCAATGTAGTGGTGATCTGCTCCGTATCACTGGCGCAAAGGCTATTGACTGGAAGCTGTCGTACAACATTGCCACGCTTAAGCGCGTCAAAAACCAACCAGGCATTAATGGCGTTAAGAATATTATCGCCGTAAGCTCAGGCAAGGGCGGTGTAGGCAAATCGTCCACAGCAGTAAACTTGGCACTGGCGTTGGCTGCTGAAGGTGCGAAAGTTGGTATTTTGGATGCCGATATCTACGGTCCATCAATTCCAACCATGCTGGGCGCGGAAAACCAACGACCAACCTCACCGGACGGTACTCACATGGCACCTATCATGTCTCATGGCCTGGCAACCAACTCTATTGGTTATCTGGTCACCGACGACAATGCAATGGTGTGGCGTGGACCGATGGCCAGCAAGGCGCTGATGCAGATGTTGCAGGAAACACTGTGGCCTGATCTGGACTATCTCGTTCTCGATATGCCGCCGGGCACCGGTGATATTCAATTGACGCTGGCGCAGAACATTCCTGTAACTGGTGCGGTTGTGGTAACTACGCCGCAGGACATCGCGTTGATCGATGCGAAAAAAGGCATTGTGATGTTCGAAAAAGTCGAAGTGCCGGTACTGGGTATCGTCGAAAACATGAGTGTGCATATTTGCAGTAACTGCGGTCATCACGAGCCAATTTTTGGCACCGGTGGCGCACAGAAGCTGGCCGAGAAATACAACACGCAGTTGTTAGGCCAAATGCCACTTCATATCTCTCTTCGTGAAGATCTGGATAACGGAACACCAACCGTTATTAGTCGTCCAGATAGCGAATTTACGGCTATTTATCGTGACCTCGCAGATCGCGTTGCTGCCCAAATGTATTGGCAAGGTGAAGTAATACCTGGCGAAATCGCATTCCGCGCAGTGTGATAAAAAGGTGGTGCATTGCACCACCTAAACAGTTCTCCTACATCACAGGACAATCATCAAACTCGCCACTTCTTGCGTCGTTGATAATGTGAGTGATCACACCAAACACGGCATTGCTGCCCGTGCATCCATCATCATCCTTTGGCAATGCTTCCTTCTTACCAGTTCTTAAATCCTCCAGATGCTGACGTGGATACTTCCGGTATCTTTTTACGCGATATTCCCCATCCAGAGCACATACAAGAAGAGATCCATCAACAGGAGTGAGTGAGGAATCGACCACCAGCAATGCACCCTGCAATATTCCCTCACGATGATGGCTATCAGCTGCCCTCAAGAAGTAGGTCGCTGAAGGATGTCTAATTATCTGCTGATCAAGAGAAATACGGCTCTCAGCATAATCCGCCGCAGGAGAAGGGAAGCCCATAATACTCGCCTCTTAATACTGTATATACATACAGTATATGTTGAAGCTATATATTTTTGAACTCTATCTCTTAAAAAAGATGTTAATAAGATGCTAACTATTGAAAGGCATAAATATATACAATTCCAACAAACGTTATTTTTAACAAATTTTTTCTCTCCGTTGACTTTTGCGAAAGCCTTGTCTGGCCTAAATTGCGCGGAAGCTACTTTTTCCTTCCTGAGTTATCCACAGAGTTATGCACTTGCATGTATAACCTATACACACTATCTTAATTCGCAAGACACTGATGTTGCGGTATTGAAGGTTCATTGGGTTAAAAATAGACATTAAAAAGCCCAGTTGACTAGGCTGGGCTTTTTAAAAGGAAACAGAGTTTGCGGCTCTGTTCCTGAGCCATAAGTATCTGGCGACTGAATTAAGATTAACCGAATGTACTGGATTCATCAAGAAACGTTGAGTGGTCATACCAGGTAATAATGACCATTTACTAAACATCGTTGTTCTCAAAGAAGATTTAAGTCCAGGTTTTTGGTGACTCTAAAACCTTACCTTAACTCGAAATCGTGCCGTAAGTATCTGGCGACTACAGATATTGCAACTGCAAAGGCAAGCCCAAAGGTATTTGCAGCTAGGCGCGATAAAACTAAGTGGGGCCTGTTATGGTTAACTTACTGTTCAAAATCGTGCCGCCGATGTTCGCGATTATCAAAGCGATCATTGAGTACGTAAACCAGCGTCCATAACGCTAGTTGCTACAGGCCCCATCAAGAGCATGGGGCCTCTTTATCGTACTATTGCTTATTTTTTACGGACTGAGTTGTTCACTGCTCTGGCAATCTTCTCCCGCAATTGCTGCGTTCCATGGTACTGAACCGCAATATCCCTCAACTCGTTCACCAGTTCTCGAATTTGGTGATCTTTAAGCTCATTATTTGGGTGATTGGTAACAACTCTGGTTAATTCACCCTTGTCTTTTGCTCTTACGTATGCAGCTCTTGTGCATTCGACCCATGTATTACCGCCTACATTAACTTCGTAGATTAGGCTGGACTTATCTGTCAATTCGGAACAAATACGGGCCGTGGTCTGGCAACTAGAGCATTCGCAGTTATCGCGGAAACCGTGATCTACCGGTCGAGAAAGAGGTTTAACTTTTTCATCCAACTTCATCACAGCATCGTGATAAGCGTTCCAGCCGTCATCTTTACCAAGTTGATAAATCTCTGAAGGCTCCATGTAGTCTATATCGCAACCATCTTCATCTGATCTATCTGGTCGTTTCCCTGGTAATCGCTCATAAAAACGATTTCTGTCTCGACGTTCGGCTCTCAGTGCTAACGCAAGAAGTTGCTCAAGCGAGGTATTCGCACCAGCAATAATTTCATTGAGAATATCTTCTGTGAGATCTTTCGCTACCGTGCTCATTTATCTCTCTCAGTATGTTGCGATGGCGTAAATTTGACGACATCAAATATTTTGGATGGCATCAACTTTATCCGCGAGCTTAGTTCGGCTCTTCTCTGTAATGCGGTTAATAATGTTTTCGTTCTGACGCCTTCGTGTATCCTCATCCCTGGCACAAGGACTACATCGCAGGGGAGATGCTCAGGTGACAAATCATTTTGGGCATCACCAATAAGTTGTGTAATCTCTCTTTCAAGCCGACCGCCTAACTCCGTTTTAGTGCAATGTTCTGACCAATCGCCAGCCTCAAGAAGCGCGAGAATGTTTAAAATATCGTCCACAAGAGCAGTAGTGTCACCGATGACAGGAAAGGGATCGGCATAAAGCGCGACAATATCTCCAATCGTTTTTTGTTCCGCATCCTCAATATCTAAATATGCCGGAGTCGAAACAATTGCCGGATCGGCCAAATCATCTTTCATTACAAACGCAGATGGCTTTTGTTCAGACAAGGCCAGTAACACATTCGCCATACGATGCGCGATGTGCTTTTTCCCGTACTCCTTTGTTGCCTGTGTTAGTTCTTCTTTTGTTATTTCAATCATCGTAGGGCATCCTCCACGCCCACCAATCTGTGCTGCTCTAGGTAGTTCATTGCCTTATCTGGTAAGTCACAGTCCGGCTTCGCTTTCTTCAATTGGCTGACTAACCGTTTAACCCACATTGCTAACTCTGTAACTAGGTTGTCGCATTCTGGTGTGTTATTAGCATTCTTCTGAAGCATAGCAGCACGACAGGCGTTCCAGCCTCTCACCTCTGCAATAGCTGCAACCGCATCAACCGCATATCTGCTAAGAGGGTTCGGCATTGGTTTTTCTTCCGGTACTACTGGAACGGGTGGAGCGGCGTAGACCTCAATAATTCCATTATCAATAGGCCATTCTCCATCCTTGAGGTAGTCACTTGTACCGTCAACTTGCTGTTCTGCAATGTGGAATGCACCTATTGGTTTTGCCTCAAGCGAGGACAGTGCAATTCGTGCCAGTTTTAGATCTTGTTCAACCATCTCAAGAACAACTTTGCAGTCCGCACCTTCTTTGCTAACACGTCCTTTCAAGTTTTCCAGATAACTAACGCTTTCGCGTGCATGGGAGATTAACTGTTCTTTGGTAAAGGTGGTCATTGATAGCCTCTACTTATATTTTGGGGTTCGATCACACATAAGGAATCCAGTCACGTATGAGTAAGCACAATCCCACTTATCCCCCTTGCTGATAGCAACTCCTTCACTTAATCCACGGTTATAGCCAGCACTCTCACCGACGCAAATGCCGCCAAAACCAAAAACAAATGCGATAACAATGGTGTAAAGTTGTCTCATGCCTTCTCCTGCTGGCTAATAACTTCGTGTTCTCTGCTGCTTTCCAACACTGATACAGCCTGGAAAGCCTCTTTAAGCACCCAGTCAACCGCGTCTTTCCATGCTCCGGTTTCGACTGGCGGATTTTCACGCTTAACCTGTTCATAGAAGCGCACTGCTTTAACCAGTCCATCAGGTAGCAGTGGCGCTGGCGGAGTGGTATATAGTTTTCGACATTTGTTTATCCAACCGGCATGGTCAGGCGTGTCTGTAAAGCGCAAATCGTCTTCGTAGCCCTCACGACTACGTTCTTTCCATTCCGTCCACGGAACACCGCTATTCCAGGTGGGGCGAGTGCAGGACTGATACAGGACAGGTTCAGCTTCCAGCGACGCCAGAGCAATCTGATCGGTGGCAAGTTCTCTTTCAAGATATTCTCGGAATCCAGAAGAAACCGTCGCGGTATCCAACATTCTCTGACGGACATCTTTGCGATCATTAATATGATCAATTAGTTGTTCTTTGGTAAAGGTGGTCATGTGCTATGCTTTAATACACAAAATCAGTTTTAAATTCATGGTTGCATTCTGGACAGCATGTTTCGTAACCTTCTATTTCTTCACACGCCTGTTTTGCTCCCGAAAACTCCCAAAAATCAGCATCACAAAGCAGATCGAAATTGTGACCGCATTTTGGGCATTCGGTATCAAGTGATAAACTCCAGTAAGCAGGTGTATTTTTATCCATATCACTCACTCTGCTGTAATGCGAATGCCTGCTGCAATGCTGTTTATGATGCTGTCAGTGCATGGAGTAGAAAGCTGGGCATCTCCAGCTATTTTCATGACTTCGACATCCGCATATCGAATACCGAGGTGTATCAGACCTGCTATACCTGACTTAAGTCGAACATTTTCCATAAACAGATCCTTTTCCCGCTGTTTAACGGTCTCCAGCTCAACACGCAGTTTCTCAAGCGTTAGGGCCATCTCTACGTTCTCCTGCTCAAAACGTCGGATGTGTTGCTGTCTTTTATCCAGTTCGTCCAGCAGTGCAATCACATCGGGATCACTATCATCAACTACTGTTACGCGTGATTTTTCATAATGTTCGTCTGCAAAAGTACGCCCTATCTTAAAATATCCGTCATCACCCTCACCGGAACAGGCATAAACAACATGTGCTCCAGATATGCGCTGTATTGACATTTCCTCGCCACAAACAGAGCATTTAGGCGCTGGTTTTGGTGAATAACGTTCACGTAACGTCAGGTAGTAAATCTCATTCACTGTTTATTTCCTTTACGAAGCTCAGCGGCAAAAGCTACTGCGTGATCATGATGTTCAAGTGTGTATGCGCACTCAGCAAACATCTCCACGCCCTGCGCACGTACTTCAGCCAGAAAAGCATCGGTGGCTGGAGTCTCCGTTAATTCGCTAACCCAATTATCTCCGTGTTCCTCGGCACACATCTCATCGAATGCTCGCTCAGATTCTTTCAGGGCTGCGTTCTCCGCCGCTAATGCATCTCTCTGCGCCCGCAACTTCTCAATTTCGGCAGCCATGTAGTAACCAACCATAGCGAAAACGGCAAAAGAGTTGTCTGCCTCATCGGGAGACACTGAAGCCATTAGCAGGCCATCGTGCATGTTCTGGCTGCCATCAGTGATGGATACCGCATAAGAATCGCTGGTTTCCCGTTTATACAATACGACGACCGGGTTCTTGATTTTCTCTCTCATTACGATGTCTCTAACTTGTCTAACTCTTTCAGCCCATCACGTACCGCGTTCACAATACGTTCCAGATACTGGTATTTCGGGTTTGGTACCGTTGGCCAGTCGGCATACCACGGATCATCACCAAAGAGATTCAGCAGTTTGTTACCGACGCCGAAACAACAGCAGCTTTCTTTTACGTCATCAGCGTTTTCCGCCTCGTCCCACATTTCGCGAGCCTGTACGGCGTCGATTTCTCTCTCTCTTCGTAACTTTATGATTTCTGACTTCACGAAAAGCAGATTTGCATCGTTGTCATCGTCGACCGTGCTTAGCAGTTGAGGGTCGAAATTGTCGATTAGATAATCGTTGCTGACTCGCTTAATGAACGTCTGCACATCATCACCGCCCATAGCAAACCAAGCCGCAGTCCACGCTTTTCCGTAGCAGGTGATGGTGATTCTTCCCTTACCAGGTTCGTAGTTTTCAATCATCACTCGAACCGGATCGAGGCGTTCCAGATCCGTCAGCACAAAGGAAAGAACATCTATTTTTTCGACCTTCATGCAGTCTCCCACGCGCTCCAGATCAGCGATTTGTGTTTTTCATAACGTTTGATGTGTACCGGTTTCAGAAGCGCAATACCTTCAGTGACTTTCGCCATTGCGCTTAATAGCAACGGGTGTTCTATACCTATCCTCTCCATGTACTCGACAACATCAGCATTGGCACCAATCTCTTTGCCGTTAAAGAGTACGTCCAGCATCAGTTCTTTCTCTGCAAGGTAGATAGCTGAAAACTCAGGATCGCGACTCACAATAGAAGAGGTATTGTCGAGCAGGTCAGCCAGCTTGATCATGCGCGTCTGCATGTCGAGATTTTGCTCCAGCTCCCGGACATTGATGATGAAACGCTGTATTCGATTGCCGTCTTCTGGCCTTGCAATGTTGGTCAGAGCCTGAACCATTTCAGCTACGCGCTCACCGAAGTGATCACGAACCATCTCTATGGTTACATGGGTGTCTTCGACCACATCATGCAGAAGCGCCGCGATTTGCATCTCCACGGTTCCGTCATGCAATGCAACAATCTCTCGGACAGCAACCGGGTGGTTGATGTAGTCTTCGCCGGTATATTTTCTTTTCTGACCAACGCCACCATGAGCGCCAGCGGCGAACATATGAGCTTCGGAAATACTAGACATTCTTAACTCCGTTGTTTTCTCGTTGTGGTTATTTTCACAAATAAGAAAAGGTAGAAAACAATTTATTTAAGGCCACAACTTATGGCCTTTATTTATTCATGCCGAAGGATTTGTAGCGTCTAATTGCCGGATAAAATGGGGTGGGGTGCTTGCCAGTAGGCTCCACCGTTCCATGTGAACCCCATGCGAATAAGAGTGTTTATTGCGGCTTTGGTAGACTCCGATTCGACACTGGCTTTTCGAAACTCTTGAACCTCTTTCGCCAACCTGTATGTAATTGTGCAGGGGACGATTGCAGCCCAGCCTTTCTCATGACTGTTAATGACCATCTGGATGTGACCATCCAGAATAGGTTGATTAGGCATGTTATTGAAAATGTCTGCCTGTTTTTGAATGTGAAGAAAAAGCCTTGCCAGCTCCATTTGCTCACTACGAGACAAGGGATTATCAAGAGGGCTTTTTGCAAAAGCGGCTATACGCTGTGCGTCAATGCCAAACATCAGCGCACCTCACCATCTTTATGGCTGGAGCTAACTTCCGCCATTAAATGTCTGACGTAATCGACAAGAGAGCCGCCTGGTGGAATCTGGCATTCCTCAACTAACTGGAAGTAGATATCCGCTGCATTACGTGTATTGCTACCCGCGCATATTCTTTCTTCCCGAAGTGCATGAAGCTCGTTGATCAAACGGTCACACTCTCCGTTACGCTGATCCACAACAGCCTCAAGTTCTGCGACGCGTTCACCTGGCGTCTTACCTTCTTTGCGTTGGATGGTAACGACGAAATCGCCAATTTCAGGGACGTTGTAATCCAGCTCAAGGTAGTTTTTGGCACCGCTGCGGACGAACTCACCCGCGAACATGGTGGCGAACATTGCAGAGGCCACTTCGCCGTTGAAAAGTGACTCCAGATCTAACGGAGTCCCGGCAGCCAGAGCCTCTTTTGCTGTATCCATTGCATCCATGAACCGATCAAACTCACTAGCGCGCTTTTCCAGGTCTTTCCATTGCTCGCTCCAACGTTTGGCAACGAAGTCTATGAATGTTTTCGCGGATTCATCAAAATTCCCCTCAAACTTAACGATGCCTTTATCAATAATGATCTGGCCTACCGCATCCTCTGCATAACCTTTCAATGTAAACTTGAAAGGAAAATCAGAATGGCCTGTGACGTTAAAATGCTCTAACTGGAGGTCGTTCATGTGTTTTTCTCTTATCGTTTAGTTACTACATTCTTACACAAATTAAGTAAGTATTTACCTATCATTTAACACGTTTGAAAACGTATACGCTGACTGTGATCCCTGTGTCTTCAAACTCGTTGGTAAACGACTTCCCTCTGGCATAAACGTAATTATCCATCGTCATCCAGTCCAGTATTGGCGCAGTGCCCGGCAATACTGCTACAAGACGCCCGCCGACTTTCAGATGCCCCAGCGCAGCCATCGTGTGCTCTCTATGACGACCAAGCGAGTACGGCGGGTTCATAACGATTTTGTCGAACTGATAACCTGCGTTGTCCTCAGACCACTTTATGAAGTCGCAGCAAATCGTGTTCGTATACCCTTTTCCACGCAGGATATCAGCGAAGAGAGGTGCGATTTCTATGCAGGTAACATCTTCCAGATCGGCGTTAATATAGGCCAGAAGATCCCCACGTCCGGCTTGAGGCTCCAGCAGCTTCTCACCAGGCTTCAATTCAGTGGCTCTGGCAACGTACTCAGCAATCAAGCGTGGGGTAGGGTAGAACTGGTGTGATTTTGTATCCGGTATTAAACCGGTAGCCACAATCGTATTTAGCGTATGGCCGATGTCATACGGGAACTGCCAGTGCTTTTTCTCCTGCACGCCGCCAATGAAGCTCAGTGTGCGCTCAAGCTCTTCCACCTGCGACTTCTGGAGAGCTGAATCAGAGAAGTACCATACGCCTTTGTCTTTGCTCAATCGCCCGTCACGAAGCGCAGTGCGAACCGGCACGGAGATCGTCTTCTGGATTAACCCGAACTGCTTTGGTGCCCGTGTTTTTGGCGCAGTGCGGCATGGCGCGGGGATTGCAGCAGGCATACTGTAAGCCAGCACCTCATTCAACTTCCAGGCCACGTCAGGATGTATTTCAAAGTGAACGTTGCCGTTCTTGAACATCTTCACGCGCATCAGATTTCCATCGACGTTCATCCAGTCACCGGTCTGGCAGTCGTTTGCCCGATACGCAGCTGATAGCACCTCAGCAGTGCGGTTGATGGTAATAAATTCTTTGTGCGCGAAGAAATGAAGCAAGACACGCAGATCGTCGATGTAGTCCTCTTTGCGATAGTTCACGCTAACGCTGTCCCGCCAGAAATCAGAAATGCAGTCAGCGATTATCAGCCGCTCGCTGAAACCGTTTGTCTTATTTGTCTTGTGCGCAGGACTCAGCGCCTTAAACAAGCCATACACGCGCTCAGAGAGATATTTGTGCCTGTCATTCAGCAAATTAAGCATCGTGGGTATGACCGTTTCTGCTTTGAACTCCGGTACACCAACGAACTCTTTAACCTTCATCTGGTAGCCGGTTCTGTCAGTTTTGATGACTTCCTGTTTGCCCTCTATAAACTGCTCGCGCCACTCATCTCGACGGGAAGCTGGCATGATCAGCAAAACGTTAGTCATGTCCGTGACCTTCCTCCAGTACTCGGCCCAAATATTCTGTTTCACCCATTCCAGATCGACTTTATCCAACCAACCTCGATTTAAACGCGAGCGATCTTCATCTGGTCGATGGTTTAGTCGCAGCAGGCGATTAATCATGTTGTGGCGTTCGTCGCCATAAACGAAGTCGTGTACCTGATACATGAAGGCGATCTCTTTCTCGCACTCGGCCACGATTTCGTGGATGACATTCATTTCCTGACGATAGTCGATAGCCGTGTTTGAGCTGGCATCGTCGATGATGGAAAGGGCTGTATTCATAATTACACCATTAAATAATTTGTTTTCTTATTGGTGTAATTATCGCAAACTTGAAAAGGCATAAAAGCTGCATTCATAGGCGTTACAGCAGATTTAAGGCGTAAAAATGGGGGCTTTCGCCCCCGTCGACTGGTGCAGTATTAGAGTGCGTATTGCGTTTTGTGCGGCTGCTTATTCAAGTCATGGCGATGCGTGAGCTCCCGCATCATGTCTTCAAGGCGACTCTTTGTGTCGTCGAGCTGGTCGGCCATTGCACCTAAAAGCTGGCGAACGGCCATCGGATCGTCGCTGTTTAGTGATGGCATTTTATAACCTGCTTTAGAAGACATAAGGTTAATTGCAGACATCAACATCGTTAGAGAGGATTTAAGCCCGGCAATTTCACGATCTTTGCTGGCAATAATCGTCTCACTTTTGTTACCGTCATGAGTTCCTTGAGTCTCGCTCACCATATCCAAAGTCGCTTGCAACTTATCGGCTCTCTCTTTTTCAGCAAGATAATGAACACCGAAATGATGTGCTAAAGCTACAACCTGAGTTGGTTCTTCAAAGGTGGAATGAAAATTAAGTACTGTAAACAGTCTCTCAAATATGGAAACGTCTTCTGTTCCCCGAACAATGCCTAACATTTTGACAAGTTCATTAGCATCCATTTCTTCGAATAGGGCGTTTTGTTCATCAGCTATTGCTTTGCATTTCTCGCACATGTGTTTTCCTTAATGCTTAAACAAGTTGTTTTCTTATTGGCTTTATTGTGATGTGGCATAAAAGGGGAGCAAGCTAAACGTAAAGGTGCAAACTCTCTATTTCGGTCAACGAAACACAAGGGCCATTTGGCCCTTGTCATTAACACGTTGCTTTACGGACTAGCGGATAAGCGAAGTAGATCGCCAGACCAATGAGGACGCCATCAGAAATGACAGACATCATCTTTCCCGTAAAATCCACCAACACCGCCATCACCAGAAGAGCAATGACGGTCACAAGCCGGAATCTCTCAAGCATTAGAGATAAGCATCCAGTGACAACTGAAGCGCCTGGGCGATCTTTTTCAGTGCCTGCTCTTCTTGTTCACCAATGCCGTCCTGGTCGGCAATATCAAGGCACAGACACAGAACATCGACCGCCTCTGGAGTGCCCGCAATATCAGCCAGCTCACGCATAGCCTGTGCATTAGCGGAACGAGGGGACGCTTCGTAACGAGCACGGATATTGGCGCTCATTTGGGCAATCTCACCAGCAAACGGAGAAAACGCAGGCAGAGCTGCAATTGTCTTCTCAAGAATGGCAATTTCTTTTGCGTCACATGTGCCGTCGGCATAGGAGATCATGTACGCGCCCCACACGGTGGCCTCAACCGCATCACGGTTCTCCATTTTTTTGACTTCGATAACTGCTTTACGAGTTTTCTTTTTGAAGAAACCTAACATGTGTTTTCCTTTTGTTATTTGTCAAAACAAGTTGTTTTCTAGTTAAATAAATTGCTTACGCAAAGACGGTCAATGCATATGCACTAACAACCGTCAGAAGTAACCAAGTACCGAACCGACTGGAAAAATAAAAATCCCAACTACACGAGCCAAGGTCATGCCAGCCTGAAACTGGAGATCGCCAGAGCAAACAAGTTTTATAATGTTCGATACCCAACCGGCGGCCATGAGGGCCAGAATTGCCAGCCAAATTTTTCCAAAGTGATTTGAAAACCAGTTCATACAACCGCCTTAGTCACAGCATGATCCTGAGTAACTGGATGAACTTGAGGTATCGCATCCACCGCCATCCCATCCAGAGTGACAGGACGCTCCACTGGAGTGGTGGTAATTGTCGTCGACGAAGGTGTGGTGATGGATGAATCCGGCATCAAAAGGCTCTGACCGGCTGGAACTGCTACCGTCGCCAGTGAAACTATAATGAGAACGTAGGCCATTGGTTTCAGCCTCTTTCTTTGAAAATTTTCCATTCGAACTGTCCTTGTTGTTTTTCTCCTTCACTAAAGGCCGTGCATTTTTCGCTTCGCGTGAAGAACCAGAGGCAACAATCGCCCCCACGTTCGCAACAACTGACGCTTGATTATCTAAACGTTCATTCAGCAACCGAACGGTAGTCTCTAGTTCATCAAGACGTGACATAACACGACCGCTAAATAATTCGGCCAAAATTTGACGTAAAGAACGAGGACGTTTAGTTGCAGAAGTGAAATAGGTTTGACGTGCCATGTGGACTCCATCCAGTGTC
>ERZ773164.2952-NODE-2952-length-12539-cov-11.267302_pt1 | contig 12539 bp, 8 predicted proteins | sample MGYA00511917_ERZ773164 | MGnify/ENA primary metagenome ERZ773164 (study PRJEB29015, sample SAMEA2737847) | human gut metagenome | biome: human gut; feature: human-associated habitat; material: faeces | place: China | collected 2012 ...
CTCCTTCCACAATGCGTATCTTATCTTCCGGAATCAGGAAATCGGTATTATCTTCCTCTTTCGCACGTGCCATGCAGGTACGGTCGTGCTTATTAAACTTACGCCAAGCTCCTTTTTCGGTAAGCAGCGGGTATTTCTCAATCTCTATACGCCAGCCCTGATCGTCAGACAAATGCCAGTGGAATTTATTGAGTTTATACAAAGACATCAGATCCAATACATGCTTTACCTCATCTTTATTCCAGAAATGACGGGAAGCATCCAGCATAAATCCACGCCATTCAAAACGAGGTGCGTCTTCTATTTGCACGACAGGGATTGAATAAGTTTGTTTCTCTCCCTGCACTTCTATCGCTGCAGGAAGCAGCTGGCGAATAGTAGTAATCGCAGAAATGATACCCGAATAGTCATTAGCCTCTACCCGGATATATTCCGGCGTAGACTGAAGTTTATAAGAACCGGGCTTGCCACCGGTATCTTTCAACTGAAAATACATATCTACCTGATTCTTATCTGTAGTAACCTCCACAGAAGACGATATGACATTGCGGAGAATCTCCTGCAAATACCCGACTGCCGGAAACAACGACTGATCGGAAACTCCAATCTTCATTCCGTCTTTTAAAACAAACGAGCCCGACTGCTCGGTCAGACTAACGGGGGTAGGTAGGATTGCAATCTCTTGCTTGACGGTGGGCGTACAAGAAGAAAAAACACAAGCTGATACAATGAGTAAAGAACTACTTAGTTTTTTGAACATGCGGTTAACTATTTAATAAATGATTTGTCCTGTCTTTAATTGACCATCTATATATAATACAACTAAAACATAGAAACTACTAAAAACCCGGAAAAAGTTTTTTTGCGACTTGACGTCACAGACTCCTATAAATGTTTATCTTTGCTAGCCAATCGCAATCAAACAATTAATTATAAAGAGTCACTTCAATGTCAAGAGAGAACATCTTAATCAAAACCTCATGGATTAGCACCATTGGCAATGCAATCCTGTCCGCATCAAAAATCATCATCGGTTTATGGGCCGGTAGTTTGGCGGTAGTGGGCGACGGTATCGACTCGGCAACCGACGTCGTTATCTCTATCGTTATGATTTTTACGGCACGCCTCATCAACCGTCCTCCTTCAAAGAAATATGTATTTGGTTATGAGAAAGCGGAAGGCATCGCGACAAAGATTCTGTCACTGGTGATATTTTATGCCGGTATGCAAATGCTGATATCTTCCATTCAAAGCATCTTTTCAGATGAAGTGAAAGAGATACCATCGGCTATCGCTATCTATGTGACTATATTCTCTATTGTCGGCAAACTGATGCTGGCTTCGTACCAGTACAAACAGGGAAAGAAAATAGACAGTTCCATGCTGACGGCGAATGCGATAAATATGCGTAATGATGTTGTCATCTCGGCCGGAGTTTTATTAGGGTTGATTTTTACTTTTATATTCAAATTGCCGATACTCGATTCGATAACGGGATTGATAATCAGCCTCTTTATCATCAAGTCGTCCATTGGTATTTTTCTCGACTCGAATGTGGAGCTTATGGATGGCGTGAAGGATGTCAATGTGTATAATAAGATATTCGAAGCTGTCGAGAAAGTGCCGGGAGCAAGTAATCCGCACCGGGTCAGGTCGAGAATGATAGGAAACCGGTATATAATTACGCTCGATATAGAGGTGAATCCGCAGATAACGATTACACAAGCGCATGAGATTGCCGGGGCGGTGGAGAAAAGTATTGAAAGCTCGATAGATAATGTCTATGATATTCTGGTGCATGTGGAACCTGCCGGGGAGTGTCAGACGGATGAGAAATTCGGGGTAGACAAGGATATGGTGTGACACGTGAAAATCTTCGGCAACAAAGAAAGCTATTCCGCTTCTTTTTCTTAACTTTGCATTCATCGTTCACATTTTAATAAAAATTTGATATGGAAGAAGGAACATTCAGGCGCTATCCTATCGGGATACAGGATTTTGAAGATTTGCGCAATAATGATTACATATATGTTGATAAGACTGCACTGATTTATCAACTCGTCAATACAAATAAGATTTATTTCCTGAGTCGTCCCCGTCGTTTCGGGAAAAGTCTGCTTGTCTCTACGCTCGAAGCCTATTTTCTGGGAAAGAAAGAACTTTTCAACGGACTTGACATGGAGCAGTTGGAGAAAGACTGGACAGTGTATCCGGTGCTACATATCGACTTTAGCGGCAGTAAATATATGGAAGCAGAGTCACTTCGCGCATCTATCAATGTTCAGCTGTTACTTTGGGAAAACATCTACGGACGTCAGGAAGGCGAAGACACATTTAGTTTACGTCTGGAAGGTATCATCCGCCGCGCTTATGAGCAAACCGGGCAGCAGGTTGTCGTATTAGTGGACGAATATGACGCCCCGATGCTGGACAGTAACAATAACCATGAGTTGCAGCATGAGATTCGTGGTATCATGCGCGACTTCTTCAGCCCCTTAAAAAAGTCAGGTAAATATCTTCGCTTCCTCTTCCTGACGGGCATCAGCAAATTCAGCCAGATGAGCATATTCAGCGAACTTAACAATCTTCAGAACGTCAGCATGAGCGACAATTACAGCACTATCTGCGGTATCACCGAACAGGAACTGCTGACGCAGATGAAAATTGATGTCGAACAGATGGCACAAGCCAACGATGAAACGTATGAAGAGGCGTGCGCCCACTTGAAGAAGCAATATGACGGATATCATTTCAGTAAATCCTGTGTGGATGTGTACAATCCTTTCAGCCTGATTAATGCTTTTGCCCAAAAGAGTTATGAGAACTACTGGTTTTCTACCGGTACCCCTACCTTTCTGATAGAACTCCTGCAACAAATGAACTTTGACATCCGTCTGCTCGACCGTATGGACGCCAAGCCGGAAGATTTCGACAAGGCTACGGATTGTCTCACCGACCCTATTCCGGTGCTCTACCAAAGCGGTTATCTCACAATCAAGTCGTACGATGCTTTCTTTCGTACCTATACATTAGGCTACCCGAACGAGGAAGTAAGAATCGGCTTTATCGAGTCGCTCATCCCTTCTTATCTTTACCAACCTACGCGCGAAAGCAACTTTTATGTAGTGTCCTTTGTGCGTGATTTAATGAAGGGGAACCTTGAATCTTGCCTTGAACGCACCCGGTCTTTCTTCGCCTCTATTCCGAACGACTTGAACAATAAAGAGGAAAAACATTATCAAACTATATTCTATCTTCTGTTCCGCTTGATGGGACAATATGTGGATACCGAAGTCAAAAGCGCTGTCGGACGGGCGGACGTGGTTATCAAAATGCAGGATGCTATTTATGTACTTGAATTTAAAATGAACGGCACCGCAGAAGAGGCTTTGGCGCAAATTAACAGCAAAGGGTATGCGATTCCTTATGAGGCAGACCACCGGAAAGTGGTGAAGGTCGGCATCAACTTCGACAGTACCACGAGAACGATTGGAGACTGGGAAATCGAAACAGATTAACAGCGTACGCCACTTGCTTGAAGTAGACAAGGATATGATGTGACACATGAAAAAGGCAGCAGTTGCTCTCGTCTGTGAGTAACTGCTGCCTTTTTGCGTGTTCTGTGCTGTCGTAGCCGGGAAATTAGGGTGTATTGCCACAGCTTGCTGTGGTGCGTTTCCCTAACTTGTTGTGGCATGCTCCCCTTGCCTGCTGTGGCATGCTTCCCTAGCCTGCTGCGGCACGTCTCCCCAGCCTACTGCGGCACACATCCCTTTCCGCCGTTCCGGTTTTACGTATTCAACAGGCTGTTGCTTTGATACGCAGCTTGATGGCATTTTCGGCTGTATCCAGTACCAGTTCGCAGTTTTCAGAGGTTACAGAACTACCGGTGACGTCCATTTCCAATGAGGTGATTTTCTCAAGATCGAGTTGGGTTAAGGTGTATCCGTCTCCTTTCACCACCGTGAATCCACCTTCGGGAAAATGGGATGGCCGCATCTTCCATTGAGCCACAAACGTCAGTTTGTCCTTGTCAAGGGTGATTTTCTCTACCGGTGTAGAGTTGTCTTTGTCGTCGCCGCCGCAGGCGGTTACCAACGTTGCTGCCACAAGGCAGAGGAAAAAGATTCTTAGTTGTTTCATGCGTCTTTCTGTTTTCTTTAAAAGGGTAAATTATGAAAGGCTGCCGCTTTTTTGTTTGCCATGAGGGCGGATGCGCTGTCTGCAGCCGGACTGTCCGTCCTCATTCGTGACCTGCTTCTTTATGCAGCCGGGTCGGGGGCTTCACCTCCTCCGGGGATTTCAGGGTCGGGCGCTTCGCCACCGCCACCGCCACCACCCGCGTTTTCGTCACCCAGCAGAATCGGGAAACGGTAAGAGCGTGGCGTTTTCAATGCCTTGTTGCTTCCGCTATATTGTGTCGTGATGCTTAGCGCATAGAGCTTTCCGGCTTCTATGGCAGGTAGCATGATGGTGAGTTGTGACGGTGCGTTGTGAACGATGACGGACACTTTCAACGGGACGGCTCCCTCTTCGTCTTTGGTGAGATAGATGCCGACCGAAGGGTCGTCACCGAGGATTTTAATGTTGCTTCCGCTGATAACGGCAGGACCGCCGGAAGTGATGACCTGGCTGATACTCTTCGTCACGGAGTCGGTGATGGAGTTGATGACCGGCCCCGTCTGTGCCAGCCCGTTGCAGATTACTTTTACGGCTTTGAGCTGGTCGCGCAGCAGTTGTCCCGGTGTGTAGGACACACCGAGCGAGTGCTTCGTGGCGTCAAACTGGGCGTTCTCCCCGAGGAACGAACCGCGTACGGTGACAATGTACTGTCCCACACCGTCTACCACGCTCTTCCCTTCGGCGATGGCTTCCACCTTCTTCTGGTCGGCAAGGTCGAGGATGTTCTCGATGGTTTCCTGCCGGTACTCGGTACGCTCCTTGATGATGCGTGCTGCGATTTCTTTGTTGTGCAGACTGCCTGTGATGCGTGCGCGTCCGGTGTAGTCGCCTTTTTGTTCGGTCATGATGTTGTCGTAAAGGTCAACATTGAGCGTGATTTTTTCGTTTGTTGCCATGATAATGATTGTTTTAAGGAAAGTGAATATCTATTTATTAGTTACGTTCTGTGCTGCTTGTCATTTCGCACGTATCTTGATAGCATTACCGTCCAGATAAAGTTCGAAATAACTGTCATAATATGTCATGCCCCCAGTAGTATTAGTCATCAGATGGAACTTCATAAGATCACTGTCAGTCAAGGTGTAGCTGTCGGTTCCCTTAACAACGGTTTCGGCTCCTGGCCGGACAGTGGAACGACTCAACAAGTAATCATATAGATCTAATTTAAAATCAGAATCCGCCGGAAGTTCGTTTTCAACCGTAACGGTGGGGATGGTCACTTGATTGCCATTAATCGCAGCTTGCAGACAGAGGCTCCGTTCACTCCCATACGTTCCCTCCTCCCTTGCTTTTATTTTTCCGCCTTTCAGTTGCAGTATTCCTGTAGGGGCAACAAGCACTTCCTGCCCCTTTATGCTTTTGGAGATTTCAGCATCGCCTTCCATAATGAGCGTGGCATTATCACCGACAGAGATACCAATTAGCTGGTCATTATCATTCCCATTGCCGGAATATAGTTCGAAGCCGTTACCCAGCGTTAGTTTGCAAGACGCCCTAACAAATATGCAGGCGACTTCAGCTAAATGGGCATCAGCATTTCCATAAATGTTGAGGTTGGTCAGCTTCAATGACGCGCCGTTTGTAAGCTCAAAAAGGCTTTTGTCGCTAGCGGTACGGGAAATACTATAATTATCGCCGCTGATAGGATTATTTCCGCCGTCAATAGCAATGTGTTTGCCGTCTATTGAAAAGGCAAAATGCTCTGCATCCGCAGCAACCTCAAAACTTCCACCGAGGATGATTTGTGTTGGTGCATCCGCAGTGCCGTCTGCCGTTTCAATAGCGGTTTTCAGTTCGGCTGCGGTAGTGACAAGCGTCTTGTTGCTGACCGTCACAAGGCAGGTGGCGGACTTTTCGCGTGCGGTGGCGGTGATGGTAGCTGTTCCTTCAGCTACGGCGGTCACCAGTCCGTCTTTACTTACGGTGGCTACGGAAGTTTTGTCACTGCTCCATACTACGGATTCGGCAGTCACCCGGTCGGGGACAATGGTGGGAACCAGCGTTTCGGTCGCTCCCGATTTCAGGGTCAGAGTCTCATGATTGAGGGTGATGCTCTCTACGGGCACGGAGTTGTCGTCATTGTTGTCGTCGCCACAGGCGGTTGCCAACGTTGCTGCCATAAGGCAGAGGAAAATGATTCTTAGTTGTTTCATACGTCTTTTGTCTTTCTAAAAGGGTGAATAAATCGTGTTCTCTTTTCGGACAAAAATAATATGCAACAACGAAAAGGTATAGCCAAAATCCTGCATTGTATAGCCAAAATCCTGCAAATCTTGCAGGATTGCCGGAAATTCCATTGTTCGGAGAAACTTCTACCTATGCATTGATGGAAACAACAGCATTTGATGATAAAAGAGTATCGCCTTCTCCTTTAAAGTACAGACTTTTGTTGGCGGAACTCAGTAGGAGTCATTTTTACCAATTCGCGGAAATTGCGGTTGAAGGTGCGCATTGCCTTGAAGCCCGACGCTCCGGCAATGTCTTCGATTGTGTGGTTCGCGTAGTCCGGAAGCAGGAGCAAGTCCATGGCATGACGGATGCGCAGGCGGAGAAGATAATTTTGCAAGGTCAGTCCTGTGGCACGCCCCACAGCGGCGGAGAGATTACGCTCGTTTGTGCCAAGAGCTTTAATCAGGTCGTCACGCTTGAAGTTGTAGTCGAGGTACGGTTGTTCTTTCTGCAGATAGGCTTCGAGCTCTTCAAACAAGTGGTTGCTATCGCCGGATTGCAGGTAACAGATGAGGTCGCCCATATCGGCTTCGAGCGGTGGTTGGGACAGTTTTCCATCCTGTTCGACGATAAAACGGCGTAGCATCTCGTAAGTGTAATGATAGTTAGTGTACAGCCATGCAAAAGCAGGATAGAAAACCACGATAAGGAAACTGAAACTAAACTCGGGTATCGGTCCCGGACAGACAAGTAAAACCCATGCGCCAATGCCGATACTCAACGCATAAAGGAAAGCGCGCATCGTCCACCGGAGTTCCAGTTTTGAGATACACTCTCCGGTCAATTCTTTTAAATGCGTGATGTAGCGGTGTTTTTTACGGAAAAAGAGGCGGACGTAAACGAACAGTTGTACGGTATAGGTGACACCGAACAAGGTCCGCACTGCCAACGGGAGATTGTGAACGACACACGCACGCCATTCTGCTAAAGAATATACACAGACGTCCGCTTCAATGCAGCAACTCACCACATACAGCAGAATGAAAACGAGCGAAGGCGCCGCATGCTTCATCACATTGGCAAAAGTGACGTATCTGCTGTCGAACAGCAATATCAACATAAACGTGAACATCAACGCCTGCGAAGAAGCAAGCACCAACACCAATATTGAGAATAAGTCCAACGACCGGTATACGCCGAACCCGTCAACCAGCAACTCCGCCAAATGACCGGCAGCGATAATGAGAGAAGCAGCGATGAAGAAATGGCATGCACGCCTGTATTTGGGATTAATGGCGTGCGCCATCTGCTTGAAGCAGACAAGACCGAAAGATATAGACAGACATATTCCGATAATAATGCCGTTTGTTAGTGTGTGTAAAGCCGGTATATCCATTGCTTAGCATTTATTTTCCCGACAAAGTTAATGAATCTTGACGAGAAACCGACTAGTTACACCCTGTAAAACTCGACAAGTCTGCAAAATCGTATAGAAACAACCTAATAGCTAATCTTCACTCCGGCAAAGAAACTTCTCGGCAGAGAAGGCCCGTAAATATAGCCGGAATCCCGATTAGCTCCTCTATCAAAGTCCTTCTGATAAGACTCAAAGAGGTTCTGAACTCCACCGTTTAGTTGCAAATCGACTGTTTTGTATAGCTTGAAGTCATAAGCCAGTTTCACTCCCAAATCGAAGAAACGGGGTGTACGGATGGCTTCCGCCTTTCGTTCGGGCATTGCGCCCAGTTCGGCGTTCTCGGCGGTGATATCCATGCGTTGCACTAACATTCTCCCGGTATAAGTTCCTGACAGGGCAATGGATAAAGGTTTGATGGGAGTATAAGTAGCTGTGAAGTAACCATATGTATCGGGAGTACGGAAAATTTTCTTTTCTGCCGGTGCGTCGTCATGCCATTTATGAGGTTCATCGTATCGGCTGCGTTGCAAAGTGAGTCCCGCTTGTATTTGCAGGATGGAAAGATAAGCCACTTTGCCCTCCAGCGTTAGCCCCATCACTTTCGCGCCGGGACCGTTACTGCGTGGTTTTACCAATATCCCATCGCCACGGTCATAAGGTTCGCCCAACACGAAGACATCTGTCAGTCTTGTATAAAAGCCCTCGATCAAGAAATTCGTCTGGAATACTCCGAAACGGTGATACATATCTGCGGACGCACTGAAACTTTGGGATTTCTCTTCTTTCAAGTTCTTCGCACGCTCAATCATTGCCACTGTTCCGCCCACATTTTCAATATGCATATCTTCATCAAAAGCCTGCGGAGCACGGAATCCGGATGAATAGCTCAAACGCAGGTTTATATTCTGTGTCGGGTTGAAACGCAAGTTGGCACGGGGGCTAAAGATGACATTATCTACCATGTTATGCTTATCCAGACGACCACCGATCAGAATGCCCCAACGGTCGTTCTTCCACTCGTTCTGCAGAAAAGCACTGTAAATATTTACCGTCTGATCCGTGTGGCGGTCATATCCCCACATATTATCTTTCAGACGATCACGGTTATATTCAAGTCCTGCCGTGAGGTCAGAAGGCATAAAAAAACACTTATCAAACGTATGTACATACTGCGCGCCGCCCATAGCGGTTAAATCCGTTGTTTTTCCATAGGCTTTCAGAGGATCGTTACCCGGTCCGTAATAACTGTCCCGATCTGTATTGGCGGCTGACGCAAAGATACTTAGACGGTTCTTTTCATCTGGCGAGAAATAATCGAACTTCAAACTTCCACCATCAATCGAATGTTGCAACTGCTCTGCAATATGGGCTTCGTGAGGAGGACGGTCCAACATATCCCCTCCCCGACGGAATTCCTGCATGTGGTGATATTCGAAGGTTAGTTTGGAGTAAGTGCTTGTTTTCAGATAAGAGCGGAAGCCCACTGTCTGATTCTTCAATTTAGGTAGTTCGGTGAATCCGTCTCCGTCATAATCATATCCGGACCGGTGACGGTTCTGACCAAAGATATACAGTCCGGCACGATGATCGTCCGTCACTAATGAAGCATTCAGGGAGGTATTGTTATCGAATGAGGAGCCGCCCCCTAAAGCAGTAAGGGTGTGCGACAGCTGGCCGGAATTGCGCAAAGGCTCTTTGGTGATTATATTGATGGTTCCTGCAATGGCCGAAGAGCCGAACAAGGCGGAACCTCCCCCACGCATCACTTCTACGCGTTCAATCATGCTGGCGGGAATCTGTTCCAGGCCATACACTCCGGAAAGGGCACTGAATACGGGACGGGAATCTATCAAAATCTGCGTATACGGTCCGTCCAGTCCATTGATGCGGACTTGCTGGAAACCACAATTCTGGCAGTTTGTCTCTACACGTACACCGGGCTGAAAGTTCAGCCCTTGCGATAAAGTGGAAGAGTTAGTCGTTTCAAATAGCTTCAGATCGACGACATTTACCAAAGTAGGAGCCAAACGGCGCGTCGTTTCACTGCGGTTGGCGGAAACCACTACCCCATCCAAAGCAATCGCGTCCTCTTCTATTTCAAAATCCTCTTCCAGTGTCTTTCCTTTTTTCAGAGTCACGTTGCGGGTCACGGTCTTGTAGCCGACCGAGCTAACCTCCAGTATAAAGTTACCTTCCGGCAAATTCTTCAAAAAATAATGTCCGGTAGCGTCGGTCACGGTTCCTATCGTTGTTCCTTTCAGTGCAATGGTGATGTAAGGAAGGTGCTCTTTCGTTTTCTTATCCAGTACATGGCCTATGATGTTCGCATCGGATTTTTTCAGTTCAGGGTAGTCCGGATGTTCAGCCAATGCGTATGACAGGACACAATACAGGCCGGCCAGGACTAAAAGATATTTCTTCATTGTCGTTAGTCTTTTAATGTTTAAAATCAAAAATAATAATAAGGGAAAGGGAAGCAGCGATCATTAATCGTTGTTCCTAACTGATGAATACTGTTCCCGAAAAGATAGACTAAGCGACAGGAGGTGCTCTAAGAGATATGACGCCCGGACAAGAACGGTGATATGGCTCAACTTGCGGGCGGATAAACAGGATACATAATAGAGATAAAGCAGCGACCGCGAATGTAGGTATTAATCCGCTGTCTGTCACCAATACATGATTCAACAGGTGAATGAGTTGGAATTCAACCGTCGTATGGCTATGTTCACTGCCTTTTTTAAATGGATGCGAATGGACAATCGTTACCCCGTTTACTACATGGGAGTGAGTAAATAAAGTGATTCCTGCCATGTACGAGATAAACAGTACAGGCAAAAACCACTTCATTATATGTAGGTACAATTGTTTCATCCGGTAATCTTGCACATCTATTCTGTGCAGTAAAGTCAGGGTTTAGTTTGTTTTTTTGCAAAGATAAGGATTGTCTCCATGCAAAACAATCCCTATTTATAACGATTTTAAATCTTAACCGAATCTTAATAACTGATCTTCACCCCGGCAAAGAAGCTTCTCGGAAGTGACGGACCATAGATATAGCCGGAGTCACGGTCAGCTCCTTTATCGAAGTCGTCCTGATAGGCATTGAAAATATTCTGTATGCCGGCATTCAACTGGAGGTTCATCGACTTGTAAAGTTTGAAGTCATAAGCAGCTTTCAAACCGATATCGAAAAAGTCTTTGGTATTCACCGTTATCGGATTTTCAAGGAATCCCGGAACCGGCTCGTGGGGAACCAGCATCGAACCGGTATAGGTACCGGAAAGAGCGATAGATAACGGTTTTATCGGGGTGTAGGTTGCTGTAAAATAGCCGTAAGTATTTGGCGTACGCATCATTTTCTTCACCGCCGGAGCTTCTTTGTTCCAGATGTGCGGTTTGCTGTAATGGCTCTGTTGCAGAGTGACTCCCGCCTGAACTTGGATTTTATTCAGGTAAGCCATCTTTCCTTCCAGTGTCAATCCCAGAACTTGCGCTCCTGATGCATTGTGACGGGTACGTGTCAGAATTCCATCCACTACCTCTCCGTCGGTAAGGGCAAAAACATCCGACAACTTTGTATAGAATCCTTCTACCAGGAAGTTAACCTGAAACGCACCAAAACGATGATAAATATCTGCCGAAGCACTCAAGCTCTGTGATCTTTCTTCTTTCAGATTATCCGCCAGTTCAACCATCGCTACATTACCGCCTACATTTTCCACATGCAAATCTTCGTCGAAAGCCTGCGGAGCACGGAAGCCGGATGAGTAACTAAAACGAAGATTGATGTTTTCTGTCGGATTATAACGCAAGTTGGCACGCGGACTGAATATCACATGGTCAATCAGATTATGCTTATCCAAACGGCCGCCAATCAGGAATCCCCAATGATCATTTTTCCATTCGTTCTGAAGGAAAGCACTACCGATATTCACTTTCTGGTCTACCGTGCGGTTGTATCCCCACATGTTATCTTCCAGTTTGTCCTGATTGAACTCTATTCCGGCAGTCAGGTCGGAAGGCATGAAGATGCATTTGCCGAAGCTGTAGACATACTGTGAGCCTGCCATCCAGTTCAAGTCAGTGGTGTTTCCGTAAGCATCCAAAGGGTCTCTGTCACCTGGACCATAATAGCTGTCGCGATTGATATGCTGTGCAGATGCAAACACATTGAAACGATGGTTCTCGTTAGGGGAGAAATAATCGAACTTCAGTCCTCCGCCATTGATTGAGTGTTCGGTCTGCTCCGCCACATTCGCTTCATGAGGCGGGCGGTTCAATAAGTCTCCTCCCCTGCGGAATTCTTCCATGTGGTGATATTCAAAAGTAAGTTTCGAATAAGTCGTTGTTTTCAGGAACGAACGGAAACCAATTGTCTGACCGTGCAATTTGGGTATTTCGGAATATCCGTCGCCGTCATGGTCATACGCAGAACGGTGGCGGTTCTGACCGAAGATATACAGACCTGCACGCTGGTCGTCCGTCACGAGAGACGCATTCAATGCCGTACTGTTGTCGAAAGCGTCGCCATCGCCAATTCCCGTAATCGTATGAGATAACATACCGGAGTTGCGCATCGGTTCTTTGGTGATGATATTGATTGTACCGGCAATAGCAGATGAGCCAAACAGTGCCGACCCACCTCCACGCATCACTTCCACACGTTCTATCATGCTGGCAGGGATCTGCTCGATACCATACACACCGGAAAGCGCACTAAAAATGGGACGGGAATCGAGCAGGATTTGCGTATAAGGACCATCCAGTC
>ERZ773164.2972-NODE-2972-length-12470-cov-2.771808_pt1 | contig 12470 bp, 8 predicted proteins | sample MGYA00511917_ERZ773164 | MGnify/ENA primary metagenome ERZ773164 (study PRJEB29015, sample SAMEA2737847) | human gut metagenome | biome: human gut; feature: human-associated habitat; material: faeces | place: China | collected 2012 ...
TACATGTAGAGGGCTACAAAAGCGAGGCAAATCCAAGAAACACTATTTTCCCATCCATTGAAACTTTATATATCCAGGATGGCTGATTTTGTTAGATTTATCTTAATTTTGTATTCATCGATATTCGGGGAACACACCCCACAATCTATTCGCTTTGCTTATGACTCGTTGTCTATATCACGCCACGATACACGAATTTTTACAGCAGTCGTCAGAGGCTCTGTTGGGAACCTTCGTGAATAACTATCACGGAGTTGCTATGACCACAACCAATGAAGCTTGGGCCGATGAAATCCACATCATGCAGGAGGTTCTGCTACCGTGGAAGGATGAAGATGGACAGGTCATTTTCGAGTACGATATTCCACGACTCGGAAAGCGAATCGATGTCGTTCTGCTGCTTCGTGGGCTTATCTTCTGCCTCGAATTCAAGACAAGACAAGAGGCTAAGAAGGAGAATATGCGGTCATATATCGAGCAAGTATTAGATTATGCTTTGGATCTGAAGAATTTTCACTTGCTGAGCCAAAATAGGATCATTGTCCCCATTCTCATACATCCCTGGATCAGTAAAAGTTCAAGCGTATTCCAAGCCTCTGTATATGATGATTCCATATACAACCCACTGTTAACAGGGCCAGCTGGTCTACAACAGCTCATTGCCGATGTTCTGGCACATGCTGGAGCCACAGCGCCAGATCCAAGTCTGGGTGCAGACTGGATCATCAGCCCCTACTCACCCACTCCGACCATCATCGAGGCAGCCAAAAGGCTCTACGAGAACCACTCGGTAGAGGATATCACTCGTCATGAGGCGGACAAGGTATCGACCGACCGCACGATTGCATATATCCTCGATGTGATCAAAACCAGTCGAGAGAAGGGCGAGAAGAGCATCTGTTTTGTTACGGGCGTACCAGGAGCCGGAAAGACGTTGGTCGGGCTGGATGTTGCCGTCAAACAATCCTACCAGAATGGTGAGAAATTGAGCGAGGATGAAGGGGCCGTTTATCTTTCAGGCAACGGGCCGTTAGTTGCGGTGCTGACCGAGGCTCTGGCCATCGACAACCAGAAGAAGTGCCAAGCTCGGGGCGAGAAAAAGAATCGGTCGGATTCGCGAAGGGAGGTTGGCAAATTCATCCAGATTATCCACCGCTATCGGGACAACATGCTGGCCAAGCTAAAAACTCCGATTGAGAATGGCGTCCTTGAGATTGATCCCAAGAAAGCGATCAAGCTTGCCAAAGCCGGTTATGGAGAGGTGGAACATGTCGCCATTTTTGACGAAGCGCAGCGTTCATGGACCCACAAGCGGCTCGCAGATTACCTCAAACGCGGAGGGACCTACGGTAACAAACTCAAGATCCAGAATTTCCCCTACTCCGAAGCAGCCTTCCTCATTTGGTCGTTGGATCAACGGGAGGATTGGGCAACGATCGTATGCCTGGTCGGTGGCGGACAGGAAATCAACACCGGGGAGGCCGGCATTTCGGAATGGATCAAGGCCCTTAACGAGAAATTTACACACTGGAGGATCTATATCTCCGACAAGCTAACCGAGGCGGAATATGCCGAAGGACGTGTCAATGAGCTACTGGCCGGTAATGACAAAGTGACCTTCTCTCCAGAGCTCCATCTGGGGGTTAGTCTGCGTTCGTTTAGAGCCGAGAACCTCTCCGCATTTGTGCACGCCTTACTCTCCTTCAACCCGGATGCCGCTGCGCTGTACGACACAATCAAAGAGCACTATCCGATTGTTCTGACCCGAGATATGGCCAAGGCAAGGGCTTGGCTACGCAAGAACACCCGAGGCTCGCAACGCTCCGGAGTTCTCGTCAGCAAGACAGCCGCACGGTTTAAGCCGCTGGCCGTCGATGTTCTGGGCCAAGGTGACGAAAACGCCGTTCACTGGTTCCTAATGGATAAGACTGACATCAGGTCTTCAAACTATCTTGAGGACGCGGCAACCGAGATCCAGGTACAAGGGCTCGAACTGGATTATACCTGCGTTCTTTGGGATGCCGACCTGCGCTGCGAAAACGGAAGCTGGCGATACTTCAATTTCAACAGCCGAACTGCCTGGCGCGAAGAATCAGGGCAAACCGAAAGCAGCCTCGAACGAAGAAAATACATGTTGAATGCCTACCGTGTCCTCCTAACACGCGCCCGTATCGGCATGGTCATTTGCGTTCCAGAAGGCAATCCCAACAAGACCGTCGATGGATTCCCAGAGGATGCAACCCGACTTCCTGATTTTTATAACGGCACCTACAAATACCTCAAGTCAATAGGGCTGGAGGAAATATAAAATATATCGCCACACTTTTTCATCGATCTTATGGAACTGATATATCTAAAAGATATAGACAAAAGCTTTTTGTATCAAGGCTTTACAATCCGAACAGCGTTACTCAACCAGTTTATTGAGCTTTTCGGAAAACTAGCTATTGGTGAGGCTCGAAAAATATCTATAATGTGGGATAATCAGCTCTTCACAGATATAGATGTTATCAATCAAAATTTCAATAGAGAACGATATCCCAACCATCCTGAGATGTATCAGGTGAGGTATAGTCCCAACCACCCTTTTGCCAAGGCGATGCGTCTTGCTTTTCCGGAGTTAACACAATACCTTGAACAGCAGCAGGCTCTAAAAAAAGAACTTACTCAACAAGGGGTCAAGACACACAATATTCGAATTCCAAACGAACTACGAAGTTCTATCGTGTTCTATGCGACTGCGAATAAAGACATCTGGGAGGCAGTTTCGATCCCCGCTCATGAAATAAACCAAGCTAAACAAGAGCTTATAGCTCACCCCATCGAAGAGTCGCTGCTTGAAAGTTTATTATTGAATGACGAAACAGCCCAAATTATCGAGAGGCCACATTTAGCAAGAATCAGAAGAATAGATAAAAATGTCTGTCTGAATCTTAAGAAACTGTATGGGTATCGCTGTCAGATATGTGGCCAACTCATTACATTACCCTATGGAGGACAATACCATGTGATTGATGCACATCATATAGATCCTTTTAGCACCTCTCTCAATAATAATTTTAGCAACATTGTTATTCTATGTCCAAATCACCATCGAATCATACATGCCTATAATCCCCATTTTACGTCGAAAACCAAAGAATTCGTCTACGCAAACGGATACAGAGACAAGTTAAGCTTGAACCTACATTTATAACAGACACAATTCATGAGGCTACAATAAGTGATCTATTTCATCGCTGATACTGATACAACTCGAAACCTGAATTGCATACCAGACTTGGATAAGGTAATTGGACGTTACACTGGTAAGTGTATTTTCGATAGATGGGATGCATACGGAATCCCTCTTTTGTCAAGTCTCGACGAACGGCAAAATAGGCTGTCCCGTGCGGTACTAACAAATGGTCGATATCCATCATCACCTCGGCCTGTGCATAAGGTTCCAGCACGTTCAAGACATAAATGCACATAATCGTATCGAATTTCCCTTCGGGGTATTCCGGACGATAATAGCAATCATACCCCGTAATATCATGTCCCTGCCGTCTCAGTTCATCCGTATCGAAACCAAGACCACATCCAAAATCGAGAATCCGTCCCTTCAGCAAATCATGCTTAAGTAGATAACGAGCCGGAGCCGACAACCGCGACCTCTTGATTGCCGTAAGATAGGGATGATTTATCTTTATCGGTTCCATCGTTTTAACCTTTCCAAGTTTCAAATCCCATATTCAATGCAATCTGGTTCATCGGTCCAAAGGTGCGTTTGTACAGCTCTAGAAAGTTATCTTCATTCATGAGTACAAGCTCCCGAGGCGTATGTCCCAACGATAAATAGTCCTCCAATATGCGACTATCTCGACCGGCTTCCAGATAAGTCTGCAAAGCGTGATATTGCAGATGCGCCATCTTAGGAAGGTAACGCTCCAAATCAGGCAATCGATCGTTTTTTGACGAATTGACACTCCCATCAGCCGGCACCAGATTCCAAAGCAAATTATGCGAAACGAAACTCCACGGAATAAAATGGTCCAACTCATACTCGCCTGAATGAAGCTGTCGCCCAGTATAGATACATTCTATTGGACCTGTAATCTGCATAACTGTATTCCAATACCGATGCTGCGCAGTGAGTGGTGCTCGCGTTTCAGGTTTTATCAGCTTATTGGATATAGCCGGAACATTCGGATTCCGCACTTGGAGGAACTGTGTCAGATTCCAATAAGCGAAATCGACCAATATACCGTAATGGGCATACAAATAGGAATCCCATGACGGATTAAGTTCTATGTAAAAAGAGTTGCGATCCTTATACAAAGCATACAAGCACCCATTCTCGAACATCTGCGAGCGACGAATCATCTCCCGATCATCAGAGGTATCAATCCAAGGGCGAAGGAATCGATACGGGACATTGAGCGTAAGAACACGTAATCGACTTCGTAACGCCGGTTCCCCCAACCGACCACGTAATTCTCCAATAATTACCTTCTGACTTGCATCAATAGACAGATGCGTCTCTTTCTGAAGTTCTGTCACAATCTCGAACAACGAGTCACTTTTACCGAACGATAGTCTGAAATAGTGAATCGGGTACCATGCATTGGCCACCATCCGAATTACCAGTTCCCAAACGTCCATCCGAAAATTTCCTGTACGAGCATGCTCCTGCATCAAGGACAGAAACCAGAAATACTTATACGTCGCTACCGTTTTGTCAAAAATTCGCCCAAGACAGCCAGTCGTAAGTTGCTCAGATTCCGGGACCTGCATATATAATCAATATTACGCTTATATTCCTCTTGTTAACTATAGTATATTTCCTAGAACTATCCAAGAAATGATATTTACAAGTTAATGATTTCGTTATACAATAAATTCATTCAATTCATCCTTCAGGCTTCTCCAATTTGGAAAATAGTGATTTAACAATGCTGTATATTCCTCATTGTGTAAACGTACCCTAATATGTAATAATTCGTGTACAACGATGTACTCAATACATGGGAGTGGCTTCTTTATCAATTCAAGGTTAAAAATAATATTTCGTGTGCGGTGATTACAACTTCCCCATAAAGTTTTCATTTGCTTGACCTCCCATTTATTCACACTAACCTCCAATAATTTTTCCCATTTGGTGATAAGTGGATGGAGCATCAATTTGAGTTCTGAGCGATACCATTCTCGCAACACCTCTGCTCGACGTTCTTCTGTCGCCCCTTCACGAACATATAGCTTAATATATTCATTGCCCTGAATCTCAACTTTTGCAGGAGCGTTATGATATAAAACTTTCAAACGATACCTATGGCCTTTGAAGTAATGATTCTCGCCAGAGACATATTCACGGGATGTTTGGCGACTCTGATCAAGGATCTGTGAGACGCGTTGATTTATCCACGGAATTTTCGTAATCAAGAATAATCGCACAGCCTCCTCCGTCATTCCAATAGGAGCAGACACATGAACACGAGCATTGGGTGGATATATTGTAAGATGCACATTTTTAATATTCTTCCACTCAACCTCCACAGATATATTAGCAACTTCAACAACCGTCATTAGTACTCTTTTTGCGCAACTATCAACTGCATAATATCATCAATCTTCACCAGCTCCACCCCTTGCAAAACATTCTCAACGGCTCTCCGAAGAGCTTTCATCTTTTTCAAACCGCTACCATCCATATCTCTAAAACCATCACGTGCATTTGCTTTGATCGTTTCGTGAACACGAAGCACTAACGATTCATCACCGCCAAGATTATCATAAAGAGCCTGCTTCCCCTTTGTATCAATGGTTGCAGGATATTTTGTCTTAATGGTTGATCGAGCCTCTTTCAGTTTCGCAATGAGTTGTTTTATTAATTCCTTATATTGGATTTTACCATCTTTCTGTTCTTGAAGCAGGTGGTTAAGTAAATCAGACATTTTATCAAAGTAGGCCGGATTGTTCGGTCGTTCACTGATAATCATCTTTCGCATATTTGCCGCCAAGATCTCTGCAACAGAACGCTCATTCTGCTTGATTTTCTTTGGCAGTGAATCGATTGCCTTATTACCCTGCGTATCTATCAAGTCGAGAAATGAAATATCAGCTAAATCGACCAGTTTTTCACTATCCTCGGCTCGCACATAGTTATCAATAAGCTGACGCATTGCCGGATCGTAATATTTCAGATCGAGTGCATCTCCACTTTTTAATTTTATCTCATCTTTGATATCATTGAAATAATCAACCTGCTTTTTGATGTCGGCAGCCTCCTCTGCGGTATAGCCAGCCTGTTCCATCTCATTGGCTATATCAATATAACGACGCACCAAACGCGATACAAGTTTATAGAAGGTCTCGCGTTTATTGGCATTCTCCTCACACTCTTTTTGCTGACCTTCCACTGGGGTCGTTTCGGCATATACAAAATATGCAAAAAAACCTTCTCGCGTTTGCGGATGTATCACCTCGCACATCGTATAGACCGCCTGTAATGATTCTTCCAAGGCTTTGCGACCTTCGGCAAGACGATTCGAAAGTAGGCCTTCGATATCGTCGGCATCATAACCATCAAATGCTCCATTTGTATAATCCTCGATCGCACTCTTTACTGCTCCAAACAAATCTTGGTAATCAATAATATATCCAAAATCTTTCTCCTCACTATCTACTCGATTCACACGACAAATTGCTTGGAACAGATTATGATCCCTCATTTTTTTATCGATATAAAGATAGGTTGCCGACGGTGCATCAAATCCGGTCAATAGCTTATCTACGACAATCAGCAACTTCATATCTCCGGGATGGTCCGTAAACTCCTTTTTCGCCCAAGTTTCAAACTGTTCCGAGGTTTTGTCACCAATCATTCTTTGGTATATCTCATATTTTGTGAGATCCTCGGTCTCGCCATCACCCTGATACTCATCTTTTATCGATGCAGTATTTGCGTCATAACTTGTAACCACAGCGCAATGCCCTTTCAACTCTGTCGATTGAAAAACCTCCCAATAACGACACGCCTGATATATACTGTCGGCCACAAGCATGGCGTTCCCATAACCACCAGCCAAGGCCCGCTTGGTGCTCATATCTTGACAAATATCCGCGACAATGCGGTCGATACGCTCCTTACTGCTAAACAGCTTTTCCATCTTTGCCCAACGCTCTTTCAACGCAGCACGGGCTACCGAACTCAGCCCCTTGGTTTTCGCGTCAAACCACTCATCTATTTTCTCTCGTTTTCCCAAGTACTGTTCTACATTTCGGGCCTCATAGCGCAAATCAAGAATAACCTTATCCTTTACCGCTTCATTAAGCTTATAGCTATGAATATACGCGCCAAAAGTCTCTATCGATTTCTTCTTATCCGTATGGAGTAGAGGGGTACCCGTGAAACCTATCAACATCACATCGTCGCCCATGATATGTTTCATCGCCTCGTGGAGCAGACCTCCCTGCGTACGATGACACTCATCGATAAAGACGTAAATATTCCCCTTAGACCGGAAATCGGCAGGGAGCGACTTGGCCAACTCTTCCAAATATACATCAAGCGACTTATTGGCCTTCTTATTTCCTACCGATATGGCATCGCCGTCATTCTTATTGCCAAATTTGTGTATCAGTGTACAAATAAGCCATGGTTCAGCAGCATTGAGCATCTCGATTAGCTTACCACCACTCTTGGCTCGCTGAATCTGCTCCCCTGCATCCTTAAATCCCGATTCTATTTGTTTGTCCAACTCATCACGGTCGGTAATGATTACCACACGAGCTTCGCTTACGTTTTCACGTATCCACTGAGCCAGCCATACCATCGTAAGCGATTTGCCGGAACCCTGCGAATGCCATATAATACCGTTTTGCTTCTTGCGAACCCTAGGTTGAGCTGCTTTAACGGCGAAATATTGATTGGGACGGGCCGCCTTCTTTACCCCTCCGTCGAAGATGATAAAGTCATGGATATATTCTAATAATCTTGCAGGCTCAAAGAATTGCAAGACGCTACGATCCAACTCATTGGGATACTCTTTCGCCGTAAAATGTGATGGTTGCCTCGGTTCGCCACACGGTTCTTTCCAACGCAACCAGAATTTTTCGGGAGTTTTGATTACACCATAGTGCAATCCCTCAGTGTCGTTGCCCGCAAAAAGCAACTGTATGGTCGTGAAGAATCGAGGAATATAACCGTCCCGCTGATTGCGGATATTCTGACGAATACCTTCATGGGCAGAGACCGTACTACGCTTGAGCTCGATTACAGCAAGAGCAACACCATTGACATACACGACCAGATCGGGGCGCCGGTCGCTTTCGCCTTGAATGGTTACCTCCTCGGCTATCTGAAAATCATTTTCCATCGGGTTGGCCCAATCGATAAGGTGTACCATCTTTTTCTTTTCGGTCACCTCGGCCTGTATATTCACACCATAACGCAACAAGGTATAGACCTCCTTGTTGGCATTATACAATCCGCCACCGAGGGAGTTTGCCGACTGCTTGAGTTTGGCAATGGCACTCCGTATCTCCTTGTCAGTATAACCGCGCCGAGAGAGATATGCCGTAAGCAATGATTCTTCGATATTGGCATTACCCTCACGAGTCTCCCAGTTCCCGAGATAGGCATACTTTAAGACATTCTTAAAGAGCCCTATCAACCTGTTTTGCGTCACACGCTCCTTTGCCCCGATGTTTGTGTCCATATTATTCTGTTTTATTCTATTTCCTGTAGCATATACCTCTAACCGTTAAAAATCGTATACTATTTCATTTTTGAGATTCGTATACGTCTAATATATACTCACACATTGTAATAGCCGAGTTTACAATTAATCGTGCTTCGCGTTCTTTAATCTCGATTCTGGCAGAGCCAGCACCATGAGCATCGCTATTCGTGTTTCGCATTCCAGAAACTGCACTAACAATCTTCTCTAATCCAGATAACATTTCCAAAATACGTTTATCCCAAGATTTATCTTGTAACATACCTAATGTAGCTTTACATTCGCGGTATAGTTCGATAAGATTTCCACTCGTTGGTACAGGTATACCTCGTTGTTCCAATATATATATTATTACCTCTTCAACGAGAGTTCTAGACTTTGTTACTACACTATCATAGTGTTTGCTATATAAATCTTCTTCAACACGACCAACAAGACCTCTGATATATTCTACTGTTATACTAGAAACTTTTTCTGTTGGGATAATAGCAGGCTCGCCAATATCGGCAATTACGAATTGAGCATTAATGCTTCGCAATTCTTTATGGCTATAGAGCAATTGCCCATTAATCATTGATATTGCAGACGCTATTATTTCAGAGTAATATGCTTTGACTGTCTTACTATCATGAATCTCACTCAAAACATCATTAAAATTACCCAAATCAAATAAATACTTTATTAAATCTCCAACAGAATCCTGACGGTCCAAATACTCTATTAAATCCGTTAGATATACCCATCGGCTTACTCCTCCGCCCCATGTATATGTGCGCTCTAATCCAAATTTTGTTGATAGTTCACAAAGTTTCGGGCCTGATAAATATGGTAAACGAAATTGTTTATCCTCCTTTTCAAGAATGGCCACATCTCCTATCAAAATATCGACTATTTTTCTCTGTGTTAAAAGCTTAAAATCACTCATATCGATTTACCTTTTATCAATATATTTACCCCAACCGATTGGAACGATATTCTCTTTTCGCATATAATCCAATGCGTTCCTTACTCTTATCTCCTCAAAATCTGCTTTGTGCTGACTCCATGCATAGAAGTCTGCAAGCAACAAATCATCCGTTATTTGTTCACCCTTAATTATTCGGTTATTCCATACCGCGTAAAGGGTTGATAGGATTTCAGCCCCTGCTAAATTCGTTGTGCTTAACTTGTCAAGCAACACATCTATATGCTCACGAATATTCTGTGGATATTGCTCGTATGCCATTTCCAGCTCTTGTATAAGGGGAGTCGGAATGTATGAGTAATGTACCGTTCCATCTGACCGTCGTTCTTTCTTGATATTAACGTGGCGATATTGTTTGAATTTTTGATCAATATAATTCATGAGTAGCTGATCATCAGGTCCAGCAGTATTACGGATGTACTCATTACCCAAGTTCAACTGCACACAATATCCAATAAGATGTAACGACTTTTGTAATTTAGTTCGCCCCCATCCTTTTGATTGCCACAATCTATTAACAATATGCCCGGCCAAAATATGAGCATCCACAGGAATTTCTCTTGCCGCGGAGAGCTCAGGAACCAAGGGGACAACCTTTATTAGTGGTTTTGTCAAACGAATTTGTCCTGTTAACAGCTTTTGCATCATGCCCGATTTTAGGAGACGATACTTGTCGCGTTTGGTTTCAAGGTCGGCTATCTCTTTATCCATATCGGTCAGAATCGTAGCGATCGCCGTCTGCTCTGCTTTATCTTGAGGAAGTTTGACTACAAAATCTGTCAGTTGAGTAAGCACAATATAAGGTATCGTAGAACCGACCTTTCCATCATTAAGCGCATGTATTAAAAACGCTTGCAGATATAGGTATAAATACTGTACGTTTTCGATAAAGTCATACAACACATATGTCCTTTGATATGCCTCAAACTTTCCATTATAATAATGCAAATTGCCAACATCTCCATTCCCTGCAATTAAAATCGCCTCTTTATCGAAAGAATATGAATTACTTCTCATTATTAATGTGGAACATGTAAAGAATGGATATGCGCCATAAGAACTACCCTCATTCACATCCTTTCGTCCTGTTGTAATATACACTATCTCTCCTAACTTCTTTTCTACCCATAAATCGGCAAATCCTGGAAGACGTTTTTTGCCGGTTAGGAGTTGTTGCATCGCCCCTTGTTTAATCAGGCGTTTCTTGGCGATTTTCCTATCCAATGCCGCAATCAATCCATCTATATCACTCAGCGCCTCCGCAATAGCTTGTTGCTCGGCAATATCTTTTGGCCCATATATAGGTAAATTCCGAACAATACTGGCAGTATAACTTTGTTGTTTAGTCCCTTGACAATATTTAAATGCCAAATATTGCCCCCACATACGATAAAACCAAAATAAATATTCAGTGCACATCCTCTCTGTCCCATTTATTGCCAAACAAGACTGATTGGTTGTAGCCGGAGCTCCGATAAAAGCACATCGTCCACGAGTACCTTCGGCCTCAAGGCCTGTAATTGCCATCAGGAATGTCCCAGGCTGATGAACACGCAAATTAGCATTCCTCACAGCCTGCTGGGAAATGTGTTCGACAGTGTCGAGAATTTTATTATAATTCAATTCCCCACTAGAAATCCATCGCACATTGCCTTTGTAATATTCAGGAATACCACGATAAGGAGTAGCTCCACTCGAAAACGTAGTTAGCACATCCTGAAAGGTACATAGTATCCAATCCGATGGAATCGGGCCGAACTCAGTTTGCTTATATTCTTGCGTTACATTCATTACTTGCCTTTCAATAAGAATTTTTCAACTAATTCTTTTAAGGTTTTTGTAGTTTCTGAGATATCCTTAGAATCCAACCTCAATGCCTCATATTCTTTGTTAGCAATTACCGGTTTCGTATATAATTGCTCAACAGTCGTCATTAGTAACTTGCGTTTATCCTCATCCTCTTTATTAGGCATTTGTTCTAAATAGGCCGTCAATGTAACAGCTACGCTCTCTCTAAAAGCATACTCTTCCATTAGATTACGCTCTTTTTGATACTGCGCTAAAGCAAAGCCCAACAAGAAAAACATGGGCGAAGATTTAATCCCGTTGATTACTATATTAGCCCACTCATATCCGGTATCTGCTTTCAACCAAAAGAACACAGCACAAACCCAGGCAATTGTCAAGACAGCAACAACACAACATCCAATTAACCAGTTTTTTATCCTTTTTGATAAGTCTTTCTTCCTGTTATTGAAACTATGACTCAATGTACCATCTGCTATATACCCCATCATTTTACGAACCTCTTCTGCATTTGCAGACACACTATCATAGTCTGTTGTAATTTGTGATATCTTTGCGGCCGCTTCTGCATTAAACTCCTCAAGAGCTTTTTCTGATCGTGCAATTGCATCGTCATTCTCTTTTATTTGTCCATTTATGCGTTCTTGGGCCGTTTTTAGAGCTGTTACAATAGTATTCGCTTTGCCATTCAATGTTTCTATTGCATTCTGGCCGGCTGTAGCATTGTTTTGAGCGTTTTTAATATTTGCTAATATTGTGTTTGACTCCGATTGGTTATTCTTCAAAGTCTCTAACTCCTGCCTTTTGGTTTTAATCAGATTTTCAATCTCTATCTTTTTATTTTCTAACTCTTTCTCATCATCTTCTGGAGTAGCCACTCTTATAATTGGCTTAAGTGGTGCTGAAAGTTCTTCTTCATTAATTTCCTTTATCTTTCCAACAACTTCACCATATTCTATTCCTCTTGCAGTCTCTACTAT
>ERZ773164.2990-NODE-2990-length-12394-cov-28.278142_pt1 | contig 12394 bp, 7 predicted proteins | sample MGYA00511917_ERZ773164 | MGnify/ENA primary metagenome ERZ773164 (study PRJEB29015, sample SAMEA2737847) | human gut metagenome | biome: human gut; feature: human-associated habitat; material: faeces | place: China | collected 2012 ...
CACGGGAGGAGCCGCAGCCGAAGTTCCAGCCGCCCACCATGATGTCGCCGTCCTTGACGTTGTGGATGAAGTCCTTGTCAATGTCCTCCATGCAGTGGCTGGCCAGCTCTCTGGCATCCTGCGTGTTCAGGTGGCGGGCCGGGATGATGACGTCGGTATCCACGTTATCCGGGTATTTGAAAACAGAACCGTTTGCGTTGTTCATGGGTGACTCTCCTTTTCTCAGACCGTGCGGGGGTCGGTGATGTAGCCGGTCAGTGCGCTGGCGGCAGCGGTAGCGGGCGAAGCCAGATACACCTCGCTCTTGACGTGGCCCATGCGGCCCACGAAGTTGCGGTTGGTGGTGGAGACGCAGCGCTCACCCTCGGCGAGGATGCCCATGTAGCCGCCGAGGCAGGGGCCGCAGGTGGGGGTGGAGACGATGCAGCCCGCGTCGATGAAGGCCGTCGTCCAGCCGCGGAGGATGCACTCCTTGTACACGGCCATGGTGGCGGGGATGATGATGCCGCGCACGCCCTTTGCGATGTGTTTGCCCTTCAGGATGTTGTAAGCGGCTTCCATATCCTCGAGGCGGCCATTGGTGCAGCTGCCGATGACCACCTGGTCGATCTTGATGTCCTTGCCCTCGCTGGCGGGGTGAGTGTTCTCGGGCAGGTGGGGGTAACTGACGGTCGGTTCGAGGGCAGAGAGGTCGATCTCAATGGTCTTCTCGTACTCGGCGTCCGGGTCGGCCTCATAGAACACCGGCTCGCGCTGGCTGCGGCCCTTGAGATAAGCCTTGGTCACGTCGTCCACGGGGAAGATGCCATTCTTGGCACCGGCTTCGATGGCCATGTTGCAGATGCTCAGGCGGTCGTCCATGGAGAGGGAAGCGACGCCCGGGCCGGTGAACTCCATCGACTTATACAGCGCACCATCCACGCCTATCATCCCGATGATGTGGAGGATGAGGTCTTTGCCGGAAACTTTCGGCGGCAGCTTGCCGTTCAGCACGAACTTGATGGCGGCAGGCACCTTGAACCATGCCATGCCGGTAGCCATGCCGGCGGCCATATCGGTGGAGCCGACGCCGGTGGAGAATGCGCCCAGTGCGCCGTAGGTGCAGGTGTGGCTGTCGGCGCCGATGACGCAGTCACCGGCTGTCACGATGCCTTTTTCGGGCAGCAGAGCGTGCTCGATGCCCATCTGGCCCACATCGTAGAAGTTGAGGATGTCGTACTTGTTGGCGAACTCGCGGCACTGCTTGGACTGGGTCGCGCTCTTGATGTCCTTGTTGGGAACGAAGTGGTCGAGGACGATGGCGATGTGCTCTTTGTCGAACACGCCGTTGAAGCCCGCCTTTTCGAACTCGTTGATGGCGACGGGGGTAGTGATGTCATTGCCCAGCACGATGTCGAGCTTGGCGTTGATGAGCTGGCCTGCCTTGACCTCGGCGAGGCCCGCGTGTGCGGCCAGAATTTTCTGCGTCTGGGTCATTCCCATGATGGTACTCTCCTTTTTATCCTTTAGGCGGCTTGCCCTCTCCGTCATTGCTCCGCAATGCCACCTCTCCCAAAGGGAGAGGCTTTTGGCTCCCCCTTTGAGGAAAGACTTCCCCCGGTCGGGGGAAGATGTCGCGCAAGCGACAAAAAGGGGAGTCTGACGCCGGAGGCGGCTGAGAGGGCAAGGACGCTGCCCTTTATTTACTCTCTTATTTATTATTGATCGCGCTGACCAGTGCATGGATACCGGCCACGATAATATCGGTATCGGTGCCTGCACCCCAGGTGACGATGCCGTCGCCCCACGCGAGGCCGACGTAGGAAGCTGCGCGGGAGGTGGAGCCTTCATCCAGGCTGTGCTCGGAGTAAGTTTCCAGGTGGAAGTCCATGCCGGTGGCGCTCTGGATGGCGTTTGCCACAGCATCCAGACGGCCATTGCCCACCGAGGTGACCACCTTGCGCCGGCCGTTCAGATCCAGCGTGACGGTGGCGGTGATGCCGTTGACCTGTGCGAAGTGGGCCTCGACGACAGACAGGGGCTTCGACTTGTTAAGGAAGCTATCCTCGAAGATGTGGAGCACTTCGCCTGCGCTCAGCTCCTTGTGGCTGTGGTCGGACACGCTCTTGACCTTGTAGCCCAGTGCCTCGCGCATCTTGGCGGGCAGGTTGTAGCCGTAGTTCTGCTCCAGCACGAAGCCGATGCCGCCCTTGCCGCTCTGGCTGTTAATGCGGATGACATCGGCGTCGTAGGTGCGGCCGATGTCGTGGGGGTCCACCGGAATATAGGGGCAGGTCCAGCGATGGTCGCCCTTCTCCTTGCGGTAGGCCATGCCCTTTGCAATGGCGTCCTGATGGCTGCCCGAGAAGGCGGCGAACACCAGCTGGCCGGCGTAGGGGGTGCGCTCGTAGATGTGCATCCGGGTGACCCGCTCATAGGCGGCGCAGATGGCGGGCATATCGGAGAAGTCCAGCTTCGGGTCTACGCCGTGGCTGTACATATTCATGGCGAGGGTCACAGCGTCCACGTTGCCGGTGCGCTCGCCGTTGCCGAAGAGGCAGCACTCCACCCGCTGAGCGCCTGCCAGAACGGCCAGCTCGGCACAGGCGACGCCGGTGCCGCGGTCGTTGTGAGGATGGGTGGAGATGATGACGCTGTCGCGGTACTTGAGGTGCTTGTCGCAATACTCGATCTGGTTTGCGTAAACGTGGGGCATACTCATCTCGACCGTGACCGGCAGGTTGATGATCATGGGGCGGTCGGGGGTGGGCTGCATGATGTCCAGGACCGCGTTGCAGACCTCAACGGCGTAGTCCACCTCGGTGCCGGTGAAGCTCTCGGGGCTGTACTCGAAGAGGAAGTTGCCCTCATACTCCTCGCTCAGCTGCTTGACCAGCTTTGCGCCGTCCATGGCGATCTGCTTGATCTCCTCCTTGGACTTGTGGAACACCTGCTCGCGCTGGGCGACGGAGGTGGAGTTATAGAAGTGGATGACCGCACGGGGTGCGCCCTTGACAGCCTCGAAGGTGCGGCGGATGATGTGGTCGCGGCACTGGGTCAGCACCTGCACGGTGACATCGTCGGGGATCATGTTCTTCTCGATGAGGGTGCGGAGGAACTCGTACTCCGTCTCGCTGGCAGCCGGGAAGCCGACTTCGATCTCCTTGAAGCCAATTTTGACCAGCATCTGGAAGAATTCCAGCTTTTCCTCGAGGCTCATGGGGACGATAAGGGCCTGATTGCCGTCGCGCAGGTCCACGCTGCACCAGGTGGGAGCTTTCTCGATGTGGTCCTTCTTGACCCAGCTGTCATAACCGGCGGGGACCGGGTAATATCCCGGTGCGTACTTGGTAGCGTCCATCATAATTCTTGTCCTCCAGCTTCCTATTGACTTACGTTTTGCACTTCTGGGGAACAGCCTTGCCCTCTCAGGCGCTTCGCGCCAGCTCCCCCAAAGGGGGAGCCAAAAGCCTCTCCCTTTGGGAGAGGTGGCATTGCGAAGCAATGACGGAGAGGGCGAGGCCGTTTCCCACAAACGAAAAGGCTCCCGTCTCTCAAGGGACGAAATCCCCTGAGAGACGAGAGCCTGTAATTTCTGTTACAGGGCACCCGTGGTACCACTCTCTTTGCTGTGCCATAAGCACAGCCGCTCTGCACGATCGGCTTTTTGAGGCGAATCGCTGCCCTTATAACGGTGGGCTTCCGTCAGGACCTACTGTCTGCTTCAGTCCTGCCGCTCAGGGGCCAGTAACCGAGACCCTCTGCACCGCCTTGCACCATCCGGCGGCTCTCTGCACGCAGAAGAAAATCGTTTTTTCCCCGTCAACGCATTTGCGCTTTGTTCAAAGTGGTCTCATTTTAGCAAAACCCGCCGCCCCTGTCAAGCAGTTTTGCTCACAATGAAAATGAAACGATTTCATATAAATAGCGGCTTAAATTTTCAAAATTTGCGGGTGGATCCTATTTTTGTTGTATTATATCACCAACTATGGTAAAATAAAAATACCGCCCGAAGCGGCGGTATCCAGGTGCTGTCTGCATAAAAAGGTGGTCTAGCTTCCCCGGCAAGCTTCCGGGGGTGTGAAACCTTATTGTTGCTTCCCCCGGACGCAAACGCGAAAGGGGGGATGACTTATGACCCTGACGGAAACTATCGCATTGCTCGGCCTGCTGGGCGGAGCAGTCTTTGTTACCTTTCAGATCTCATGGGCTATCTTCAAAGAGATACATAACAATAAGAAATGACCGCCCCAGCCTACCAAGCAAAGCGGTCATTCTTATTGTTTGACTTAGCCGAGGGAAGCTGACCATTGCGGACAGCACCTTCTTGTATGTTCAGTATAGTCAAAGTGATTCGATTTGTCAAGCGGACGGCCTCCTTGTTCCTCGGTTTTGTTAAGAATCTGCGAAGTTTTTGCAAAGTTCACCTCGAAACGCTGGTTTCTGAAATGGCGTCGTGGTATGCTGTTTGCAACGTAAGGAGGAACCCCCATGAAAGAAGTCAAGACCCCCAAAAAGCCATTGGCTATTTACTACGCCATTGTATTACTGGTGCTGATGCTGCTCAACTTCGTGCTCGTGCCGTGGATGAGCGAACGGCAGGTAAAAGAAGTGGACTACGGCACCTTCATGTCCATGACCGAGGACAAAGACATCGGCCGGGTGGATGTGGAATCGAACCAGATCATCTTTACCGATAAAGACGAAAAGCAAATTTACAAGACCGGCCTGATGAACGACCCCGACCTGACCCAGCGCCTCTACGACGCGGGGGCCGAGTTTTCCAGCGAGATCGTCGAGCAGGCTTCGCCCCTGCTGAGCTTTCTGCTGAGCTTTGTGCTGCCCATCGTCCTCTTTGTCTGGCTGGGCAATTTCATGAACAAAAAGCTCATCGAAAAGGCCGGCGGCGCGAACTCAATGATGTTCGGCGGCGTGGGCAAGTCCAACGCCAAGGTCTACGTCCAATCCACCCACGGCATCCGCTTTGCGGATGTGGCCGGCGAAGATGAGGCCAAAGAGAACTTACAGGAGATCGTAGATTATCTGCACGACCCCAAGAAATACGAAGAGATCGGCGCCTCGATGCCCAAGGGCATCCTGCTCGTCGGCCCTCCGGGTACCGGCAAGACCATGCTGGCAAAGGCCGTGGCGGGCGAATCCAATGTGCCGTTCTTCTCCATCTCCGGCTCGGAGTTCGTGGAGATGTTCGTGGGCATGGGCGCGTCCAAAGTCCGTGATCTGTTCAAGCAGGCCAAGGAAAAGGCTCCCTGTATCGTGTTCATCGACGAGATCGACGCCATCGGCCAGAAGCGCAACAGCGGCCAGCTGGGCGGCAACGACGAGCGTGAGCAGACCCTGAACCAGCTGCTTGCCGAGATGGATGGATTCGATGGAAAGAAAGGCGTTGTCATTCTGGCAGCGACGAACCGTCCGGATTCCCTGGACCCGGCACTTCTTCGTCCGGGCCGTTTCGACCGCCGTGTGCCGGTTGAACTGCCTGACTTAAAAGGCCGTGAGGAAATCCTGAAAGTCCATGCGAAAAACATCCGCGTGGGCGACAATGTCGATTACAATGCGATCGCACGTATGGCATCCGGTGCTTCTGGTGCAGAACTTGCCAATATGATCAACGAGGCAGCACTCCGTGCCGTCCGTGATGGAAGAAAATTCGTCACCCAGGCGGATCTGGAGGAGAGCGTTGAGGTTGTCATCGCCGGATACCAGAAGAAGAATAAGATCATGACCGACAAAGAGAAACTGATCGTTTCCTACCACGAGGTCGGCCATGCACTCGTCGCAGCACTGCAGAGCCATTCCGCTCCAGTTACGAAGATCACCATTATTCCGCGTACGTCCGGCGCCCTCGGCTATACGATGCAGGTGGATGAAGATGAGCATAATCTGATGAGCCGTGAAGAGCTGGAAAATAAAATTGCAACCCTGACCGGCGGCCGTGTGGCAGAGGATCTGGTGTTCCATTCCATCACGACAGGTGCTTCGAACGATATCGAGCAGGCAACGAAGGTGGCAAGAGCCATGATCACCCGCTTCGGTATGAACGAGGAATTTGGTATGGTTGCATTTGAGACGGTAACGAACCAGTACCTCGGCGGTGACACTTCCCTGGCATGCTCCGAATCGACAGCAGCACAGATTGATGAGAAGGTTGTTGCAGCAGTCAGAAAACAGTACGACAAAGCAGAGCAGCTCTTAAAAGATAACATGCCGAAACTTCACGAGCTGGCAAAATATCTGTATGAGAAAGAGACAATCACAGGTGATGAGTTTATGGAAATCCTGAATTTATCCCCGGATCAGCTCACGACAACGAGAATGGAAACAAACTAAAAAGCGATAAAAGCAGATGAGAATCCCGCGTTTCAAGGCGACTTCAGCCTTGCGCGGGATTCTTTCTTGTGCTATAATGCTGTAATGCGAAATTATGACACAAAAAGACAGATTTTTTTAGGATAGACCAAGAGAACATAAGGAGAAACGCAATGAAGAAAAAACAGGCATGGAAAGTGATGGGTGCTGTCCTTGCGGGCACACTGGTATTTTCCGATGCAGTTCCGCTCCGTGCCAGCGCATCGGCAGGAACGGAAAAAAGCGCAGTACAGAACGAAACTGTCTCCGGAACGGAGAACGGTACAGAGACAAAACGGGCAGCCGTTTATGTGAATCTGAAAACCGGCGATGATACGGCAGACGGTACAACGGCAGAGACAGCAGTAAAAACCGTGGAAAAAGCACAGGAGCTTCTTGCAGTTGCAGCGGCAGAACTGCAGGCGGACGGGAAAACAACCGAAAAAAACACTGCTGCAGATACCAGCAAAACGGCAGCGGAGGAAGCAGCAGAAAAATATCTGGTATTCGTCGGAATGGATGAAAAAGAGCTGGAAACGTATCGAAAGAAACAGCAGAAAACAGACTTTTGGGGAAGAGTAACAGATACCGTTTTTGCGGCAGATGAAATCGTGGTGACAGAAGCCGGATATGAGGCTGTTCTGGCAGCAGAAAAAGCAAAAGAAACGGTTTCGGAAACACCAACGCTTGCGCCAGGCGAGTCTCCGGCACCGGATGCGGCAGAAGATACCGTAACACCAACTCCGGGTCCGACGGAAACGCCGGATGCAGAGCCAACCGCAGAACCAACGGTGACCCCGGACGCAGAACCGACGGAAACGCCGGACGCAGAGCCGACCGTAACGCCGGCGGAGGAACCAACGGCAACTCCGACACCGGATGCGGACAACGGAGAAGATACAGGGGATACACCAACGGCAGCGCCGACACCGGATGCGGAACCGACCGTAACGCCGGAAGTAACTCCGACGACAGCACCGGGCGAGAATACCGATGACAGTGAAAATCCGGAGAATCCGGAAACTCCGGCAGAAGATCCAACCGTGACACCTGCCCCGGATGATACAGCAAAAGACGATCCTGCAGCAGATGATACAAACCAGGACGATACAAACCAGGATAACCAGAACGGAACGGGAAATGATGCATCATCGGACCAGTGGAAACAGGATGAAAATCTGGATGACCTTGTAAAAGATGAAATTCAGAAAGAAAACGAAACCGTAAAAAATTTCGATGAAATTTCCAATCCATCCGGTACGGACAGCACAGAAGACGGCTATCTGATCTCCAATGTCTCTCTTTTGATCCAGCCGGTGGCAGTAAGTCTGTCCAGAAGCCTTGTATCAGAGGAGCAGACGGAAACAGCAGAAGCTGAGACGGCGGACGAAGGCGAGCATGAACTGCTTGCAGCTGCAGAGCAGAAATCCAACCTGAGTGCAGGTGAAATGACAGCAAGTGCAGCCGATGACGTAAGTACGCTGCGTGCCGCAGGAACGATCCTTGTAGGACCGGACAACTACGGAACGAATAAGACATCCACTCCGACTCCGACAGCCACACCGTCGAAGAGCAGCAGTAACAACAGCTCTTCCAATTCCAATACCGGAAGCACAAAGATTCCGCAGAAGAAGACACAGACCACTGTAAGCATCCGCAGCATCCCGGACAACACCGGCGATGAGACGATGGTGCTTCCGCTGGCGATCAGCTCCGCACTTTCTGCAGCCGTTATGTTCTGCATGGCATTCCTTCAGATGCAGGCGAAACGCGCAAAGAGCATGGCCGCATGGCTGGAATTCAAAAAGAATCATCCGTTTGACGAAAAATAAAGAAACAGGCATATCCGGAAAAGCCATTCCATACATTTACAGTATGGGAGGGCTTTTTCTTATGGAAGAAAAGAAAACATGGGCGGTGGGTGCGGGCAGCGGGATCAGCTGGCTGAAGGCTCTTCTCGTTTCCTATCTGATCTCGGTGCTTCTTCTTTTGCTGCTGTCTTTCCTGCTCTGGAAATTTTCCTGGAAGGAAAGCTGGGTGCAGGCGGGCATTGTGGTGATCTATCTGGCATCAAGCTTTTCCGGCGGAAGAATGGCAGGAAACATGGCGGGAAAACGGCGGTTTCTCTGGGGCATCTGCTTTGGAATCGTGTATTTTGCCATTCTGATCATCGTCTCCGCAGTCTTCCTGCCGGGCGGATTTGCCGGAGCCGGAAGACTTCTGTGGGCGGCAGCAGTCTGTGCCGTCGGCGGAATGGCAGGCGGAATGACGGCACACGGCAGATAAAAGCGGACAAAACAGAACATTTTTTCAAAAAACAGACTTTTAAATTTGAAAAACCTATGCTATAATGGGAAGAGCTAATGGCCGAAGACTATAAAAAAGTCGCGCGTCAACTACAATGAAGGAGGAATGTGCCATGAAACACATCAAAACTTTAAATACAAAAAGCTTACAGAACACTGTAAAAAAAGGTGGATGCGGTGAGTGCCAGACATCCTGCCAGTCCGCATGTAAGACTTCTTGCACCGTAGGCAACCAGAGCTGCGAGCATAAGTAAAAGTAATCCATAAGGACGAGTAAAAGGTGTTCCCAGAACCGGTTTCGCCGGATTTGGGAACATTCTTTTTGCCAGGCACATCAAAAAAAGAGAGAGTTATAGAAAGGAATACCACAGTGATACATTTATATAAAAGCAATGGCTTCAACATGGTGCTGGACGTCAACAGCGGCTCCGTCCATGTTGTGGATGACTGCGTATACGATGTCCTTTCCTGCATGAACGAAGGAAAAAATGCAGAAGAGGCAGCAGAGGCGCTTAGCAGTAAATATGCCGAGCAGGACATCACCGAAGCCAGAGAAGAAATTCAGGAACTTACAGATAACGGCATGCTCTTTACAAAAGACATTTACGAAAACGCAATTGATCAGTTTTCCAACCGTCCGACCGTCGTAAAAGCACTCTGCCTCCACATTGCACACGACTGCAACCTTGCCTGTCGTTACTGCTTTGCAGAAGAGGGCGAGTATCACGGAAGACGTGCACTGATGTCCCTGGAAGTCGGCAAAAAAGCGCTTGATTTCCTGATCGCAAACTCCGGCAGCAGAAGAAACCTCGAGGTAGATTTCTTCGGCGGTGAACCGCTGATGAACTGGGATGTTGTAAAACAGCTCGTAGCCTACGGAAGAGAACAGGAGAAGTTACATAACAAGAACTTCCGTTTCACCCTGACCACCAACGGTGTTCTCTTAAACGACGAGGTCATGGAGTTCTGCAATAAAGAGATGGGCAACGTCGTATTAAGTATCGACGGAAGAAAAGAAGTTCACGATCACATGCGTCCGTTCCGCAAAGGTGCCGGAAGCTACGATCTGATCGTGCCGAAATTCCAGAAATTCGCTGAGCTTCGTCATCAGGATAAATACTATGTGCGCGGAACCTTCACGCATTACAACACAGACTTTGCAGCTGATGTTCTCCATCTGGCAGACCTCGGCTTCAAGCAGATCTCGGTTGAGCCTGTTGTAGCGCCTCCGACCGAGGACTATGCGATCCGTGAGGAAGACCTTCCGGTGATCTTCGAACAGTACGACATTCTGGCAAGAGAGATGATCAAGAGAGAAAAAGAGGGAAGAGGCTTCAATTTCTTCCACTTTATGATCGATCTGACCGGCGGACCATGTGTTTATAAACGTCTTTCCGGCTGCGGTTCCGGAACCGAGTACCTTGCGGTAACACCGTGGGGCGATTTCTATCCGTGCCACCAGTTCGTAGGACAGGAAGATTTCTGCCTCGGAAATGTTTACGAAGGCGTGAAAAAGACAGAAACTGTCAACGAATTCAAAAAATGCAACGTTTATTCCAAGAAGGAGTGCAGCCAGTGCTTTGCACGGTTCTACTGCAGCGGCGGATGCGCGGCAAACTCCTACAATTTCACAGGTAAGATCAACGATGTTTACGAGATCGGATGCAAGATGCAGCAGAAACGGATCGAGTGTGCGTTGATGATAAAGGCAGCTCTGGCCGAAGATTAAAGAAAAGAGGAAAATCGCGACATGATGAAGAAGAAACAGAGTATCATCGCACTCGTCCTGGCAGCCATTGTAACAGTGCTTCTTGGATGGACGATGATCAAAGGATGGGGTCCTACCGGAACCGGTTCGATGAAGAACATCAACCTGGGTCTGGATCTGTCCGGCGGTGTCAGCATTACCTATCAGGCCGTAAAGGACAACCCGACAGACGAAGAAATGTCAGATACCCGCTACAAGCTGGAACAGCGTGCGCAGCAGTACAGCGAAGAGGCACAGGTATATCTGCAGGGCGACAACCGTATCACTATTGAAATCCCGGGTGCAACCGATGCAACCACCATTCTGGAAGAGATGGGTAAACCGGGAAGCCTGTATTTCATCAAACAGACCAACGATGACGGAACAGAAAACTACACCTACGACAGCTCGACCGGCGAGTACGTTCTGAACGGAAAAACTATCGAAGAGCTCGAGGAGGACGGCTCCGTCGTTCTGACCGGTAAAGATGTGGAGAGCGCAGAAGCCATGCATCAGCAGAACTCCACCACAAAAGCAACCGAGAGCGTCGTTCAGCTGAAAATGACCGACGAAGGAAAACAGAAATTTGCAGACGCAACCCAGGAAGCCTACAGCGCAGGAAAGAGCATCGGTATCTACTATGATGAAAAATTCGTCAGTGTACCGAGTGTAAACGCTGTGATTTCCGATGGTACTGCAGTCATCTCCGGCGGAAACATGGACTGGGATGAAGCAACCAGCCTGGCATCCACCCTCCGTATCGGTTCCCTTTCCCTGAAACTTGAGGAGATCAACTCCAGCGTCGTTGGAGCACAGCTTGGATCTGCAGCTGTTTCCACCAGCGTAAAAGCGGGAGCGATCGGCATTGTACTGATTATCCTTTTCCTTGCAATCGTATATCGCCTGCCTGGTATTGCTGCCGGATGGGCACTGCTCATCTATGTTGAGCTGAATCTGATTGCTTTAAATGCATTTGACCTGACATTGACCCTGCCTGGTATCGCAGGTGTTATCCTGTCGATCGGTATGGCGGTCGATGCGAACGTTATCATTTATGCCCGTATCGAGGAGGAGATCGGTGCCGGAAAGACGGTTCATGCGGCAATCCGCGACGGATTCAAGAAGGCAGCTTCTGCCATCCTGGACGGAAACGTGACGACCCTGATTGCAGCAGCTGTTCTGTATGCGCTTGCGAGCGGAAGTGTCCGCGGATTCGCCATGACACTTGCTCTTGGTATTGTTCTTTCCATGTTCAGCGCCATGGTTGTTTCCAGACTGCTGGTCAACAGCCTGTACGGTATGGGACTGAAGGATGCGAAATACTACGGAACCAAGAAAGAGCGCAAGGGATTTCCATTTGTGGAAAAGAGAAAGATCTTCTTCACGATCTCCTGCATTCTGCTGCTTGCCGTTCCGGCCAGCATGATTTTCATGCATCAGACAAAGGGAAGCGCACTGAATTTCGGCCTTGACTTCAAGGGCGGTACTTCCATCAACGTTCCGTTCAACGAGGATTACTCCATCGAAGAGCTGGACAAAGAGGTAGAGCCGGTTGTGGAAGGCGTGACAAAAGATTCCAATATTCAGATGACAAAGGTTGTCGGAGGCAACAATGTCATCATCAAAACACGTTCTCTGACTCTGGAAGAGCGTGAGCAGGTTTACCAGGCAATGGCAGACAATTTCGGTGTCGATACTTCTGAAATCACTTTCGACAACATTTCTTCTACTGTAAGTAAAGAAATGAGCCAGAATGCGATGAAAGCAGTTATCATCGCTGTAGTCTGCATGCTGCTGTACATCTGGATCCGTTTCCGCGACATCCGTTTCGCATCGAGTGCCATCCTTGCACTGATGCACGATATCGCCATTGTATTCGGATTCTATGTGGTATCCCGTATTTCGGTCGGCAGCACCTTTATCGCGTGTATGCTGACGATCCTCGGCTATTCCATCAACAGTACGATCGTCATCTTCGACCGTATCCGTGAGAATC
>ERZ773164.3006-NODE-3006-length-12323-cov-2.656994_pt1 | contig 12323 bp, 6 predicted proteins | sample MGYA00511917_ERZ773164 | MGnify/ENA primary metagenome ERZ773164 (study PRJEB29015, sample SAMEA2737847) | human gut metagenome | biome: human gut; feature: human-associated habitat; material: faeces | place: China | collected 2012 ...
GGTTCCAGATGTTTTGTAGCCGTTGTATGTGGCTTCCTGATCTGTGACAGGAGCAGTCGCACGGGCATCTTTCATTACTTGGTGCAACGGATTGAAACAACTCTCATCGGTATCCGAATTGAAATCAGCAGTAAGAAATACCGGAAGTTGTTCTGAGTTGACCTCCTCTATTTTATTTATAATTAATTTGATAGATTCTTTTCGAGCCACAGTGCCGGAGTTGTCGAGATGCGTGTTGAAAAAATAGAACCGCTTGCCGGTTGTTTTTTGTCTGAATAACGCCCATGTACAACTTCGGTTGTAATTGGCATCCCAACCCTTCGAGGGTATGTTAGGCGTTTCTGACAGCCAAAAAGTTCCTTTATCCAGCATTTCGACTATTGATGTCTGGAAAAAGATGGCCATACACTCTTCAGAGGCATATGTTTCCGTTTTGGGAGGTGCTTCACCGGTATCGCGTCCTAATCCGTACCAAGCATATTCCGGGCACTGTTTTGCCAAATAAGTGATTTGATGGGGTTGTGCTTCTTGTAAACCCATTATGGTCGGCTGTTGCCTGTTTATCATCGTTATGACGGCTTGTTTACGATTCTTCCAGATGTTGTCTCCATCGGAGGGGTTGTCGACACGGATGTTGAAAGAGATGGTTTCGATGACATAAGGCGAACGGGCCTCGTCAGCATCAGCCTTGCCGCCGGCTGTCAGCGTGATTGGCTTGTCCGATGAAACAGTATATGAAATCCTGTTAATGTCATAGATGGTCACGGAGTATCCTTGCGACAGGGTTACAGGCGCGAGCATAACCGGGATCAGTTTGATCTCAGCCGAGCAGTCCAGCGGTGTGGAAAACTTTACGGTAACACTCTTTTCCGATGCGCAAATAACACCGTCCTTAAGCCTGATTGAAGTTTCTCCGGCGATGGCTTCCCCGCCGTTGGCCTGTATAACGGCTTTGGCAATTGCATGGCTTCCCCAAACAGGTATATACATGGTGTTGAACAGGTGTTTCAACTCCATGTGCAACCCTTCGTAAGAGTCGATGCGACCTGTTGTTTGTCCGATCAGAAGTGGAGCGACGGTTCCTGTCTGCGTTGTGGGTATCGTCGTTTTCAATATGTCGTCCTCATATATGAGATTCGCATCGGCTGGGTAGAAAGCCACTAATGTTGCATTGCTATGTTTCGGGGCCTTGAAATTGAGCAGAAAAAGCGATTTCGGCGATTGTGTCTGAATTGGGGAGATGTTGATCTTCTGCAAAAAGTTGTCCCTGATGACGAAAATGCCGGCCTTATCGTCTCTTGTCCATGGATGAAGCGTTGTTTCTCCTTCGTTGTTGTAATATTCTGACTGGGTCAGGGTGATTTTTGCGGCTAATTCGATGTATTCCGAGGAATCGTTATCGGAGCAGCCCGCCATGAAATATGCGGTCATTCCGAATCCTATTCCGAACCATATTGATTTTCGAATTTTATTCAATGAAAAGCGTTTCATTGTTCAACGTTTTTTATTTTATTAAGAATGACTTTGCTGCAGGTTTTCATGACGTTTCCGGAGGTAAGGTTTCCTGCGGCGTGCCGGCCTGCTCCCCGCAGGCGGCTCCCGAAAGAGCCGCTGCGAGGATCAGCAGTTTGTTGATTGTTCGTATCATCGGTTATCGTTGGATTAAGTATTCGTTTTCATGTCCCAGTACGACCTGTTCGGCGACGCTGCGCAGGTAGGCGGCCTTCGATGCCTCGATGCCGCAGTCGGCGGGCGAGCTGCCGAACGCCTCCCCGTAGAGCACGAGGTAGTTGACGCAGGCTTTCAGGTAGGCGCCGTAGACCGACTGGTGCTTATTGTCGGTGTGGTAGAGGTTGATGCCCGAAGAGCCTTCGCGCACGATACGGAACGCTTCGCCGATCGGCGATATCCACGTTCCGGCGGCTTTTGCCATGGCACGTGCACCCTTGGCATTGTAGTTTTCGAAAGTCGCGAAGTCGGTGAATCCGCCGTAGCTGCTGGCCGAGAAGGTCCAGGTCTGTTCGAGAATGACTTTGCAGGAGGCCGATTTCGCCCGAATTTTGTCCGCCAATGCCGTGCAGTTGGCAGCTATTGACGCCGTGCCGTCGCGTCCGTAGGTCGCGGGATTCTGGCTCTGGTCCTGAATGAAGGCGTAGTCGTAGCCTCCGATGTCGATGGCGTCGGTCGAGAACGACAGCCCCAACTGCTGTCCGAAATTCTGCGAACCCTTGAAATGCCCCTTGACATTGAGATAGTGGCCTTCGTTCCAGGCGATCTCTTTGAGCATCCACGCCGGGTTGCTGTAATAGGAGAACGAGTTGCCGAGGCAGAGCACCTTTTTCGTGTCGCCCGGGACCGCCGTGCCGAGGTTCTGGACATAAGAGCCCGAGAACCCGAATTGGGGTAATTGACTTGCTGAGTCGTCAGCCGAAATGTCTTGTGTACCACCCGTGCAGGTGTAAGGACCCACAGCGCGGCAGCGGATCTGCACCGCACCCTCGACGGGATCGGTGAAACGGATGGTCTGCATGATGCTGGCGTGCTGGTAGTTGGTTCCTGTGGCCACGCCCGAGCACTTGTAGGAATAACGGATCGAGGGGTCCTCGGGTGCGGTGAGCAGGTCCTCTTCGATGCTCTTCCAGACACCTCTGTCGAGATACTCCACGATGAAGTATTTGGGCGAATTGGCTTCGCCGGCCATCGTGGCGTCGAACTCTACGGCCGTACCGGCTTCGAGTCGCCTTACGGGCAGGGTGTAGAGCCAGTAGTCACCTTCGACCATTGTCGAGACGGAGGGACGGTATGAATTGACCGTGCGGGTGAATTCACGCCCGACGTTGGCCTCGCCGCGTACGACGGATATATAACCCGAACTGCCCGAGGTCGACGGAAGCATGTTCGAAGCGCTCCACGAGGAGTTGTACTGTCCGACAGTCGATGCCGAGAAGATCCACTGGCTCGGGAAGGCCGGGCCTGCCATCAAATCAGTGTCGAGCTTGCCTCCGGCCTCCAAGGTCACCGGTTCTGTTTTTTTGATTAAAGCTATATCTTCGCCTTTGGAATCGTAGATGGTCACAGTATACCCTTGCAAGAGTGTCGCAGGGGCGATCATAACGGGTATCAGTTGTGTTTCCTGTGAACAATCCATGGGGGTGGGCAGTGTTACAGTGATCGTCTGTTCTGATGCTGATGTTGACCAGTCATCGATGTCAACGGTGAATTCCCCTGCAATTGCTTCGCCGCCGTTGGCCTTTATGACCACTTTGCTGACTGAATAGTGGCCTTTCTTGACGCTGATATACATCGTGCAGAAAAGGTTTTTCAGTTCCATACTGCAACCCTCGTAGGCATTGAGTTGTGCTGTGGCCTTGCCGACGAGAATCGGGGTGACAAAACCCGTTTGCATCGTAGGGATGACAGTTTTTAACGTGCCGTTTTCACAGCGGAGATTGGCATCCGAGGGCCAAAATGCGACGACCGTCGAAGTTGCATGTTGCGGTGCGTCGAGCGTGAAGAGAAAGAGCGATTTTTGTGATCCCGACTGGATCGGTGCTGTATAGACGGCTTCCGGAGCGTTTTGGTCCGTAACGAACAGTCCGGCCCTGTTATTCCTCTCCCAGGCGGGCACCGTTATTGTTCCTTGCTCATTGTAGTATTCCGTTAGCGTTAAATTGGTTTTCGAAGCGAGTTCGCGGGACGAATCGTCGTTGTCATTAGAACAACCCACGGCGAGTAATCCTATTCCTGTGCAGAAAAGTAGCAAGCCTCGGAGCAAATAGAATTTTATTATGTTATTCATATTTGTGGCATTTGATTGGGCTATTTTTTCATTTTGCCGAGAATGACCTCTTTGTAGGCTTTTACGACATTTTCGGGCGTAGCGTTCACCCCGGCGCGGACTTCGTGCATGAAAACTCCCTTGTAGCCGGAAGCCTGTAGGCGGCGGAGGAAATCAGGCCAGTCGATGACGCCTTCGCCCGGCAGCCAGTGACGTTCGTCCTTGCGGTCATAGTCCGAAGCGTGGATCGTGCCGATGCGGTTGCCGACGGCCTCGAAGAAGTGCGCATGCTCCTCTTTGAGCAGGTGGTTCGAATCGAAGCAGACCATGACTTCGGGGTAGTCGGCGATGAGCCGCATAAGCTCGCCCGAGTCGCGGCCCAGGCACGTGCGGGGCAGGTTCTCGATGCAGAGCACCGCGCCGATCTCTTTGGCGGACAGCGCGAGGCGACCGATGGAGTTGGCCGAGTTCTGCAGGCGGATCTCCCGTTCTTCGTCGGCGATCGGCTCCGAACTGGGATGGAGCACGAGCCGCTGCGGGCCGAAGATCGACGCGAGGCGGATCATCCGCTCCATAAGCGCGACGTTCTGTTCGCGCAGCGCCGGATCGGGTACCGAGATGTCGAGCTGGCGGCTGAACGGCAGGTGGCAGGACCAGTCTTTCAGTCCGGCTTCTTCGAGCAGCGCCTTGACGCGGTAGGCCCGGGTGTAACATTCGTTCTCGGGAGCGTTGCGCCAGAAATAGTTGAAGACAACCTCCACGTGGTCGATGCCCGCGGCTTTGATCTGCGCGAGTTTTTCGGGCTCAGGGACCTTCACCATGCCGAGCGATACGCCCAGGGGGTATTCGGCCCGGACGGATCCAGCAGTCAGCAGAAAGGTTATCGTTATGAGCAGTAGTTTCTTCATTGTTTTATTTTGGCTGGTGAAAGGAGACGCCGGGGATTCCCGGCGTCTCTTGATTCAATTATTTGACGCAGCACGATCCACAAATGTCGCCGCCATGGGTACTCCAGCTCGATGCGCGTTCGCCGCCGACGTATTTGCCGACGAAAACGCCGTTCTTGCTTGAGCCGCCGATGAAAGCCGAATAAATGACTCCGTCGAGATAGTTGTTGCCGCCCATCTGCTTCTGGTTGTTGTCGCCGCTCTCGTAGGTCCAAGAATCAACCACGTTGCCGCTGGCATCGAAGATGTAGGTCGTGTTAGAGGTCTGTCCCGAAGTGATGTAGAAGCTGTTTTCGCTGTCGACGCACGGGTGGGAGTAATTGAAGGCGTTGGCGAGGGAGCTGCCGGTGTGGACGTACTCCCAGTTGACGGCCGAAAGGTCGCCCTTCACGTTGTAGACCGAACCGTTTTTCGAACCGGCGAAGACCGAACCGTTGGGGGCCACAACGGGCTCATAAAGGAGGTTGGGATTGTCTTTCTCTACTACCAACGATTTTATCGCTTCATGTGTTTTTATGTTAACGGCCCCTATATAACCATTTCTGCCACCAAAATAAGCAAGGGTTTTGTCGCTGTTGACGGCAAATCCGGTGATGTCGGACATTTCGCAGCCAAGGGTAACCTTGGCGATTTGTTCGCCGGTTTCAATATTGACGAAGAAAGCGTCGGTTTGCGTTCCGATCAGCAGCTCGCTGCCGTTAACCAGCAGGCCCCTTCCGGCATCTCCTGCTGAAAACTGCCATTTCTTTTGTCCCGATGCAGCGTCTATGGCGAAGGCTTTACCCAAAGCATCACAAATGTAAACCACTGTTCCGTTAGCATTGACGGCCGGGGCGGCGCTCTTCATTGAACCGGCTTCGGAGAAGATCCACTTCAACTCGCCTTCCGGCGTGATGGCATAGAACTGTCCAGCGCTTGTCGTGCCGTAGTAAATGTCGCCTGTCACGGGATTCACGGTGAGCATGTTGTAGCTTCCTGATTTGGAGGTTGGTAGGTAACGCCACTTCTCATTGCCTGTCACGACGTCGAAGGCGTAGAGGGCGGAGACTTTGTTGAAGGTGATGATGTAGACGGTCTTTCCGTCGGGCGAGAACACCGGACAAGTGCCTTTGAATCCGTTGTAGTTCGAGCCGTCCTGCGCCCAGTCGGTGCTGTAGATGACGTATTCGCGGATTTCGACCTCGAGGGTCCACGAGCGGGCGTTGCCGTCGATCGTGGCGTTCAGCTTCACGGTCTGTGTGCCGACCGTGCCCAGTCCGTATTTCACGACGGTTCCCTCCTTCACGACGTCGCCCGGGAAGGTCCACTTCACGTCGGTGGCCGTCGGGTAGTCTTCGGTGTTGAACGAGAATGTGATCGGCTGGTTCTTGGCCGCCTTGTCGCGGTCGAGGATGTAGGGGATCGCCAGGGTCGGCATCGCTTTCGCGGTGGCCGGTTCCGAGGCGCCCTTTTCGTAGTTGGCCGTCAGCGAGAAGTAATAGTTCTTGTCGTTGATCAGCTTGTCAAGCGTCACGCTCGTCGCGTCCTTGTCGAGCGTCTGTTGCTCGACGTTGTCGGGTGTGTCCTCGTTGTAGTAGGAGAGCGTGTAGGAGAGCACCGTCGTCGCGGGCTTGGTCCACGCGAGGCTCACGAACGAGTCGCCCGCATCGACCGTGAGGTCGGTGACCGGGAACCGCGTCGTGGCGGGTCTGCCGACGGCGGCGACGTAGTTCGAGACGAGTTTTCCGTAGACCGCCTGCACGTAGAAGGTGTACTGCGTGTCGTTGACGAGTCCGCCGACCGTGCAGTTCATCTCGCCGCCCGTGCGCAGGGTGACCGTTTCCGAATCGGCATCGGTGTAGTAGACGATGAAGTCCGTCGGGTTCCAGCCTTCGGGCAGGCTCCAGGAGAGCAGTACCTCCTCGTCGCCCGGCGTGGCGGTGAGATCGGTGACCTGGTGGCGGGCCGCTCCGGCTTCGGGGATATCCTCACTCCAGCATGCGGTGAGGCCCGCGGCGATGAACGATATCAGCAAAAGGTTGATTATCTTTTTCATGCTTGTTCTGACTTAAGTGGTTGGTTAATTGAAACCGGGATTCTGCCAGAGAATCGACGGGTTGTTCACGATTTCGATCTGGTTTTGCGGGATCGGGAAGATCAGGTTGTGCGAATCGAGTGAGTAGCCCATTTCGCGGAAATAGTCGACGGCCAGCCCCAGCCGCACGAGGTCGAACCAGCGGTGGCCTTCGAGGGCGAACTCACGGCCCCGTTCAGCGGCCAGCTCGCGGCGGAACTCCGCTAGGCTTTTGACCTCGTCGGTCGTCAGTTCGTCGAGCCCGGCCCGCGTGCGGGTCTTATTGAGCCATTCCAGCGCGTCGCCCAGGCTGCCTCCCGATTCGGCCAGCGCCTCGGCGTACATCAGCACCACGTCGGCATAGCGCAGGTGCGGGAAATCGTTGCCCACCTGCGTTGTGTAGGTTGCGTCGTAGGTGTCGTACCATTTGGTCATGGCGAAGAGATTGTCTTTAATCTTGGTGTAGGAGCTGATCAGCGGTAGACGGTTGTCCTTCTCGCTGTCGTAGATCGCCTTGAAGGTTGGTGTGGGGTTGTTGATGTCTGCCAACACATCTGTGTTGGCGCTGTACCAGTAACCGTGGCCGTTGTCGTTGGTCTTGTTGTAGTAGAGCGCGAAGATGATCTCCCGGTTCATTTTGTTACCCACGTCGAAAACCTTTTTCGTCGTCGATTCCAGTCCGTAGGAGGTGTTCTTCATCGCCTCTTCGAGGGCCGTCTTGGCCTCGGCGGGCTTGCCGAACGTGAGGTAGACCTTCGCCAGCAGCGTGTAGGCCGCGATGTTCGCCACACGGGCCTTTTCCGGACCCGGTGTCGGCGGCAACAGCCGGGCCGCCTCGGCAAGGTCTTCGGTCAGCAGCGTGTACATCTCCTCCTCTGTGCAGCGGGGGATGAGTTTGGCAGCTGCTGGGGTTACCACGGTGCGGGTGATGGGCACCACGCCGAAGACGCGGTAGAGGTTGAAATACCACCACGACCGCAGGAACAGACATTCGCCGCGATATTTGTCGTAGTTGGCGATCTTGGCTCCGGTCATGTGGTCGAGTACGTCGTTGCAGCGATAGATGCCGTTGTACCAGGCATTCCAGATGTCGTTCAGGATGCCGTTGTTAGCTGTCTCAGCGAAATGGTCGATGTCGTAGCGGTTCTGCGTCGATACAGCCATCGATTCAAGGACGTTTTCGTCTCCGCGGTAGCCGATCTCCGTGAGGTGGAAGCTCATCTGGGTTTTGAGTTTGGCATAGCACGCCACGACTCCTTGGTTGAAGTCGTCGTCGGTCTTGTAGAAGTTGCCTTCGGTGATGTTGTTGCTCGGGTACTGTTCGAAGAAACTTTCGCCGCACGAGCCCAGACCCAGTACGAGGAGTCCCAGCGCAAGGAAATATTTCGGTTTCATAGTCATCGTCATTTTTGATTACAGGTTAAAGTTCACACCGACGCTGAACGTGCGCGACAGCGGATAGGAGCAGTAGTCCTCGCCCGGACGCAGGGCGTCCGTCGAGCGTTTGTTGACCTCGGGGTTGTAGCCCGAATAGTCGGTCCACGTGAAGAGGTTCGTGCCCTGCACGTAGATGCGCAGCTTCGAGATGCCGGCCTTGCGGGTCCAGCGGTCGGGGAAGGTGTATCCCAGCGAAAGGTTTTGCAGGCGCAGGTAGGAGCCGTCTTCGAGGTGGAACGTCGAGGTACAGGCGCCGTTGTTGCCGCTCGATTTGCGGGTCGCGCGGTTCAGTTCGCCGTAGGGATAGCGTTGCAGCGACTCCTTCATCATGTTCGACGAAGCCTCCATGTTGAGCAGGTAGCGGCGTTCGAGGTTCAGGATTTCGTTGCCGTAGACGCCCTGGAAGTTGGCCGCCAGGTCGAAGCCCTTGTACGAGAGGTTAACCGAGAAGCCGTAGTAGAAATCGGGCATGTAGTTGCCTACGATCACGCGGTCGGCGTCCTTTTCGAGAATGCCGTTGCCGTTGGCGTCGACGAAGCGGAAGTCGCCGATCGTCGTGGTGTCGAAATGGGGATAGGAGTCCAGCTCCTCCTGGTTGTGGAAGATGCCGTCCTGCACAAGCAGGTAGTAACAGCCGACGGGCTGGCCTACGCGCGTGAGGTAGTAACCGCCGGCGTAGGAGGATTCTTTGATGATGTCGGCGTTCTCATCGCCGAGGCTCAGCACCTTGTTGCGGTTGAGCGACCAGTTGGCGGCAAAGGCGTAGGAAAAGTCGCCGAAGCTGCGCCGCGAGGTGAGCGCCAGCTCGATACCTTTATTCTGCATTGAACCGATGTTGACGTTCGACGAGGTGAGGCCCGATACTGATGAGACGGGAACGTCGAACAGCATGTCGGTCGTCTTCGAATAGTAGTAGTCGGCGGTGAATCCGAGGGTGCCGCGCCACAGGCTGACATCCAGACCAACGTTGTACTGCGTGTTCTTCTCCCAGCCCAGGTCGTTGTTAGCGATCTGCGTGGGATAGACCTGCGAAGTGAGTCCGTTGCCGAGATCGATGTTCGTCGAGCCGTAGAGCGCCAGGTATTCAGAATTGCCGATTTGAGCGTTACCGGTCTGTCCCACGCTGGCGCGGATTTTCAGGTCGTCGACCCATTTCACATCGCGCAGGAAGCTCTCGTCGCTCATGCGCCATCCCACGGAGGCCGCCGGGAAATAACCCCACCGGGTGTTGGGGGCGAAGCGCGACGAACCGTCGCCGCGGATCGAGGCCGAAACCATGTAACGGCCCTTGTAGGAGTACTGCGCACGCACGAGCCACGAGGCGAAGGTGTAGGCGTACTTGTTGTTGTAGGTCTCCGTCAGGTCGATGGTCTTGCCCTTCGTGGTGCGGATCTTGTCGTCGCCGGCCGTGCCGGTGCCCACGATCTGCGAGGTCTGGATGCCCTGCTTCTCGGCTTCGTAGACCGCCACGGCGTTGACCGAATGATCGCCGAAGGTGCGGTTGAAGGAAAGTTGGTTGGAGATCGTCCAGTGGAAATAGGAGTTCATGTTGTTCTGCGCTTTGGGGGCTGACAGATCGTCGTAATATTTATGGCCGCGCAGGGGGATGTACGAGGGGCGGTAGTAGTTGCGGATGTAGGAGTAGTAGTCGCCGCCGGCCGTGAATTTGTATTCCAGCCCTTTGATGAACTCATAGGAGACGTAGGCGTTGCCCAGAATGTTGATCTTCTCGCGCACGTCGTCGATTTCGAGCGCCAGCGCCACGGGGTTGAGCACCTCGTTGGTCTGGGTGTCCCAGCTGTTGACGCGCAGGAATCCGTTCATGTCCCAGTTGTAGGAGCCATCGGTGTTGTAGACCGGGAAGACCGGAGGCGCCATCAGTGCCGAGGCGATTACACCATCGTCGCCGTACTGCGTGTCAGAGGAGATGTAGTTGGTCTTCGAGTAGGAGGGCGAGAAGCTGACGCCGTATTTCAGCCGGTTGCGCTTGCCGTCGATGTTGGCCCGCAGGCTGTAACGTTCGAAATCCGACCCGATGATCGTTCCCTCGCGGTAGAGGTAGTTGGCGCCGATGTAGTAACCCAGCGTCTTGGTGCGGCCCGAGACCGATACAGAGTGCTTGGTCGAATAGGCCGTGCGGAAGATGGCGTCCTGCCAGTCGGTGTCGGTCATCGTGCCGGTCTTGTCCTGCAGGTAGGCCGTGATGAGCGGGTCAACGCGGTGGTAGGTCTGGGGACGGTCCTCGTAGGGGTCGTCGATCGAACCCGTCGGAACGTTGAACAGGTAGGCGCCGTCGCGGGCCTCTTTGAAGATTTTGGCGAATTCATAGGCATTGAGCATGTCGATCGTCTTCGAGACGCTCGAGACGCTGAACTGGCCGTCATAGCTCACGACGGGGCGTTCGCCCTCGCCGCGTTTGGTCGTGATGAGGATGACGCCGCACGAGCCGCGCGAACCGTAGATCGCCGCCGCCGAGGCATCTTTGAGCACTTCGAGGCTCTCGATGTCGCTGCTTTCGAGGTTCGAGAAGGCCCGGGCGTCGCACGGAACGCCGTCGATGACGTAGAGCGGGTCGTTGCCCGACGTGGCCGACTGGATGCCGCGGATGCGGATCGAAACGTTGCCGTCGGGCTGGCCGCCCAGGGTGAGCACCTGCACGCCCGGCATCTTGGCGGCCATGGCGTCGCGGAAATCGGCCGTCGGCATGGCGGCGAAGTCTTCGGCCTTGATGGACGAGATGGCCGTCGTCACGTCGCGCTTGTTCTGCACGCCGTAGCCTACGACCACCACGTTGTCCATGGCGATCGCCTCGCTTTTCAGCGTAACGTCGGCCTGCGTCTGGCCCTCGGAGAGCGCCACCTCGACCTTGTTGTAGCCGATGAGCGAGTAGACCAGCACGGCGTCGGCCTGCCGGATGTCGATGGCGTATTCGCCCGTGGCGTTGGTCGCCGTGCCGACCGTGGTGCCTTTCAGGATGACGGTGGCGCCGATCACCGGCGCGCCGCTTTCGTCGGTCACGCGGCCCTTCACGGTGCGTCCGGCGTCAGCGGCCGGGCGGGTCTGCGATTCCCCCCCCCGTTTGGCTGTGAGGACGATTTTCAGCCCCTTAACTTCCATATTCACATTGGGAAGCACCTCGGCGATGATCGAGGCGATGCTGCGGTTGACGGCCTTCACCGACACCCGTTTGTCGGGGTTGATGTCGGCGTCGATGTAGGCGAACGTGTACTGGCTGTTGGCTTCGATGCGCTGCAACAGCTCTTTGATGGTAACGTTCTTCGCATCGACGGTGACGGTCGGGACCTGGGCCGAAGCCGTGGCGGCCGACACCGCGCAGAGGAGGACCGCCAGGAACAGATGCCGGCAGATCCTTTTCAAAACGTTGAGTTCATTCATGATAGTTTCGATTTGTGTTTGATTCGATTTTTCAAATGAAAGGGTATGCCGGAGCCTCTTGTTGCGGGAGGTTTCGGGACAGACCGTCTATGTTACAGGGTTTATCTCTGGGTGATCAGGACGCGGTTGCCGTCTATGCGGTAGCGGATCGACATCAGCGAGGACATTACCTCCATGAGGTCTTCCAGCGGTTCGTGGCAGACGACCAGCGACAGTCGTTTTTCAGGCGAGATGTTCGAAGAGAGGGAGATTTCGATATTGTACCTCCGTTCGAGGTTGATGATGATGTCTTTCAGCGGCGTGTTGTCGAAGATCAGACGCGGTGAGAACCACTGGCTGTAATTCCGCGCGTCGACCTTTTCGACGCAGGCGCGTTTCGAAAGCCGGTCGAGCGAGAACCGCTCGTCGGGACGCAGCGTCACGGGGCTTCGGAGATGCTCCCCGGAGATCTTCACCGAGCCGGTTTTGAGCACCACCTCCTCGCTCGATCCGAACGCGTAGTTCATGACGTCGAACGAGGTGCCCAGCACCTCGACCTGCAAGTCGTTCATGCTGACGCGGAACGGCCGCAGCGTGTCTTTACGCACTTCGAAGAACGCTTCGCCCGTCAGGGCCACGTCGCGGGTCCTGCCCGAGAATTCCGCGTTGTACTTCAACCGGCTTTCGCCGTTGAGCCACACCTTTGTCCCGTCGGGCAGGGTGAACTCCCCGA
>ERZ773164.3008-NODE-3008-length-12314-cov-4.206461_pt1 | contig 12314 bp, 9 predicted proteins | sample MGYA00511917_ERZ773164 | MGnify/ENA primary metagenome ERZ773164 (study PRJEB29015, sample SAMEA2737847) | human gut metagenome | biome: human gut; feature: human-associated habitat; material: faeces | place: China | collected 2012 ...
AATCTGAATTTTTCAAATAACAGTATAATGCGTTCATATTCGTCCTGTTCTATTTCAGTATATTTTACACTTAATATTGCATACAATTCCATTGGTTTAACGTATTCACCTGTAACTCCTGATATTTCGATAAGTTTTTCTATCTGAGAAATATAATACTGTTCATCAATATGTATATAGAAGCTATCTTCCTCCAGAAAAATAGAATTGTAAAATTTTCTTTCTCCTTCCAGCTTTTTTACCTTTATCCTAAGTAAATGGCTCCTTAACACCAAAGTTTAATATTGTGTTACGGAACCCCTATATACTAAACAAACTGCTATCTCAATTATAAACAGTGATTTTTTGTTTTTTACATATTTATGTTCTTGTCAAAATCAAAAAACTGTCAAATACGTTAATTGTTCCATATCCCCATTGTTCACTTGGATACCTAATGTCTCTGTTTCGTTCTGCCCCTCTTATAAGGTAGTTTTTAATGTAATTGTTTTTCATATATGGCTCATTGTCCTCCACAATTCCCCATTGAAGTATCTGTGCACAGGCTCCCGCACCTAATGCGCACGCCACTGACGTTCCGGTCCTTCTTGTATACCCTCCTGAAATTCCCGGACCGTAAACATTTACTGCCGGAGCTGTCATATCCGGTTTGATTCTATTCTCCCTTGTGAAGCCTCTCCCCGACTTGGGATAGAAGGCATTGGTTACATTGTCATATCCTCCAAAAGTTATAACATTCTCTGTCGCGGCCGGCACTGTTAATGTCATATCCGGATTAGGTGTTAGAAAATAGTTTCCTTCCGGTGTATATTGTCTAAGTCCGCCCCATATATTAAAGTTTCCATCTAGAATATTATTTCCATAAACTTTAATAATCCATATACCGGGGCTTGGCTGTTTAAATCTCATAAAAATCAACTGTCCTCCTGTCCCCGACTCCACAAGTTCATATGTTAATTCAATTGAAGATTGCTCAAACACAAAATTAATGTTTTCTACGCTACCCTGCCGCACCGGGATTCTTGGCACGCTTTCCCCGAAAGGCGACACAAAACCTACTGAAAATATATCCGGAGCGTTACCCCACAGTTCTAAAACAAAGCCCGGCACATTATCGCCTACACGAAATTCTACGTTGTGAGTGGTAGTTTCGGTTGCTATTCCTATTGTACCTCTATAATGAAGTCTTTCATTGCCTTCATTTCCTGCTGCCACTACAACGCAGTTGCCTATTTTGCTTCCTATTCTGTTAAGCACTTCATCTAAAGGTGAGCCTCCTGCTCTTCCACCATTTCCACATCCTAATCCTACAACTATAACTATTGGCTTTTTTTGTTTTATTGCCACATTTTTCAAAAAAGAAGCTGCAAGCATTATGTCGTTTTCCTGATAAAGAGGCTCACTTCCCATAGCATAAAAATAATTAGTAAGATATTTTTTTGCCTCCTTAAGCTTTACCATAACAATTTCGCTATCCGGCGCCGCCCCTATAAAATCCCCCTGCTCATCATAACTTCCGCAGGCTATCCCTGCCATAAAAGTTCCGTGACCGTTTTCGTCCCTGTGCGGAACCACTTCTAACGGATTGTCTGCCTGAAGCGCCCTGTTTATTTCTTCTCTTGTATACTCACTTCCATAACTAAAGCCCTCTGGCGGATTTCCCTTAACATCAGTCTGATCCCATATACTCAAAATTCTTGTTTGCCCTGTAGACTTTTGAAACAACTTGTTTGTATAATCAATTCCCGTGTCAATAAAGCCAATTATCACATCTCTCCCTGTAAGATTAAACCCCGACTGGTTCTGCAACCTTATGGAACCTGTTGCCGCCACGGCAGTTGTATCCATTAAACCATACAACTTTGGAATAACATTGTATGTAAAATTAGCAACATTTATAGTAGGTAGCATATCAAGCCTGTAATATGCACAAAAGTACGAATCATCTATAACCTGAGTACATTCAACCTGCTCCGTTAAGGCTTCACTAATGTCACCGTTATACCTGCCAATGAAATCACCATATTCCTCTGACAAAATAATATTATTACACTTCATTGATTGCCCTTGAAATAAAATTAATATAAGTTTATGTAGGAGCGGGGGAAGATATGAACGGAATTATGCAATGCGTCCCCCGATAGCAAGTATTCCAGGACATAAACAATGCAAACAATATAAATCAATACAAAAATACCCGGAGTTATAGAAATTTAGATAATTAATTTTCCACAACTCCGGGTATTATATTTCTATTATTTTTTTAAGTTCTTCTAACCTTCTATAAGGTCCTGGCCTCTCATTCCTATTACCGGGCCGCCTGTTCCATTAATGTATTCTTCTGTAATTTTTACAGTTCCAATGTTGTCATCTTTTGGAATTTCATACATTATATCAAGCATAAATTTCTCAATGATTGCCCTTAGTGCTCTGGCCCCTGTTTTCTTTTCTATTGCTTTCTTGGCAATTGTTCTAAGAGCACCTTCCGTAAATTCAAGTTTTACTTCATCAAGTTCAAGCAATTTCTGATACTGTTTGATAATTGCATTCTTTGGATCTGTAAGAATCTTTACAAGCATGTCTTCTGTTAATCCATCCAAAGTAAATACAATTGGAAGTCTTCCAAGGAATTCAGGAATCATACCAAATTTTCTCAAATCTTCTGATGTTACTTTTTTCATAATATTAGGATCATTATCGTATTTGTCTGTTAATTCACTTTGGAAGCCTATGGCTGCCTGCTTGTTAAGTCTTTCCTTAATAATGTCTTCCAAATCCGGAAAAGCGCCACCGCAAATAAACAAAATATTTTTTGTGTTAACTGTAGCAAGTGGCACCATTGCATTCTTGCTTGTTGCACCAACAGGAACTTCAACTTCGCTTCCTTCCAAAAGCTTAAGCATTCCCTGCTGAACTGACTCTCCGCTTACATCTCTGCTACTTGTATTCTGTTTCTTTGCAATCTTGTCTATTTCGTCAATAAAAATAATACCTGTTTCTGCTCTTTCAACATCATTGTCTGCTGCTGCCAAAAGTTTTGAAACAACGCTTTCAATATCATCGCCAATATACCCTGCCTCTGTAAGTGATGTTGCATCTGTTATTGCAAGAGGAACATCTAATAACTTAGCTAAAGTCTTAACAAGATATGTTTTACCTGAACCTGTAGGTCCAATCATTAACATATTTGACTTTTCAATTTCAATTTCGTCCATTGTGTTTGTTGCCACTCTCTTGTAGTGATTATAAACTGCAACAGACATAACCTTCTTAGCATAATCCTGTCCGATAACATAATCGTCTAATTTACCTTTTATAACATGAGGTGCAGGAATCTTGTTAATATCCAAAACAGGTGCTTCTTTCTTTTCTGAAGATTTTTTCTTTTTAAGTTTCTGTTTCTTTGGAATTTCTCTTCTAAAATCATCTGTAGTCATCATATGAATTCCCGGAGTATTAAGCAACTCTTCTAATTCATCCTTGCTTATGCTCATATTCATGCCAAAGTTCTGGAAACTATTAAAACTCTTCTGCAGACAATCTGCGCACACACAAATTCCACCCGGCATATCAATCATAGTTCCTGCTTTACTTTCAGGTCGTCTACAAACATAACAAATCTTCTCGTATTCATCTTCATTACTCTTGTCTGATGAATCACCATTCTCACTTTTATCAACATTGTTATTGTCTGTAGAATTGTTATCATCATTTACTATTACTTTATTATCATTTTCCTTTGAGTTATTGTCTATAACTTGATTATTTTCAGCTACAACCTCTCGGAAATCATTTTCATCTAAAGTCTTGTTTTCAAATTCATCTTTGTTCATTGTATCTCTCCATTCTGCGATATTATTCACAAATAAAAAAAGTATATCACATTTAATCCTACATACTAATCCACAACATACTCTGCGAACATCAGTAATTTAATATGAAACACCATTTAATACATGGCTTAGTTTAACATATATTAACTAAAATTAAAACATACAAAATTGACCATATTCTGACTTAAATGTTACATATTTTTTAACATTTCAAAAGAGGCAACCCTCTACCGGATTGCCTCTTTGTTATAAACAAAACACTTTATGAGAAAGAAATTTTTAACTTTTTTAGTTTGCGGCATTCTGTGTTGTTTCAATTACGCTCTTGTCGCCAAGTGTAACTGTAACATCTTTTGTCTTGTATTCTCTGCCGTCTCTGTATTCTATAGTTACTTTAACCTGTTCGCCTTTCTTGTAGTATTCAAGCATACTCTGTAATGATGTCATTGATGAAACATCCTGCCCGTCAAATTTTGTAATTACATCTGATGCTGCGATTCCGGCATTTTCAGCAGGGCCACCTTTTACTACGCTCTGTACCTGGATTCCCTGTGGAATTGAGTAAGCCTGTGATGTCTGCTCATCTACATCAAACCCTGAAATTCCAAGGTAACCCCTTTCATCTTCTGATACTTTTGTTCTTGTTTCTTTTGTTTCAAGGTTACTAATAATATCTTTTACAGATGAAATTGGGATTGCAAAGCCCATACCTTCAACGCTGGCATTTGAGCTGCTTCCGCTTGATGAATATTTTGCAACGTTAATTCCGATAACTTCGCCACTGGCATTTAATAATGCTCCGCCACTGTTACCACCGTTAATTGCTGCGTCTGTCTGAAGTAATGTCATTGTCTGATTTTCAAGCTGAACCTTTCTGTCTTTTGCACTGATAATGCCTGTTGTTACTGACTGTCCATATCCTAAAGCATTACCAATTGCAATAACACCTTCGCCAACGTTAACTTTATCTGAATCGCCTAATGTAGCTTTCTTAATATTTTTTAATACATCTGATGGAATGTCTTTTAATTTTACTGCAACAACTGCTACGTCTTTTGTTGAATCAGTTCCCTTAATGTATCCATCAACTGAATCCTTTGATTCTGTTCCGGCAAACTGAATCTTTAAGCTGTCTGCACCTTCAACAACGTGATTGTTTGTAACTATAAGAAGTTCTGTACTTGTCTGGTCTACAATAATACCTGAACCTGCTGCATCTTCTTCATATGAATTGCTCTTGTTGTTTCCGCTATTTCCACCACCAAAATAGTATTCCCAAATATCCTGTGAATAATCGTTTCTTGATTCAACTAATGTCTTGCTTGTAATAGCTACAACACTTGGCATTGCACTGCTTACAACACTTGAAACATCTGTTACTGTAACGCCTGATGTCGATGAAGAATTAGCATCGTTCTGTGTGTTTGTTGAGCCGATTGATTCGTAATTGCCTGAATCACTGCTATTGTCATTGTTACTATTGCTATTGTTATCATTGTTGCTTAATGTTCCGTCTTCCAAAACATTTGTTAATGAATCTTTATTCTTTGAAATATAAGCTGCTGAAATACCAATTGTTCCTGCAAGTAAAACTACACAAACTGCAACAACGGCTATTAAAGTTCTCTTCTTTTTCTTCTTTTTGCCATTACCATTGTTATTGTTGTTACTGTTATAATTGTAACCATTGTTTGTCTGAGAATCATTTGTTGAATAATAATATCCATTATTCTGTGAATTATTAGAATTGCTATTATAATAGCTGCCATTCTGTGTACTATCATTGCTACTATTGTTGCTTCCCTGCGAATAATAAGTACCATTTCCACTTACATCATCTGCGTTATGATGCTCATCATTTACATATGACTGTCTGTAAACACTGCTTTCCTGTTCAGCTGTCTGCTCTGTATTCTGTTCTGAACTATTCACAGCATCCTGTGAAACCTGCTGGCTGTTTACCTCTTCAAAATTATTGTTTTCTGTACCTGATATATTGTCATCGTTGTTTTCCTCCGGATTTGAACCAAATCCATTTGGATTCTCGTTATCGTACATCTTCCTTTTCTCCTTTCAGGCTCTTTTTTTTAATAAAGAACAAAATTTTGTATTACCTCATCTATTCCTTATTTGATTATAGGTATAGTTTAACGGCTAGTTGTGTTGATTTTGTGTTCTACTTATTAAAAAATTGCGAAAATCTACCTATTGTTTGCAGGCTGCCATTTTCGGCGACTATATGCAGAAAAAAGGAGTCGCAATTTGCAACTCCTACATTTTTAATAAAACTGGCTCTTACCGCCATCATCATAATCATAACTTACGGATTCTGTCTCACCTTCCTTATTCTTTTTAGCATCTCCACTCATGTCTATACCTGTTGAGCCATCCGAATACACACCTGTATCAGTCTGTATCTGATTTCCGATAGTATTAACAGTGCTTGTTGGCTGGTAATTCTTTTCACCGAAAAGATACTCATGAAGCTCCGATACGTTATCACTTAAGCCTTTTGGCATAACATAACTGGTTCCACTAATAGTTCCCGTTTCAAGGTTTGACGGAAATCCCTGACTTCCCGATAATTTAAAATCAAATATAATTGGAATCATATTTACAATTTCTTTAAAAGTAAAACTTGTGGAAATAATTTTGTGTTTGTTAGTGTTGGCATTCATAACACCCGAAACCATTTCCTGCAATTCGCTAAAGCTTGCACTCTTTGCCTTTTCTACCAACTTCATCATAACTGAACGCTGTCTTGCGGCACGACCAAAATCATCCCTAACTGCCTCACCTGTTTTTGGATCATAGAATGTAGCCTTTCTGATTCTGCAATATGTTGTAGCCTGAATACCATTTAGCTTAATATTCTTTCCGCTTTTTTTAACATATTTAGGCTTTACACCAATTGAGCTACAAGTACTGCTCATATGGTAATTAAGCTGCTGTAGTTCATCATCTGTCAGGTTAACTGTTATTCCTCCCAATGTGTCTATAATCTCAGCAACACCTGAAAAGTTAACTGTAACATAATCAGTAATGTTAAGGTCAAGATTCATGTTAAGTGTATTAATTGCCGTTTCAGGTCCACCACCTGCATAGGCTGAATTAACCTTAAAGTACTTATAAATGGTTCCATCTTTTCCGTAAATTCCAAGATAAGTATCCCTATACACTGATACCATTTTTACTTCGCCTGTAGTGTTATGTACACTAACAATAAGTATGGAATCGCTGTTAGAAGCATCAACTTCTCCTTCTCTTGAATCTACACCAAACAATACAAAATTAGTATATTCTTCTGAATAATTGTATTTAAGTTTGTTAGTTTTGATACTGCTATCATCAAAATTAAGATCTCGTACACTCTCGTTGTAACTGTTATTTCCCCACCAGGTTATAATTTTCTGGCCTATTGCTGTGTTTGCCATAGCCTTTACAACCTGGGTCTTTACTGATGGCACAAATAAAATCACAGCCATCATAACTATAAGTAGTCCCAAAATAACTTCAATTGTTGTTACAAATCTTTTTAATCGTTTTACTGTTTTTAACTGTTGCTCTGAGCTTTTCGTTTTTCTCCTAGAACTCATGCTTTTCTCCAATCATCTTCTTTTTAGTAACTTATAATTAATCTTATCTGTATCCGTTAGGATTGTTCTTCTGCCAATTCCATGAATCAGCACACATTTCCTTAATGCCGTATTTTGCTTCCCATCCTAATTCTTCCTTGGCCAAAGTTGCATCTGAATAACATTCAGCAATGTCACCAGGTCTTCTGTCTGTAATTACATAAGGAATGTCAATTCCGCTTGCTTCGCTGAAATTCTTAATAACGTCTAATACGCTGTATCCCTTTCCTGTTCCAAGGTTATATACCTTAACTCCAGGGTTTTCTTTAATCTTGTCAATTGCGTTTACATGACCTGTAGCCAAATCCATTACATGGATGTAATCTCTAACTCCTGTTCCGTCAGGTGTTGGATAATCATTTCCAAATACATTAACTCTTGGAAGTTCTCCTGTTGCAACCTTTGTAATGTAAGGCATAAGGTTGTTTGGAATTCCGTTAGGATCTTCGCCGATAAGTCCACTCTTGTGTGCTCCAATTGGGTTAAAGTAACGAAGAAGAATTACATTCCATTCCTTGTCTGCAAACTGAATGTCTGTAAGAATCTGTTCAAGCATTGACTTTGTCCAGCCATATGGGTTTGTACACTGTCCCTTAGGGCATTTTTCTGTTATAGGAATTTCTGCCGGATCTCCGTATACTGTTGCTGATGAACTAAAGATAATATTCTTTACTCCATGTTTACGCATTACATCGCACATAGCTAATGTTCCTGAAATGTTATTTGTGTAATATTCAAGTGGCTTCTGTACTGATTCGCCTACAGCCTTTAAGCCTGCAAAATGGATAACTGCATAAATGTCGTTTTCTGTTAAAATCTTATCCATTAATTCCTTGTCTGCAATGTCACCTTTGTAGAATTTTAAAGTTTTGCCTGTAATCTTTTCCACTCTCTTAAGTGATTCTTCGCAAGCATTGCTTAAGTTATCTATAACTACCACGTCATATCCTGATTCCAATAATTCAACACAAGTATGACTTCCAATAAATCCTGCTCCACCTGTTACTAAAATAGTGCTCATTGTGCTACCTCCATTATTTAGCTTTCGCTTTAATTTTTATTGTAACATTATTCATCAGTGTAGTGTTATCCGGCACTGCTACGTCCACATGTACCGTTGTTGTTCCTTCCTTAACTTTCCCCAAATCTGCACTGATGGCCATGTCATCTTTTGTTAATTGGCTGATTACTTCTTCCTCTCCCTGTAAAGTAACTTTAACCTTTTTTGTAACTAGCTGTACATCCAAGTCGCTGGTTAAGTCATTAAGAGATACTTCAGAAGCATCATATTCAAATGTTCTTGTAATAAGCTTCTTAATTACAACCTTTACGGTTATAGTTGATTCTCCGCTAACGGACAATCCTTTTGGTAATTTGCCTGTCACATCTATATTCTGTGTCACATCACCTTTGGCATCTGACACATCTATATCATCCTGTATATCTAATGATTCAATGCTGTCAAGAGATTCTTCACTACCGTAAACTGTAATACTGTCACTTGAAAGAATCACATCATCCACAACATAACCATCTGCCGGCTTACCTAATGCATCTTTATTTATAGTTGAAATTGGAACCTGCTTTGCTCTTAAAACATTAACATTAACCCTTATCTTCTTATCTGATAATTCAATTTCATCTGATTTAATTTCTTTGTCGTTCTTATCATAAAGTATTACAGGACATTTTTTTGAAATATTAGTATTTGTTCCATCCAAGCTACATCTTACTGCTACCTTTTTGATTTTGTCAATAATTGATGTTGGAGCTTTTACTGTAACTTCGTCTGTGGACATTGAGCTAAGCCCTGCCACATAGCCGTCAGCAACCTTTCCTGTATACTCAACAACCAAGTCTGTAAAATCTTTTTCTTCAAGATTTTCCACGTCTACCAGAATAGTCTGGGCTGACTGTTTTACAATTGTAATCTTTCTTCCCAGAGAAGCATTCTTAGTTGTTACATCAACAGGAATTGAGTTGACTTTTGACAATTCCTTTAAAGATGCAGTAGCCCTGAAATCTTCTGCTGATAAGTTACTTACAATTGATCTTTTGCCTGAAACAGTAATATTCAAGTACTGTTCAGACTTAACATTATATACCATATCTCTGCTGGTTATTGCACTTTCGTTTGTAACGGATATTGGAATATTTGATACAGTAATGGTTTTCTCCGGATCGTTAACATTAACAATTGCCAGCCACAAAACCAATGCTATTAATACTGCAAGAAATTTCAAACCAATATTATTTGTCAGAGACATCTTTAGTTTCGTTAACATCTTTTTCATTGCGTCCCCTTCCTTTCAAAAATCTTCTTGGTTTAACTTCCTCTTTATCCTGAGCCTTTATAAGCTCATTTTTCAGAATTGAAGCATCTGCGTATCTAATTAACTTGCCTTCTTTTGCAATGGAAATACTTCCTGTTTCTTCTGACACAATAACAACTATACAGTCTGAAACTTCACTAATTCCAAGTCCTGCTCTATGTCTTGTACCCAAATCCTTGCTTAAAGAAGAGCTGTCTGACAGCGGCAGATAACATGTTGCTGCCACTACCCTGTTTTCATCTATAATAACTGCACCATCGTGTAATGGTGTGTTTTTTTCAAAAATATTAATTAACAACTGGCTTGAAATACGTCCGTCTATCTTTATTCCTGTTTCAATAAACTGACCTAAATCATGCTGCTGTCTTATAACAATTAAGGCTCCTGTTTTAGCCTTTGCCATCTCAAGAGTTGCTCTTGTTATTTCTTCAACTGATCTGTCGCTAAAATTAGATTCATTGTTGCCATTTTCAAATTTTAATACTTTGAAAATAACATTCTTTCTACCTAATTCTTCTAGAGCCCTTCTAAGTTCAGGCTGAAATATAATTACAAGTGCTATAATACCTGCACTTAATGTCTTGTTAAATATCCATAGCAGTGTTGTCAAATGAAATAAAGAAGCCACAAGCATAAAGATTACAAGCACAAAAATACCCTTTAATAATACCCATGCCCGGCTTTTTCTAAACCATAAGACCACATAGTAAATAGCTACAGACATTATAACTATTTCAACAATGTCGCTTGCATAAATTTCCGGCACTGTTAAATATTTTTCTATAAAATTTGAAATATAATTTAATACTGTGCTCACTTTATTTCCCCTTTCTATAATACTCTGCTTTATAATGTCGAAAACCTCTTCAATTAAGAATAACGTTTTTTATTTGATTTTTATTGCAAACTCTATTTCCAATTCTTCTTTTTCTTTCTCTGGGCATTAATTCTTTTAACATTCATTTCAGGTGCTACCACGTTAATCTTAGGCACTGCCTTAACGTAATAATAGTATTCGTCATCCTCAAACTGAGTATGTTCTGTTCTTGAATAATCCACTGAAAATACGAAGAACTGAATAATGCATCCTAACAATATAGAGCCTACGCTCCCAAGAATAACCTCAATTATTGAATATTCTGTGTTCAAAATAAGTGCTCCAACCAAAATTATAACACAATCTACCACTCCGCCTACTATAATCGCAATAATCCAGGCATTGTTAACTGATGATCTTCTTATAAAATAAACTACTAATGTAGTTATAATAAATGCTGCAATAACCAAAAATAATTGATTATTAACACTAATCATTTTTAATACTGTATTAAGATTTGCTGCGTTAGTTCCCTCTGATGCAACATTCTGAATTGCGTCTGCATTCTTGCCTATTACGGCTATCATATAATATACTATTGTTCCAAATGTAACCGATACTATTGATACAGGTGTGCATATCAATCCTGCAATAATCGGAACAATATATGGTATTTTCAGGAAAAACGCCATGGGAACAAAAAGTACGAATATTCCCTGTGTTGGTGTAAATCTAAAATACAAAAGTAACATTATTAGCAAAATAATTACCACTAATGCCCCAAGTTCTATTGATAATGTAAATATGTTAATACACATAATAGCCGTTAAAGCTGTTATTATAATTGTCCAAGGCATAAAGGCCATAATAACTGATATTCCCATTATTACAGGCCACATTGTTAATAAATCATTATATCCAACATTCTTTTTTATTAGAGTTAATGCTATAAACGCACTGATAAATTTAATAATCGGATTAACATAAAACTCATGTTCCGCGTAAAAATTCTTTAATTTCTCCTTATATACAAGTAATCCCATCATTATTCTTCATCGCCTCCCTCTCCAAGTTCATCAATAATGGCATCATATTCTAATTCCTGAATACGGTGCAGTGTTTTCAAATCTCCATTATATTCTTTTAAATGCTTTCTTATATTTCTAAACTTGTGTGAGAAAAAAGCATAACTAAAAATCATATATAAAACAACGGATACAATATATAAAATCACAAGCATTACTATTAAAGCTGTAAGTCTTCCTGTTGTTGTAAGACTTGATATAACCTTGTCAGACTTATACATAAACCATAAAACCAAACAAAGCAAATATGCAACTGTTATATATAAAAAAGACTTAAGCATTTTTAGTGACATATAATCACCTCTGAAATACTTGCTTGTTTTAATCTCTTTTTTTTGATTTTTCTGCTCATATAATGACAGCTTTGTCATTAGTATAATCTTTTCATTATTAAGCATTTTAAATCTCCTTAAAATTGAATCTCTAACTTTTTCGTATAGAAACCCATAATTATTTTTAATTCTATCATAGGTGGAAAAAATTTACTACAGGATTTACGAATTAATTTTGTTTATATGTAGTCCAAAAAGGGAACCTTGCAAACACGTTGATTTTATTATTTTGCTCCGCCGCCTATTGTACAGCGAAAACTTAAACTCGCCTTCGGCTCA
>ERZ773164.3015-NODE-3015-length-12306-cov-15.447066_pt1 | contig 12306 bp, 10 predicted proteins | sample MGYA00511917_ERZ773164 | MGnify/ENA primary metagenome ERZ773164 (study PRJEB29015, sample SAMEA2737847) | human gut metagenome | biome: human gut; feature: human-associated habitat; material: faeces | place: China | collected 2012 ...
CGTTCGGACCATGTGTACGAAGTAACTATCTGTTGCATTATGTTTACAGCGGTAAAGGTATTTTTCAAACAGAAAATAACACATATCATCTTCATAAAGGGCAGATGTTCCTTATATCGCCAAATCAGCTTACATATTATAAAGCCGATGACAGCGACCCTTGGTTGTATCGATGGATTGAATTTAACGGAAGTATGTCGCAGTCAATTTTAAAGTCTGTCAGTCTTAATGAAAGCACACCGATTTATACCGATGATGAAAATAATTCGATTGGCAATGCACTCTGTGATATTATTTCGTCCGGAGAAATGTGTTTTGAATTGCTCATGCAAAAATTTTGGAATTTCATTTACTGCCTTACAGACGGCGAACAAATTAATACCGTCAGCAATGCCGAAGAATATATTCAAAAAGCAGAAACATTTATAAAAACAAATGTTCACAAAAAAATATCCGTTTCGGATGTCGCAAAATATATCGGAATTGACAGAAGTTATCTGACAAGACTTTTTAATGAATATAAAAAAACAAGTCCGCAAAACTATATTATTTCACTTAAAATGAATACCGCGGCATTGTATTTAAAAAACACAAACGCGTCCGTGACCGAAACTGCCCAAAGCGTGGGCTACTATGATACTCATATCTTTAACAAAACTTTCAAAAAACAATTCGGTGTTTCCCCTACCACCTGGCGTCAAAAACAAATTTGGGAACAATCTATTATTGGGAAATAAAAAAATCGGAATGGAGCGTAGTCCGCTTTGAACCATTTGTGCCACAGGCACTTTCTCGCAAAAAGGTGGCAGCACCTGTGAGCCATCGTGAGTGCGTTTACATGCGAACAGGTGAACCGAGCGGGCGTTTTTGCGACCAAGGAGGAATGACGCAGTGTTATGACTGATTTTTCTGCATAGAAAAATCGGAATGGAGCGTAGTCCATTCCGACGTGGTACTCCCGACCAGAGTCGAACTGGTGACTAACCCTTAGGAGGGGTTTATTATATCCACTTAACTACGAGAGCAAAACACTATTAACATACCAATATATTATATAATATTTCAAAGCCGATTTCAAGTATTTTCTTATTTCTTTCTTGCAATCACGACAAATCTTTCATTTGACGTATGATATGCACACGTTGAAAGTGTTATAAGACTATCGCCGTACACTGTATTTACGCCTGTATCATAAAACGAACGTGACTTTGCCTGAGTGACATATTCATTAAATCGCTCCTCCGACTCTATATCCGCATAATCGTAATACTTAAATTCATCAGTTGCACCGACTTTAGTCGTAAACGCGGACACAATCTCATATTCTCCCTTATCGTACAAAGTATCATACATTATATTTTTATGACCGTCATAAAAGCTTTTATCCTCATAATCAGCAAGTGACGCAAACATTGTACCGTTCTTCATATTATGTGCATAAATAATTTTATTCACCGATTCGTCATTCGACTGATAATCGAGAAAAGGTATACCGCTGAATTGATATTCCTTATTAAAATTCTTATGCAAATAAAATTCATTGTCGCTATACTTTACCACAGGATAATCGACAGGTGTATCGGGAATTTTTATCCACCCTACCATATCATTATTCTGCTGATATAACGAGTAATAACATTCAAGCATACCGTTATCTGCACGTTTATTAATATAACCGCCCGTTGCGTCTGCACGTTCCGTTTTCTCAACCACTTTTTTCAATTGATCAAAACCGCTTTCAGCCTTATGTGAATCATAAAAATATTTTCCGAGATAACCGCAGCACCCTACAAATATCAAAATTAAAAGGACCTGTATGACAGTAAGTCGTTTTTTCACTATCATACACGCCCTTTCACTTTAGTTTAGTTGTTTTTTCTCTTTTTAATTTCAATAAACACAAAAGCACCTGCCGCAAGAATACCAACTGAAACCAATGCTACGATAGGAGTGTTGTCCCCTGTCTTAGGATTGATCTTTGACGGTTTAGCCGTTGTTTTCGGTGTGGCTGTCGGCTTAGTTGTAGCTTTTGTCGATGAACTTGCTGTTGAGGTTGCTTTCGGTTTTGCGGTCGCAGTTGCAGTATACGGTGTGAATTTAGTTTCAGATTCAACCTTTATCTTTTCACCATCTGTCAAATTTATAAGATATTCCTCAACCCCATTTGCAGATGAATTTTTATCCTTTAATGCGATTGTTGATTTTAATTCACCGTTTTCTGTGTAAACATGAACTTTTCCGTTACCTGTCATAGTATATCTGCCCGGGTCAATATCTTCACCGCAAATATATTCGCCCTGTGCCAATGTAACAACACCGTTTTTATCCTCTTTTACAGACGGACTAGTTGTTTCCTTCGCTGTTACTTCCGTTGTCGGTGCAGTTGTTTCTTTTGCAACTTCTTCTGTAGCCTTTGGTGTCTCGGCAGTCTCTGTTTTTTTCACGCTTGAAACAATGCTCCAATCAAGTTTTTCAGCATATTGTGCCGCGTCAGAATTTTTCAAGGACTTATTTACCGATACAGTTACATTTATAATTTTGTTTTCAGTATTCGCAGAACTGTTCATTGTTCCCAACGGAATATCTTTATATGTACCGTTATCCGTTTTAGAGTCGTCATTCGCATACGAATAAATAAGCTTATTGTTTGAATCCGTTATTTTTATATTATAATAATTCAAAGCGTTGTATTCGTCAGGTGACGGTGTTTTCAACGCCTCTGGTTTTACATCGTTTGACGTTTTTTCCGACATAGACAATCTCAATTTAAAATCTACCGGATCACCCTCTGCACTTTCGCTTGATATTGTAAGAGTCTGAACAACAGACGACTGTTTAGACAAATCATCAAGTTTTGTCATCAACGGCTTTATTGATCTCACAGTTTCGCCCAACTGATCGGGTGCATATTCATATGTAACAGGGGTTGACTTACTGTCATTATTTTTTATAGATACGCTTGAATTTGGTGACGCAAATACAGATACCGACATACATATTGTCATAACTGCCGCAATCATACCCGAAAGCACTTTTTTCATAATTCTCGCTCCTTATATTTACTTTAATATTTTCTTCATACTACATATAGTATATCACATTCTTTTTTAATTGTCACTACTGTAATTGTTAATTTATTGTTACGAATATTGTTATATTCCGCATTTTATGGTATAATCAATTAAAATGAGGAGGTATAAAATGAGTTCAGATTCAAATTACGAAAAACTTTCCGATGAATTACAAAACAAAATAAATACAGAACTTTTTGACGGCAACGGTTTTAAGGATAACGCAATCCGCCGTATTGACAAGGAACACGACAGAGCCACTCTTTGGCGGCCTGCGTTTGTGCGTGACGTTGAAAAAATTATGCACAGTCCGTATTACAACCGCTATGCCGACAAAACACAGGTATTTTCTTTCTATAAAAACGATGATATTTCGCACCGTGCTCTGCACGTTCAGCTTGTTTCAAGAATTGCACGAAATATAGGCAGAATGCTTGGTCTTGACCTTGATTTAATAGAGGCTGTCGCACTCGGTCACGACATAGGTCACACACCGTTCGGTCACGCGGGCGAAAAATTCTTAAACGAATCATATCATGCAAATACGGGACGATATTTCAATCACAACGTACACAGTGTGCGTGTGCTTGATAAAATATTTAACCTCAACATCAGCCTTCAAACACTTGACGGAATACTTTGTCACAACGGTGAGTTCGAGTGCAAAGAATACCGTCCGTCAAAGCTTAATAATTTCAAAGATTTTGACGCAAAGGTTGAAGAATGTTATATTGACCAATCCGCAATAGACCGACTTGTACCGTCTACGCTTGAGGGTTGTGTTGTCAGAATTTCGGATATGATTGCTTATATCGGAAAAGACCGCCAAGACGCTATAAAAACCAAGCTGATTGACAGTGAAAGTGTTTTCGCCGAAAGTGAAATAGGCAAATACAATGCGGCTATTATAAATAATCTTATTGTAAATATCGTTGAAAACAGTTACGGCAAAGATTTTATACAGCTTGACGAAAAGCACTATCAAGCACTAAAAAACAGTAAAAAAGACAATTTCCGTGTTATATATCAAAACAGCAAAATTTCTGACGTATATGACAAAACTATTGAACCGATGTTTGAGGAAATATACAATAAGTTGCTTTATGATTTAAAAAATGACATAAAATCATCGCCGATATTCAAACATCATATTGAATTAATCGACTATTCAAACAGATTTTCGGGATACGAATATACAAAAAACAGTGATTTTAATGATATTGTGACGGATTATATCGCAAGTATGACAGACGACTATTTTATCGACTTATATGAGTATTTATTTAACAAACAAGCACCCGTAAAATATATATCATACTTCGATAATGTTTAAAAATCAGAGATATTTTTAAAAAGATTTTATTTTTCTATTGAATTTTTACAATTAATAGTGTATAATATATTTAACATTGTTTGAATACAATGTTACGTTCATATACAATAACGCCACCGATAATAAAAATCGGTGGCGTTATTGTTTTATCTTATTTTTTTCCAAGTTCTTTTGACTTATTCATACAGCCTACCATTGCGTCAATGATACTGTTTCTGAAACCGTCTTTTTCAAGTATTGCAACTGCGTCTATTGTAGTTCCGGCAGGTGAGCAAACCATATCTTTCAATTCACCCGGGTGTTTGCCTGTTTCAAGTACCATCTTTGCACTTCCAAGTACTGCTTGTGCGGCGAATGTATATGCCTGACTTCTCGGCATACCGCCTATAACAGCTGCGTCTGCCATTGCCTCAATCATCATAAACACATAAGCAGGTGACGAACCGCTGACAGCCGTTACGGCGTCCATAAGATTTTCCGATACGACTTCACCTTTACCAAAGCTGTTAAACACGTTTACAACTACATCTGTTTCTTCTTTTGTAACATTGCTGTTCGGTGTCAATGCCGCCATTCCCTCGCCGACTAAAGCCGGTGTATTAGGCATTACACGCACAAGTTTAATATTATGTTCAAAAGCCTTTTCAATCGTTTCTATCGCCTGTCCTGCTACTATTGAAACGATTACTGTATTATCTGAAACACTGTTTTTGATTTCATCAATCACACCGTATAAAAACTGCGGTTTTACACACAAAAACAATACATCAGCTTTATCTGCCGTTTCTTTATTGTCCGATGTCACTTTAACACCGTATTTTTCATTAATATTCTTTAATGCCTGCTCATTTTTATCCGAAACAATTACATTTTCAGGACTCGCTATATCAGAATTAATAATTCCGCCGATTATAGCACCGCCCATATTTCCGCTGCCTATAAATCCAAAAATCATAATATCCTCCTGTATTTAAAAATTTTTATAAAAAATACCGGACGAAATATTTCGTCCGGTAGTAAAACACGCAATTAAACCGGATATGTCTTATTTTCCATATCCACTAAATCTGCATCAATTTTATATTTCTGAGCACGTCTGTATTCAAAGAATTTAACGGCAACTTGACCAAACAATGCATATGACAATACATCTTCAGGCTGTTCAATCCATTCTGCACATTCTTTCTTCATCTGTTCAAGCTCAGGCTTTAATAGGTCAGCCGGACGACAAGTAATTCTCTTTTCGTCGCCGATAATCTTCTTAACGATTTCGTCAGAGATTTCAGCAGGGCACTTACCATATTCGCCTCTTACAAGACCTTTTGATTCCTTAGAAACCATTTTGTATCTTTCACCCATAAGCACGTTAAGTACTGCCTGTGTACCGACAATCTGTGATGACGGTGTAACAAGCGGAGGATAACCGAAGTCTGCACGAACACGAGGTACTTCTTTAAGCACTTCATCATATGCGTCTTCTCTGCCCTGTTGCTTAAGCTGTGATACAAGGTTTGAAAGCATACCGCCCGGAACTTGATACTTAAGAGTATTAACGTCAACACCCATAACCTTAGTGTTCATAAGACCGCTCTTAATGTATTCTTCTCTTAGCGGCTTGAAGTAGTCGCAGATTTCGATAAGCTTATCCAAATCGTAACCTGTATCGTACTCTGTACCTTGAAGAGCCGCAACCATAGGCTCTGTAGGCGGTTGTGATGTACCCATAGCCAACGGTGACATAGCACAGTCGATTACGTCTACACCTGCCTCAATAGCCTTTAGGTAAACCATTGAAGCCTCACCGCTTGTGTAGTGAGTATGAAGTTGAATAGGAATCTTAACTTCTTCTTTCATCATCTTTACAAGGTCATATGTTACATATGGTCTTAAAAGACCTGCCATATCCTTGATACATAAGGAATCAGCACCCATATCCTCTACCTTCTTCGCCATCTCCATCCAGTAATCCAGAGTGTAGGCATCGCCAAGTGTATAGGATAATGCGACCTGTGCATGTCCTTTTTCTTTGTTACATGCGGTAACGGCTGTCTGCAGGTTGCGGACATCGTTTAAGCAGTCGAAAATACGAATGATATCAATACCGTTTGCGATCGATTTCTGTACGAAATACTCTACCACATCATCCGCATACGGACGATATCCTAAGATGTTCTGTCCACGAAACAGCATCTGAAGCTTGGTGTTCTTAAATCCGTCTCTTAACTTGCGGAGACGATCCCACGGATCTTCCTTCAGGAAACGAAGGCATGCATCGAAGGTAGCACCGCCCCAGCACTCAACCGCATTGTATCCGACCTTATCCATCTTGTCTACGATCGGAAGCATCTGCTCGGTTGTCATTCTTGTCGCAATCAGGGACTGGTGCGCATCACGCAGCACCGTCTCTGTTATTTTTAAAGGTTTTTTAACAACTTCTGACATTTTTTCCTCCTTATCAGCGGATACTTTGATACCGCTATCCGTCTATGACGGCATTTGCTCTTTCACTAAATTCCGAAAATTGCCATGAATACACCGGCTGCTACTGCAGTACCGATAACGCCGGCAACGTTCGGTCCCATCGCATGCATCAGCAGGAAGTTCGTCGGATCTTCCTCCGCGCCGACTTTCTGGGATACACGGGCTGCCATAGGAACGGCAGATACACCGGCAGATCCGATCAGAGGATTGATCTTGCCCTTTGTGAGGAAGCATAACAGCTTACCAAACAGGACACCGGCTGCTGTACCGAACATAAATGCAATCAGTCCAAGTGCAACGATCTTTAATGTCGTTGTATTTAAGAACGCCTCCGCACTCGTAGATGCACCTACGGAAGTACCGAGCAGGATAACTACGATGTACATCAATGCGTTGGATGCGGTATCGGTCAGCTGGCGGACCACACCGCTCTCGCGGAACAGGTTACCGAGCATCAGCATACCAACCAGCGGCGCTGTCGTCGGAAGAATCGTACATACAACCACCGTAACCACGATCGGGAAGAGAATCTTCTCCAGCTTGGAAACCGGTCTTAAGTTCTCCATCTTGATGGCACGCTCTTTTTTGGTTGTAAACAGCTTCATAATTGGCGGCTGGATGATCGGCACAAGCGCCATATAGGAATATGCCGCCACAGCGATCGGTCCCATCAGTCCCGACTGTCCTAACTTTCCGGCAAGGAAAATGGAGGTCGGTCCGTCGGCTCCACCGATGATGGAAACAGCAGCTGCTGCCTTATCATTAAAGCCCATCATGATTGCAAGGAAGTACGCTCCGAAAATACCGAACTGAGCTGCAGCTCCAAGCAGGAAACTGATCGGGTTTGCAATCAGCGGTCCGAAATCTGTCATAGCACCGACTCCAAGGAAAATCAGAGACGGTAAGATTGACCACTCGTCTAACACATAAAAGTAGTGGAATAAACCACCTACACCATTGCTCATCTGCTCCGGGTCTGCAAAAATATCCGGATAGATATTTACAAGCAGCATACCGAATGCAATCGGAACAAGAAGCAATGGCTCAAACCCCTTCGCGATAGCCAGATACAGGAAAAAGCATGCGACAATGATCATCACAAAATTTCCCCAGGTAAGGTTAAAGAAAGCGGTCTGATGCAGGAGGTTCCCCATTGTCTCACTAAAATAGCTCATTGTCTTCCTCCTAAATTAGTTTAATGTTGCAAGTAATGCGCCCGCTTCTACCATATCTCCAACACTTACGTTGATACTTGCTACCGTACCGTCCTGCGTTGCAACGACCGGAGTCTCCATCTTCATGATCTCAAGAACCATGATGCTGTCTCCCTTCTTAACGGCATCACCGACAGACTTCTCAAGTTTGAATACCTTTCCTGCTGCGCCTGCCTCGATCTTAACGCTGCCTGCGCCTGCTGCAGCAGCCGGCTTTGCTGCAGGTGCTGCCGCCGGTGCTGCTGCACGTCTCGGTGCTGCTGCCGGTGCGCTCACTGCGCCGTTCTCTTCTACGGTTACATCATATACATTGCCGTTTACTGTAATTGTATAGCTTTTCATTGAAATATCCTCCTAATATGATTTCTTTTCATTTATACGAATTAGCGTCTGCGGATCGATCTCACAACGAAAGAATCCGCGGATGCACCGGTGCTTGCCGCAACCGCTGCGGAAATAACTGCCACAAGTTCAAGATCATCGGTAAGCTGCTCTTCACGCTGTCCGATCTGCTCTACCACAGCGCCTGCCTCTGCCTCGTTCTTCTTGCCCTTGCCGGCCGCCTTGTTCTGTATTACAGAGATAAAGCGGAAACAGTAAATAATAAGGCTGATCAGGATTAGAACCACGAATACGGTTCCCATTCCCATCAGGGTATTTAACGCAGCCTTCTCCATCTTCTCACCCAGCGTATATACCTTGTCCGCGGATGCATCAGTAAGCTCCGGCTGCTCGGTCTCGTAATTGTATGTATAGATGTAAGAAACGATGACTTCACGATTCTGATACTCTACATACTGATCTACTGTTAAGGTTTTCTGTGCCTTTGTGATATTGAATTCTCCAAGTCCCTGATATGCGCCGACATCACTTGTCGCCTCATCCCAGCTCTCGACAAGTTTCATTGCCGTATCGCTGCCGTAGGACTGGATATAGGTTCTGTTGTCGTCCGTAAGACCAACCAGCGCGGAAACTTCCTGTTCCATGCTGCTCTGCAGTTCATCGTAAGTCATTCCGAAATAGTCAACCGTTGTCGGATCTGTTCCGCATGCTGCAAGTCCCAGAGCCATAAAGCAAAGACAAAGTATAAGAGATAATTTTTTCTTCATAAACTTCACCTTTCTATTTTGTTCCATGTTTCTTGTCCGGTGTATATGCACACTTTGTGTATAACAGTTCAAACGCATCTACCAGATACTTTCTCGTATCTGCCGGATCAACGATCAGATCCACATAGCCTCTTCTGGCTGCTGTCATAACGCTGCCCTGCAGTGCATCATATTCCTTTGCCTTCTCTGCAAGCTCATCCGCAGATGCATCCGCGTACATGATCTTTACTGCAAGATCCGCATCCATCATGCCGACCTTTGCGTCCGGCCATGCATATACGAAATCCGCACCGATAGACTTGGAATTCATAGCAACATAAGCGGTACCGTATGCCTCTCCCGTGATCAGGTTCACCTTCGGACATGTAGCTCCCGCAAATGCGGAGGTCAGATGAGCAAGTGCCTTTGCAAGACGCTTTTCAGAGCACTTGCATGCCTTGTAGCCCTTGACATTCGTCAGAGTCAGTACCGGAATCTCGAATGCGTCGCAGAAAGATACGAACTCTGCTGCCTTCTCACATCCCTTTGCAGAAAGAACATTGTCAAACTTCTCGCTCTCTTTGCCCTCTTCGTCGTATACCGTTGTGCAGTTTGCAACTGCGCCGACCGTCATACCGTTTAACTTGATAAATCCGGTCACCATATCTCTGGCATAGCCTGCCTTTGTCTCGAAGAATGTATGGCTGTCCGAAATCTCACTGAGAAGATATCTCGGATCACCCTTCATGGCATCCATGCTCTCGCATGCACGGTTCAGGTCATCCGCACACTCGTCTGTGTAGACATCTCCCTCGTTGTTGAGCGGAAGCATGCCGACCAGCTCACGGATGTCTGCAAGGATCTCATCCTCTGTTCCCGTCGCGTCGATGCAGCCGTTCTCATCTGCCTGGAATGCCGCAGATGATGTGTCGCACTTCTCGATGCGGTTTCCGTCAATTGCGTTCGGAGAATTCACAAACATCTTTCCTTTGGATTCTTCGATAAAAGCAAAATCAGAAAGTGCCGGTACCACTGCCAGTCCACCGCCGCAGCTGCCGAATACGGCTGAAATCTGCGGAACCACGCCGGATGCTGCAACTTCTTTTGCATAGATCAGTCCGAAGCCGTCAAGCGCATCTACAGACTCCTGTAAACGGACTCCCGCGCAATCGATAAAGCCGATCACCGGTGCTCCCATCTTCATCGCCATGTCATACACTGCAGCGATCTTCTTCGCATGCATCTCGCCGATTGTTCCGTTTAAAACAGAAGCGTCCTGGCTGTAAATGAACACCAGATTGCCGTCAATCAGGCCGTGTCCTGTGATGACTCCGTCGGAAGGAGTATCCGTTGCTGCAAGATTAAAATCTGTGCTTCTTGCGGTTACGAGAGAACCGATCTCAATGAAACTGTTCTCGTCGACTAACCTGGTGATGCGCTGCATAGCCAGGCTATCATTGCTACTATTCATTCTTTTTGCCCTCCATCTATAAATTGTTGTCCACATCCATTTGGGATGCGGCTTCATAGTGAATGATGTAAATCCATGCGTCTTTGTATAAAAATTCAACAAATTACGCTATGTTAAATTATAATTGCTTTTCTGCAATATTTCAAGTAAATTGTTAATTTTTTGACGCTTTTGTTTGTGTTTTTTATTCGATCCAGAGAAGCCGAAGCACCTGCCCCAGACACCACGGATAATCGATCTTTCCGATTGTCTCCCCGGCTACCACACATCGCTCCGCGAGCGTCTCCTCCCCCAGCATATAACGAATCTTTCCGATGTAATCTCCGCTCTTCACCGGTGCATACAGCCGGTCTGCAATCTCATACTTAAGCGTAACCTCACTGCTTAGCGGCGCCAGGATACTCTCCTCCCCTGCATAGTTCCTGACAACCGGTTTTAAATACACCGTTTCGCCGATTTGTCCGCCCTGTCCGTCCCGCACCTCTATGAGCGCAAGTTCCGTTTCGTCCGGCTCAATCTGCAACAGGTCGATCTTTTTGAACTGCTCCAATCCGTAATTCATGAGTTTTCTGGTGTCGGACCACTTATAGGTCTTGTTGTTCGGCCATCCACAGGCGAGCAGCGCCACGATCAGCGTTTTGTCCTCCCGCTGCAGCGCTCCGACATAGCAGTATCCGGCGGTTCCGGTAAATCCCGTTTTTCCGGAAAGCGCCCCTTCCATCATCTGCAAAAATGCATTGTGGTTCGTGCACTGGTACGTACATTTCCCCTCTGCATCAGAAAAAGAATACTGCGCCGTTCGTGTAATCCCGAGAAATTCGTCGCTTTTTAACGATTCCTTAATACAATATTTCATAATCTTAGCAAGGTCTGCCGCCGTCGTGTGATGAAACCCGGCATCATCCTTCGCATCCAGTCCGTTCGGTGTAATAAAGTAGCTGTCCTCACAGCCGAGTTCCTCTGCCTTCGCATTCATCAGCGCGGCAAATCCCTGCACATCCCCCGCCGCAAATTCCGCGATGGCCACCGCACAGTCATTGTAGGATTCCAGCATCAGGCCATATAAAAGATCCCTCAGATAAAACTGTTGTCCCTCGTGCATCCCCAGATGTACCTTCGGCTGTGACGCTGCATTTTTTGACACCGTAACCACGCTCGCCGGATCACAGTTTTCCAGTGCCACGATACAGGTTAGAATCTTTGTCGTACTCGCATTCGCCATCGCTTCATGCCCGTTTTTCTCATAGAGAATTCTTCCGGAATCCGCATCCATCAAAACGGCAGATTTTGCGTACAGTTCCGACTCTGCCGGCACATCCTGCGCCCGGACACGCACAGGCGAAAAAATAAGTAAGCTCATACTTAACAATAGAGAAAGAAAGCGTCGATACATGCCATTCTCCCAAAATGACTTCACTGATGTATATGCGTCCCTCATTTTTTGCAGAACAGAAACGGCACGCAATAAGGAACTGCCGTAATAAGCATATCGCGCTTTGATAAGTAATATTATTAGAAACACACTTGGGGATTTCATGTGGAAATGCAGATGGAATATTCGTTGGAGAAAAATGTGAGCATTTCTTCCGGCTGAATGTTTGCATCGGATTCCGTGTCTCTTCCACGTTTGGACAATCCGACGGGTGCA
>ERZ773164.3016-NODE-3016-length-12305-cov-3.030612_pt1 | contig 12305 bp, 9 predicted proteins | sample MGYA00511917_ERZ773164 | MGnify/ENA primary metagenome ERZ773164 (study PRJEB29015, sample SAMEA2737847) | human gut metagenome | biome: human gut; feature: human-associated habitat; material: faeces | place: China | collected 2012 ...
GTCCAGAAGCCCAAGCCGTAATAGTGATTGAGCGGCGCAAAGGTGTAAGCGGAGAGTTCCCCGTTTTTCCAGGTATGGCGCACATTTGCCACATCCAGGTAAAACGTGTATTTTTCACTTCCCGGCGTAAAGCCAAAGTAGGCATACCGCTGTCTCTGGCCGTCCAGTGCCAGAAGATCACACGTTCCTTCCAGATCCGTAATCCAGTCGCCAAGAAGACGCTTCATGTGGCCTTCGCCCCTTGCCTTTGGATGCACGGAAACGCTTCCCACATATCCTGCGCGGAGCAGCTTACCCCCTGCTGCCATTTGCTGCGGAAGCACCGCAATCTCGGCCCGGAGTCTGCCGTTTTCCGCAACAGCGACGCGGTGGATCCGTGCCATTTCCGGTCCTGCCTGATAAACCCTTGGAATTAACTGCTCAAAGTCGTGCGGACGGTGTGCCGTGCTGAACACGTAGTTTGCAAGTTCGATGCAGTCCTCCCACTCTTCCGGCTTTGCAAGTCTGTACTCTGTCATAATGTAAAAACCTCCTGATCCTAAAAACCCTTTTGTTTTTGCTCTTCTTTTTCTCTATCCTAACGGATTTTTGTCCTTTTGTCACGAAAATTCCGAACAAATTGCAACATTTTTGCTATATCTGGTAAAAAAAAGGAAACGCGCCCGGAAATTTTCATTCCAGGCGCGTTTCCCTTTTCTCAATGTTTCCTGTTTTACTGGATTCCTTTTACGGTGTAATCCTGTGCCTCTACAGCTGTTTTCAGCACATCGTCTGATACCGGAGCTGTCAGTGTTACAACGGCTGTTCCTTTTTCATGGCTTACTTCTGCGGATGCAACACCCTCGATTGCCTCAAGTGTTTTCTTCACTCTTGCCTCACAGTGGCCACACATCATGCCCTCGATTGTCATGGTTTTTACCATTCCCTGTTCTGTTGTCATGTTCAGATCCTCCTTTGAAATTTCGTTTTTGATTCTTTTATCTTTTGACGCGTCGTGCATCCGAAACAGATTCAGACGCAGGGCGTTTGTCACAACGCAGAAGCTCGAAAGGCTCATCGCCGCCGCACCGAACATCGGGTTCAGCTTCCAGCCGAACAGCGGGATCCATACGCCCGCAGCCAGCGGAATACCGATGATATTGTAAATGAAGGCCCAGAACAAATTCTCGTGAATGTTCCTGAGGGTCGCACGGCTTAAGCGGATCGCTGCCGGTACATCGGAGAGGCGGCTCTTCATCAGGACAACGTCTGCCGCATCGATCGCGATATCGGTTCCTGCTCCGATGGCAATACCGATATCCGCACTGGTCAGAGCCGGTGCATCGTTGATGCCGTCTCCTACCATCGCTACTTTTCCTTTTTCTTTCAGGCGGCTGATGACCGCTTCTTTTCCATCCGGCAGAACGCCTGCGATGACTTCGTCCACACCCGCCTGTGCGCCGATGGCACGCGCGGTGCGCTCATTGTCTCCGGTCAGCATCACGACACGGATTCCCATATTCTGCAGCTCTTTCACCGCACGCGGGCTGTCCTCTTTGATGACATCCGCAACCGCGATCATACCGAGCATCTTTCCATCTTCACTGAAGAACAGCGGTGTCTTTCCTTCTTCGGAAAGTTTTGCTGCCCGCTCTTCCATCTGTTTCGCGAGAACCGCTTTTTTCGTAATCAGTGCGCGGTTGCCTCCGCAGAGCTCTTTTCCGTTCCGTTTTGCCACAAGGCCGTTTCCAGGAAGCGCAGAGAAATCACTGACTTCTTCGCGGGCCAGGCCTTTTTCCTCTGCAAGTGCAAGAATCGCACGGGCCAGCGGATGCTCACTTTTCTGCTCCAGTGCAAAGGCACCTTTTAAAAGCTCCTCCTCACTTACACCGTCCGCCGGGACAAGATCGGTTACCTGCGGCTCTCCGCTTGTGATGGTTCCGGTCTTATCGAGTGCAACGATCTGTGTTTTTCCTGTCTCCTCGAGAGAAACTGCGGTTTTGAACATCGTTCCGTGTTTTGCTCCCATTCCGTTTCCGACCATGATCGCAACCGGTGTTGCAAGGCCGAGCGCACACGGGCAGCTGATAACGAGAACGGAAATACCTCTTGCAAGAGCAAAGCTGACGCTCTCTCCTGCAAACAGCCAGATCACAATCGTAGCAAGTGCAATGCAGATAACGGCCGGCACAAAAATACCGGAAACTTTATCGGCCACTTTGGCGATCGGCGCTTTTGTCGCTGCCGCATCGCTGACCATCTGAATGATCTGGGAGAGTGTTGTGTCTTCTCCGACTCTCGTCGCCTCACAGGTCAGGAAACCGGACTGGTTTAAGGTCGCCGCCGATACGCGGTCGCCGGCCTCTTTATCCACCGGAATACTCTCGCCAGTCAGCGCGGATTCGTTGACGGCACTCGTTCCCTCCAGGACAACGCCGTCCACCGGAATATTTTCGCCCGGGCGGACGATGAAATGATCGCCCTTTTTCACCTGATCAATGCCGACTTCCACTTCTTTTCCGTCTCTTAAGAGAACGGCGGTCTTCGGAGCCAGCTTCATCAGGCTCTTTAACGCATCGGTCGTTTTTCCTTTGGAAATCGACTCCAGCATTTTTCCGACGGTAATCAGGGTCAGAATCATGGCTGCGGACTCGAAGTAAAATTCATGCATATAGCTCATGACTGCATCCATGTCCCCCTGTACCTGCGCTCCCGTCATGGCAAACAGGGCGTAGACGCTGTATACAAACGATGCGGTAGAACCAAGCGCTACCAGCGTGTCCATGTTCGGTGCTTTATGCCAGAGACTCTTGAAACCGCTGATAAAGAATTTCTGGTTGATGACCATGACCGCAATGGTAAGCAGGAGCTGTACCAGTCCCATTGCGATGTGATTTCCTTCAAAGAATTTCGGCAGCGGCCATCCCCACATCATATGGCCCATGGAGAAATACATGAGCGGAATCAAAAGAAGAACGGAGCTCAACAGACGGCGTTTCATGACCGGTGTTTCCTTGTCTTTCAGCATCTCTTCGTATTCTGCTGTGGAAGCCGACTGTGATGTGCTTCCCTTCTCGCCTTTTTTCGACGCACCGTAGCCTGCATTTTCCACGGCGGCAATAATCTCTGCCGGGGAGGCCGTTCCCTCCACGCCCATGGAATTTGTCAGAAGGCTGACTGCGCAGGATGTGACACCGGGTACCTTTGACACGGCTTTTTCGACACGGGTCTGGCAGGCGGCGCAGCTCATGCCGGTTACATTGTACTGTTCCATCGTATGTCTTCCTTTCTGTAGTTCTGGATTTTCTATTTCATATACCCTAATGGGGTATCTTGTTTTCTTCTACACTATATACCCTGTCCGGGTATTTTGCAAGTGTTTTTTCAAAAAATTTCCACTTCTCTTCTGCCATCCCCCGCACAATCCGGCCGGACCATCCTCAGAAATCCCTTGACAACCCGGCGCATGTATTTTATATTGAAGCAATCATGGATGATTTTTTCTTCTTCATCCTTCGGAGGTTTTTATGATTACATATGATTATTATCGCATTTTTTACTTCGTAGCACAATATCACAGCTTTACAAAAGCCGCGGAAATTCTGAAAAACAACCAGCCCAACATCACACGGTGCATGAACAATCTGGAAAGTGAGCTTGGCTGCAAACTTTTTATCCGTTCCCACCAGGGTGTCACACTGACAGCGGAGGGCGAAAAGGTGTATGAGCGTGTGGCCGTTGCCTACGAACAGCTCCGCACGGTTGAGGAGGAGCTGGCTCTTGAGCGGTCTCTTGAGAGCGGCCTTATCACAATCGGTGCGAGTGAGACGGCACTTCGTCTGATGCTGCTCTCCCGCCTGGAGCACTTCCACACCCGCTATCCGCACGTCCGCCTGCGCATCTCCAACCACTCGACGCCGCAGGCCATCCAGGCGCTCGAAAACGGTCTGGTCGACTTCGCAGTCGTCACAAGCCCGGTGGAAATCCGCAAACCGCTGCACAAGATCCCGATTTTCCCATTCCAGGAAATTCTGATCGGCGGATCGAAATATGCATCCCTTTCCGCAGAGCCGCATCATCTCGGCGAATTGTCAGAATATCCTTTTATCTCGCTTGCCAAAGACACCGGCACGCGGGAGCTGTACGCCGAGTACTTTCTGAATCACAACCTCGCCTTCCACCCCGATATGGAGGCGGCGACAACGGATCAGATTCTTCCTATGGTCGAGTATAACCTCGGCATCGGATTTTATCCGGAGGAGCTGGCACGCGATGCCTTAAAGAGCCGTACCGTCTGTCGGATTCCGCTCATCGAGGAGGCCCCCAAACGTGAAATCTGTCTTATCATCAACCCGCGGCAGCACCAGAACGCGGCGGCAAAAGAGCTGATCGAGGAGCTTCTGGAACGCGTATAAGATTTTATGAACTTTTGTTTGAAACAGAAAAAGACCCTGTCTACCGGCGAACGGAACATCGCTGCTCCATCCTTCCCGTATACAGGGTCTCTTTTTTATTTATGCCTGCTGTCCGGCAATCTGCTCTTTTTTATGCGGCATGGCAAATACCATCGCCGTGTAGGAAAGCATTGCGCCTGTGATGTAGAAGAACATCAGAAATCCGCTCCGGTTCAGCACAGCGATGCGGACAATTCCAATCCAGAAACCGACGTTGGACGCCAGGGAGAACACACGCGCAAACATCATGTTTTTCTCCTCACCCTTTGCCAGGCGGACGATCAGCAGCAGCATGGCCGCTGAAAAGAATAGTGTCATACAGCACTCCAGAAATACTTCCATTTTTTCAGCCTTCTTTCTTCACTCTCTCTTATTTCTCAGCGGTACTTTTCCAGTGACATCAGAAGGAAGCTCACCAGAAGAAGTCCGCAGGAAATCCAGATTACATGGATTCCATACAGCATGGAGAACACGCCTCCGATTCCGGCGCCGATGGCGAAAGCCAGAATCACGCCGAAATAGTATCCGGCCTGACGGAGCTGTTCTTTTTTCTTATCCCGCATATACATAGACAGCGCTGCGGTTCCGCTTCGCAGGTTTCCGATGCACATGGTGCTTGCATACGAATAACCGCCGACCTTGCGGAAGGTCTGTACCTGAATCGCGCACGCAAACGATACAAGCATCGCCGCGAGCATATTATAAGAAGACGGAATAAATCCGACGATCGCAAGGATCACAATTTCCGCCGCGAGAAGTACCTGCCGCCAGTGCAGCCTCTTTGCATACCGGTAATGCTCCTGGAAATTTTCTGCCAGAAATACACCCATCGCAAAAAAGAGGATCGGGAAGAGATACCGAAGGCCTGCCGTAAAGTTTCCTTCCAGAAAGTTCTGGCTCATCAGCACAACGTTTCCCGTCTGGGCATTTGAGAATACTTCATCTCTGCAATTGTACGTGTAGGCATCCTGAAAACCGCCGGACAGCGCCAGAAACATACTGTTGATAAATGCTTCCGACATCTGATTTTCCGAGAGCAGGCGTCCTACAAGGCTTGCTTTCTTTTCCATAAATTTTCCCTTTCTTTCAACAGACGGCCCGGCTTTTTGGTGCCTGCCGTTTTGCTTCCCTTATTATAACCGCCCGCTTTTTGAGATGGAAAAACGGATATCGTATTATGCTCATATTTTTTTCATATGACTATATTGATTTAAAATCATTTTAATATGATACACCGTAAAAAAAAGGAGAAATTTTGTCACTTTGCACAAACAAAATTTCTCCCTTTTTGTAAATTGTCTTTATTGTTCTAAAATTTTCTTACTTTCTTCCTCTCTGTTTCTCACTCTGCTCGCGGTGGTACTGCAGCGTGTAGAGCTGGTAATATCTTCCCTGCGCTGCTAAAAGCTCCTGATGCGTTCCATGCTCCACGATTTTTCCGTGGGACAGTACGATAATCTCATCCGCATGCTGGATCGTCGAAAGACGGTGCGCTACGATCAGCATCGTTCCGATGTTCTTCATCTTTTCCATGGAATCCTGGATCAGAAGCTCGGTTTCGGTGTCGATGTTCGCCGTCGCCTCGTCAAGGATCATGACCGAAGGCTTATGGATGATGGTACGCGCAAACGAGAGAAGCTGGCGCTGTCCGGCGGAGAAGTTGTTTCCTCTCTCCCGCACCGGCTCGTCGAGGCCGTGATCCAGCTTGTTGATAAACTGGTCAGCATTCACATAATGGCAGACGTCCATGATCTCCTCATCGGAAATCCCCTCCTCGCGGAGAATAATGTTGCTACGGATCGTTCCCGAGAACAGGAAGACATCCTGCAGCATCTGGCCGAATTTTTTCCGCAGGGAATCGATCTTGATCTTTCGGATGTCGATGCCGTCGATCAGAATCTCACCCTTCTGGAACTCGTAGTTCCGGCAGATCAGGGAAAGAATCGTCGATTTTCCGGAACCGGTGGAACCCACAAATGCGATTGTCTCTTTCGGGTTGACGTGGAACGAAACGCCTTTTAACACCCACTCGCCCGGGATATAGGAAAACCATACGTCGCGGAACTCAATTTCGCCCCTGATGCCGGTAAGCTCGATCGCATCCGGCGCATCCTGCATTTTTGGCTCAAGATCCAGAATCGAGAATACTTTCTCGGCGGATGCAAATGCGGACTGCAGCCAGTTGAACTGCTCCGCCAGGTTCTGGATCGGGTTGAAGAATTTTGAAATATACATGTAAAAGCTGACGATCATACCGCTGGTAAGCGTCTGGCCGAGGAACGACGTTCCCTCCAGATAGCCCTTGCCGCCTAAATACAAAAGGCAGAGCACGGAGCTGATATACAGCATGTAGACGAGCGGACGGAAAATACCAAACACGAAAATCTGCTCCTGCTGTGCGCGGCCGAGTGCGTTGCTCTTGTCGGTAAACTCGCGCATCTTGGCATCCTCGCGGTTGAAGATCTGTGTGATTTTCATACCGGAAAGGTTCTCCGACAGATACGTGTTGATGTCCGTAGTACAGTCTTTTACTTTCCGGTGTGCTCTTCGCGAGAATTTGCGGAAAATAATCGAGAACAGCATGATAAACGGCACGAAGCAGAGCACCATCAGCGTCAGCTCATAGTTCAGAAACAGCATCGCAATCAGAATACCGATGATCACGAAGAAGTTCTTCAGAAGATTGACCAGAAGATTGGTGAACATCAGCGAAATCGCGTTCGTATCGTTTGTCGTTCTCGTGACAAGCTTTCCGACCGGAATCTCATTTAACTGCTCGTGGGAAAGGCGCTCGATGTGGACGAACAGATCCTCCCTCATATTGGAAATGATTTTCTGACCCGTCTTCTGCAGAATCACGGCCTGGAAATACGTGCACGCCATCGAGACAAGAAGGATTGCCGCATAGCCCGCTACCCACAGAAACAGGGTATTCAGCGCGAATTTTCCAACGACGAGCTCCTCAATTTTGCCGACGATCAGCGGCGAAATGATATCGTACGCGATCGAAAACAGCATCAGAAAACCAACAACGATAAACTGGCGGTAAAACGGCTTTGCGTAATCCATCAGACGCTGCATGATTTCACTGTCTTTCATGTTCCGCTCAAAGCCGGTTTCTTTTTCTCCATCTTTCACTACAAACGCGGCCACAATCAGCAGGGTGGAAATCACGCCGATGATCGCGCCGACCCAGAGAATCGGATAATAATTGTGCATTTCTACTCCTCCCCCGCTTCCTCTTCAAGTTTCTGCAGATCGACCATCTTGCAGTACGCCGTGCAGGTCCGGTACAGATCCTCGTGTTTTCCGACTGCATGGACTTCTCCGTCCTCGACGAACACGATCTTGTCCATCTGCTCCACCGTTGAAATCCGGTGTGCGATCAGAATTGTCGTCAGTCCCTCACGTTTTTTGAGATTGTCGAGAATCGTGCGCTCTGTTTTGGTATCGACCGCAGAGACGGAATCGTCGAGAATCAGAATCGGTGCGTGTTTCATCAGCGCACGCGCAATCGAGATTCGCTGCTTCTGTCCGCCGGAAACCGTCACACCGCGCTCGCCAAGAACGGTGCGGTAGCCCTCTTTGAACTCTGCGATATTGTCATGGACATCGGACATCATCGCCGCATCCTCAATGGCCTCCTGGTTTTCGTCATCAAAGGCGAAGGAAATATTGCCGGAAATCGTGTCGGAGAACAGGAAGTTGTCCTGCGGCACGTAGGCACAGCCCTCACGCACGGTGTGGATGGAAACGGTGTTGACATCGTGGTCATCAATGAACAGCGTTCCGTCCGGCACGTTGTAGGTGCGGAGCAGCAGATCGACGATGGTCGTTTTTCCGGAACCGGTCTTTCCGACGATGCCGACACTCTCGCCCGGCTCAATGGTAAACGATACGTTTTTCAGCACATCGTACTCCCCGTCCGGATAGCGGAAGGTCAGATTGCGGAACTCGATTTTTCCATGGATGGACGGCAGATCCTGCACACCGCCGCGGTCCTTCACATCGACTTTTGCGTCAAGCAGTTCCGTAATACGGTTTAAGGACGCTTTTCCACGGGATGTTTTCTCGATCAGCATGGAGACCGCCATGATCGGCCATACAACGGCCGAGAAATAGCCGATATACTCGACAAGCTGGCCGGCGTCGAAGCTTCCGCAGTAAACGAGATAGCCGCCGTAGCCTAAGATTACGCAGATGACGGACTCGACGAACAGCGTTACCATAATGTTCAGCAGTGTGGAAATTTTGGTATATTCTACGTTGATGTCCTCGTTCTCGCGGTTCAGTCTGCGGAACATCATCAGCTCTTTCGTCTCTTTGACGAATGCTTTGATGACAGCAAGACCGGAATAGTTTTCCTGCGCGAAATCGGACAGCTCGGAAAAGGCCGCCTGGCGCTCTTCCCACTTTTTCATCAGGTATTTGCCGAGCGTTGTGCCGGCGGCCATCAGAAATGCCATCGGGATCATGGAAAGGCCGGTCAGGAAGTGGTTCATGCGCCACATTTTGATCACGGCAAGCAGGCCTAAAAACAGCGCATCGCAGAACATCAGAATACCGTCGCCGAAGCACTCCTGCACGGTATCGAGATCGTTCGTGTAAAGACTCATCAGGTTTCCGACTTTGTTGACCTGATAATACTCCTGGGACAGCTCCTTGCTGTGCGCGAACATGCAGGTACGAAGATCGGTCACCACGCGGATCGCGGAGCCGAAAAAGCAGACTCGCCACAGGAAACGGCCGACTACCATGACGATAATGGTAATAATCATGGGCCGGCAGACCTGATCCAGCAGAAATTCCATATCAAACACCGCCGCCTGGCCGTTGACCAGAACAGGGTCGCCGTTCATGCCGTTGATGACCATGCGGTACAGCTCCGGTATGAAAAGCTGGAAATAATCTACGAGAATCAGCGCTGCAAGACCGAGAATCAGAATGGGCGCATTCTTCAGGTAGTATTTGTTAATGTACTTTCCAAATATCATATATTTTCTCCCTCTTTTTGTTTTTGCCATTGTCTGCTATGATCTTTCTGATCATAACAGTCCTTCCCTTTTCCAAAGCGTTTTCGCCCCGGAATGCCTCCTTTCTTCTCCTGCATTTCACAGCTCCGATGCAATTTTAACAGAGATAAACAGAAGGAACTGGACTTTGAAAAATCCAATTCCTTCTGTTCCAATTCACATTCCTGCTCCAAAAGCGTTCCGCTTCTTCTTTGCAGGACACCGTTGTCCTGTGAATGTTTGTTCTATTTTTTAGTATACGGTTCTTTTTCTCTCCCGTCAAGCATTTCACGCGTTTTTCTGTTTTCTTTTTTATTTTTTGCCGTTTTCCGCTTTTTTTGCGCAAAATCTGCGCATTCCGGTTAAAACAGCCAAAAGAAGAAAAAGGCTGACGCCAAGTGTGATCCACCACGTTCTGGTCACGGCTGCAATCAGATATCCCACCAGGCAGACACACGCCGTAACGGCCGCATACTGCATCTGCGTCGATACGTGGTTCAGATGGTTGCTCTGCGCACCCGCACTTGACATAACCGTCGTATCCGAGATCGGCGAAATATGGTCACCGCAGACCGCCCCTGCCAGGACGGCGGATACCGAGATAATCATCATCTCCAGATTTGTTCCGGCGGCGAACATGCCCGTTGCAATCGGCACAAGAATCGCGAACGTTCCCCAGGAGGTTCCCGTCGAAAAGGAAAGGAACACCGCCACGGCGAACAGCACCACCGGGATAAAAATACTTGCGGATGCATGGTCTCCCACGACGCTTCCGACAAACTGGGCCAGGCCCATCGCATCACCGACGCCTTTTAAGGTCCACGCAAAGACGAGAATCGTAACCGCCGGAACCATCAGCTTGAAGCCCTCGGACAGGCTGTCCATAAAGCTCTTGCAGATACAACGCCATCATAAACAGGATCGTCACGACGGAGGCAAAAATCAGACTCGTCTCTGCATCACATCCTGCGAACGCGGAAATCACATTGTCCGCGCCGCCGAGGAAGCCAGTGTAAACCATCGCTCCGATCGCTGATACAATCAGTACGGCAACCGGGAGCACGAGGTCGATGACTTTTCCGTTCGGATTGACCTCCTGCTCGGAAACCTGCTCAAACTCCTCGCCTCCGGTCGTGAAAACATCACCTTTGGCGGCATTATCCTCGTGGAGCTTCATCTGACCAAAATCAAAGCCGGTGTAGCAGATGTAAAAGACCATCGCAATTGTAAGGATCGCATACAGGTTATACGGAATTGTCCGCAGAAACAGCTGGAATCCGCTGATTCCCGCATCCGCCGGCACATACGAGTTGACGGCTGCCGCCCAGCTTGAGATCGGCGCGATAATACAGATCGGCGCTGCGGTGGAGTCGATGATGTATGCGAGTTTCGCGCGGGAAACCTTGTGGCTGTCCGTGACCGGGCGCATGACAGAGCCGACTGTCAGACAGTTGAAATAGTCATCCACAAAAATCAGAACACCAAGCCCCATCGTTGCCAGAAGCGCACTCCGCTTCGTTTTGATCTTCGTCCCCGCCCATTTTCCATACGCCGCCGAGCCGCCGGATTTCGCCATCAGCACGACAACCATGCCAAGCAGGATATCGAAGATCAGAATGTTGATGTTCATGCTGTTCCGTAAAATTTCAAAGAAGCTTGTGAACGCATCCCACGGATGGAAGCCGGTGTACAAAAGGACACCGACTGCCGATCCGATGAACAGGGAACTGTAAACTTCTTTTGTTACAAATGCAAGCAGAATTGCAAGCAGCGGCGGGACGAGTGCCCACCAGGTTCCGATAAACATTGAACCATTCATGTCGTCTGTTTTCCCTTTCTGCTGTTAAGTTCGTTTACACTTCCGGCGTTACAATTTTTCCGGCTACTGCACATGCTGCCGCTGTCTTTGGAGATGCCAGATAAATTTCAACTTTAGAAGTACCCATTCTTCCAAGAAAGTTTCGGTTGTTCGTTGCTACAACACGCTCGCCGTCAGAGAGGATTCCGCCCGCTCTTCCGCAGCACAGACCGCAGCCTGGATGTGTAATCATGGCGCCTGCCTCTGCCAGTGTATCGAGAATGCCCATTTTGCTTGCCTGCAGATAAATCTTGCGGCTTGCCGGTGTTACGATCAGTTTTACGTAGTCGGCTACTTTTTTGCCTTTTAAAACCTCGGCTGCCGCCTGCAGATCCTCGAGACGGCCGTTCGTACAGGAACCGATGAAGACCTGATCGATCGGGGTTCCCTCGAGAACGCTGGTATCACGGATCTTGTCTACCTGGGACGGGCATGCCATCACCGGCACGAAGTCCTCAGCACGGTAAGTGATAGTGCGCAGATATTTCGCATCCTCATCGCCTTTTAAGCTCTTCTGATAGTCATTGAGTTCGATCTCGCAGTATTCTGCGGTCTTCTCATCCGGGGTAAAAAGTGCACATTTGGCACCTGCCTCGATCGCCATGTTGGCAATCGTCATACGGCTTGCCACGGTCATATTTTCTACGGTGCTTCCTGAGAACTCCAGTGCGCGGTACGTTGCGCCGTCTGCACCGAGGTCACCGATCAGACGCAGGATAATGTCTTTTGACATCACATTTTTCGGCAGCTCGCCTTCGATGACAACTTTGATCGTCTCCGGCACTTTGATCCACATCGTACCCGTTCCAAGGATGCTCGCCATCTCTGTGTAGCCGATTCCGGAAGAGAATGCACCGACACAGCCGTATGTCGTCGTGTGGCTGTCGGTTCCGAAAACAACGTCGCCCGGTTTTACGTAACCTGCCTCTGTCATTAACTGATGGCAGATTCCGTCGCTTCTGTGTACGTTTTTCATGCCGTATTTCTTTGCAAATTCATCGC
>ERZ773164.3023-NODE-3023-length-12270-cov-36.974458_pt1 | contig 12270 bp, 9 predicted proteins | sample MGYA00511917_ERZ773164 | MGnify/ENA primary metagenome ERZ773164 (study PRJEB29015, sample SAMEA2737847) | human gut metagenome | biome: human gut; feature: human-associated habitat; material: faeces | place: China | collected 2012 ...
GCTATTATGACCCGCTGCAGGGGCGATATATCACTCAGGATCCGATTGGGCTGAAGGGGGGATGGAATTTTTATCAGTATCCGTTGAATCCGGTCATAAATGTAGATCCGCAAGGTTTGGTTGATATAAATTTATACCCCGAAAGTGATCTTATCCATTCTGTAGCTGATGAGATTAATATCCCAGGCGTTTTCACAATCGGGGGGCATGGTACCCCCACATCTATTGAATCCGCAACGCGCAGTATCATGACAGCTAAAGATCTAGCATATCTAATTAAATTTGATGGGAATTATAAAGATGGGATGACAGTTTGGTTATTTTCTTGTAATACAGGTAAAGGACAAAATTCATTTGCTAGCCAATTAGCTAAAGAGTTACATACAAATGTAATAGGACCTGACACGCTATGGACGTGGTGGGGGCGAGGAACTAATGGTAAGTTAAAAATGGATACAGTGCTAACAGCACCAACGAACCTTAATTCAAATAAGGATCTAATGGCTATAACAACAAAAGACCTTGGTAATTGGATAACATATGGGCCATCTGGGCACCCCATTTCTAATATGCAAGGTACGCCAGAAAAACCCAGTGATATAAGATAGGTTGTAGATGTATGAAAGCATGCTTGTTACTATTTTTTTATTTTTCTCTTATTGGTCAATTGCATGGTGCTGATGTGAAAATAAAAGAAAACGAAAGTGTGATGGGATCTACAGCAATGACCTATGATTTAAGTGAAGAAAAGCTGATGAAACTGAAGTATAAATCACAACATGGTGATTCAGAGGCATCATTTCGACTATATCAATATTACTGCTTTACTAAAAATAATATTGATAAACAATTGCGATTCTTGGAAAGATCAGCATCTCAGGGGAATGTTACAGCGCAGTTTAATTATGGGGTCTTTTTATCAGATACAAATCCAACATTATCAGAATATTATAATTTGAATAGAGCTATTTATTGGATGGAATTCGCTGTAAATAACGGTAATATTGATGCAAAGAGCAAACTTCAAGAGCTCAAAAAGCTAAAGCGAATGGATAGAAGGAAGAATAAGGAGAATCCGTAAAAGCAATAGTTCATCAGACTGCCGCAGCAGTAGTATGATGATGAATCAGGGCTGTACTATAACTATTATCGGTAACATTAACCGCAGCAGGGGCGGTATAACACTCAGGCTCCGATTGGGCTGGAAGGTAGGTGGAATTTTTATCAGTATCCGTTGAACCCGATTTCTGGAATCGATCCCCTTGGGATTAGCCACCTGTTTATACAGCATAACTTTAGGTATGCTTTCGTGTGTTTCAGATATACCATGTGATGATAATTTTTATGATGTGCTTAGTATTCCAGTCGCTTCTGGTAATAATATGCAATGTAAAAATAATCCCCGTTGTACACATTTATAAATAGATGGCCAATACCTCAAGGCCTATGGAGTTGGAATGTTAATGACCCGGGAGCAAGCAATAGAAAACCTGACGGCATACGATTAGTACCGTCAGTTAATACAGGAACTTATAATCGCAATGGATTTTCAATACATAGTTGTTTAAACGCTTTTGGTCCGTCTTTAGGACCTCGATTCTGTTCCGAGGGTTGTATAACTGGTTTATCTAATGACATGCAAAAATTAAATGAGTTAATATTTTCAGAGCCAGATAGCACATTAACAGTTACGGACTAAAAAATATGGCAAGGTTATTAACAATTGTATTTTTTTCTCTATTTCTGCGAGTGCAGTTACTGCAAGACAATTTCAGAGAGAGTTAGATTTGGCAGACAAAGCAATATTATGGGCACTAATATCAGCCAGTACTAAAGAGGGACGAAAAGCGTGTTCACTAAGCTATTTTGCCTGTAAGGCCGCAGAGGCTGAACTCGGACTGGCATATATGGCTGCGAATGATAACAAGGAATTTCTCACATCCTTATCTAATATAATGAGGTACAAAATAGATGCTGGACTTTCCGAATCCTATACATGCTATTTATTAAGTAAGGGAAAGATCATAAGACCATATCTGAAAAATCTAAATCCACTCCAACTTGCCGCTGATTGCATTGAAACAGTAAATAAAATAAAAGATAAGAATAAAAAAATCATTGATATAAATTCAGTTAATATTTGTAGTGATGATAAAAATATAAAATTGAGAGTTAATAGTACTATTATGGCCATTGATGATTCTATAAAGTGCATCGATGAATGATAACTTAATTTTATTTAAAAATATATTAATAACTCACTCTCCAGGAGTTTTTTTAACTTAGTTTTATAATGAATACGATAATTAAAAGTGAAGAAGAAAATAGTTGTATACATATATTCCATGACCCTACATTGTGATCTATAGATTAAATATTTTTTAAATGTGACTGTCATCCTTCAGATAATAAAGCCATCATCGCAATAGATGGAAAAGCACTCCTGCTCTTTTTTGATTAGAGCCGTCGCAGGAGGAACAACTCATATCATCATTGCGATCTCGACGATGTATAGTCTCATCCTGCGGCAGAACAAGACGGATAAAAAATCCAATGAGAGCACACTCATCCAGAACTTATTAACATAATGAATATTAAAGAAAAATCATCGCAGCTAATGAAGTAATATGCAAAAATAATTAGTCCTTACAAGGAGCAAAGTTCCATAATCTCCCCCCTCCCCCTCAATGATCCAAATAAAGATAATGCATCCAGCTGGTCATTCTTAGCAGCACTTTCCGCATCACCGAAACATGGCTGAAATGGTCGGAGTAAACCGCCACCTGGGCGTAGATGCCGTCGGGTAAGGCATCGATATCATCGTTAGGGTCCAGTTCAATGGTTCCCAGCACACCGTCCGTGCCGGGCACGACCGTTAATGATTGCAATACCCCCTGCGCCTGATAAGAACCGCCTGGCACGACAGGTAAAATACTGGTCAGTTTGCCGTGGAACACCTGCCCAGGTAGCGCGTTAAACACCACTTCTGCATCATCACCAGGTTTCAGACGTAACAGCGAGTTTTGCCGAAATTGGGCGACAATTTGCCGTTTTTGCTCGGGGATGAAAACCATCACCGGACGCAACGGCAAGGCAGCTGCGTATGTGCCTGGGCGGATCAGTACCTGAGTGACGTAGCCATTGCTTGGTGCGCGAATGACAGTCTGCTCAAGATTATATTTTGCTTCAGTAAGTTGCGCTCTTAAGCTCACAATCTGCGATTGCTCGCCGTTAACCATACTGTCGAGCTGGCTCTGGATCTGCGCCTGCTCCGCCACCGAGCCTTTCACCAGCGCATCCTGCGCGAGGAAATTTTGCCGCGCATCGTCGATGTCACGTTCCGAGAACGGATTCACCGCCGCCTGGCTGCCTTTCAGATAACGTTGATAATTTTTAAACAGACGGTCGCGCTCCGCTGAAACCTGGGTGGTGTTGGCCTGCGCTTCTGTGAGCTGCGCGCGCAGAGTCTTTATATTATGCGTCGCCGTCATCAGGTCAGCTTGAAGCCTGTCAACTCGCGCCTGGTAACGAACCGGGTCGAGCTTAAAAAGCACCTCGCCCTTTTGAATAAGCTGATTATTCTTGTCAGTGACTTCAGTAACAATTCCCGTCACCTGTGGCGTGATGGGGATCGCTATCACTGCCTTTTGCGCGGTAAAAGTGTAAGGGTGGTTGTAGTTCATCAACAAAATCAAACCACTCACCAGAAACACGCCACCCAGCGCCGCCGTCGCCAGCGTCCACTGATTCACCGGAATACGAAAGATTTTAAAGACCGCCCACGCCAGCGCCACGTAAGTTAAAACAATCAATAGATCCATAATTAGATCTCCGGGAACGTGGAATAGTCAGTCTTTTTCTCGGCGGCGAGTTGATGCTCCAGCCGGGAAATTCGGTCAGAAAGTGCGGCGATTTCCGGGTCAGTCGCTTTCTCCTGCGACGCAACATGTGACTGCATACCCCAGCCACGCTCCGGTTGATAGAGCGTCGCCCAGATCCACAGAAACGGCCAGATAACATGCAGAGTAAACAGGCTCACCCAGCCCGCCGTATGAATAGCGTCGGCATGGGGATGGTTGCGCTTTTTGGCAATCAGATAAGGGATGTCATGTATCGCGATGATTCCATAAAAAATCACCAGAAAGACGAAGATCAGCACTCCCAACGCGAAATAGTTTAGAAACATATCTGCCTCGGATTCACGTTTATCAGTGTTGTTTTTGGGCTGGCAGCCAGAAGGGAGTCAGGCTGATATTTTGACAATAATCCGGGTTCGCGATTCTCGCCATAACACCAAAGAATAATTTTTAGAGGTGATGAGTTGCTTAGTTACATAACGATTGTATGACGAAGGCATAACATGCTGTAGATCACATCAGGTGAACGCCGTAAGAAAATATGTTGTGATTCAGATCACAAAGATTCAACAAACCATCAAAACAAAAATGTGACACTACTCACATTTAAATGCCATTTTTAGCGAAAATCGCCGCCTTGTTGCTTTTTTACACAAGCGTTTTGTGATGAATGTCACGTCAATTACCTCTCTACCCCCTATATTTATGTGATTGATATCACACAAAAGGCCGTCGACTGGACAGTTAACCGATTCAGTGCCAGATTTCGCAGTATCTACAAGGTCCGGCTACCTCTGCCGCCACATTAACAAAAAACCTCGGGCTTCCAGCCTGCGCGACAGCAAACATAAGAAGGGGTGTTTTTATGTCATCCGATATTAAGATCAAAGTGCAAAGCTTTGGTCGTTTCCTCAGCAACATGGTGATGCCAAATATCGGCGCGTTTATCGCGTGGGGTATCATCACCGCGTTATTTATTCCAACAGGGTGGTTACCGAACGAGACGCTGGCGAAGCTGGTCGGGCCGATGATCACTTATCTCCTGCCGCTGCTGATCGGTTATACCGGTGGTAAGCTGGTAGGCGGCGAACGTGGCGGCGTAGTCGGTGCCATCACCACCATGGGCGTTATCGTCGGCGCAGACATGCCGATGTTCCTCGGTTCTATGATTGCAGGTCCGCTGGGCGGCTGGTGCATTAAGCACTTCGACCGCTGGGTAGACGGTAAGATCAAATCCGGTTTTGAGATGCTGGTGAATAACTTCTCCGCAGGCATCATCGGGATGATCCTCGCTATTCTGGCATTCCTCGGCATTGGCCCGATTGTTGAAGCCCTGTCCAAAATGCTGGCTGCGGGCGTTAACTTCATGGTTGTCCATGACATGCTGCCGCTGGCGTCTATCTTTGTTGAACCGGCGAAAATCCTGTTCCTCAACAACGCCATTAACCACGGTATCTTCTCGCCGCTGGGTATTCAGCAGTCCCATGAACTGGGTAAATCAATCTTCTTCCTGATTGAAGCTAACCCAGGTCCAGGTATGGGCGTGCTGCTGGCGTACATGTTCTTTGGTCGTGGTAGCGCTAAACAGTCTGCGGGCGGTGCGGCAATCATCCACTTCCTGGGTGGTATCCACGAAATCTACTTCCCGTATGTGCTGATGAATCCGCGTCTGATCCTCGCAGTCATCCTCGGCGGTATGACTGGCGTGTTCACGCTGACTATCCTGGGCGGTGGTCTGGTTTCTCCGGCATCTCCGGGTTCTATCCTTGCTGTACTGGCGATGACACCAAAAGGTGCTTACTTCGCTAACATCGCGGGTGTGTGTGCGGCGATGGCTGTCTCCTTCGTTGTCTCTGCTATTTTGCTGAAAACCAGCAAAGTGAAAGAAGAAGATGATATTGAAGCAGCAACTCGTCGTATGCAGGACATGAAAGCTGAGTCTAAAGGCGCATCTCCGCTGTCTGCTGGCGATGTGACTAACGACCTGAGCCACGTACGTAAAATCATCGTTGCCTGTGACGCCGGTATGGGTTCCAGTGCGATGGGCGCAGGCGTTCTGCGTAAGAAAATTCAGGATGCAGGTCTGTCGCAGATTTCTGTTACTAACAGCGCGATCAACAACCTGCCGCCAGATGTGGACCTCGTCATCACTCACCGTGACCTGACCGAACGCGCTATGCGCCAGGTTCCGCAGGCACAGCATATTTCGCTGACCAACTTCCTCGACAGCGGCCTGTACACCAGCCTGACCGAACGTCTGGTTGCTGCCCAACGCCACACGGCAAACGAAGAGAAAGTAAAAGACAGCCTGAAAGACAGCTTTGACGATTCCAGTGCTAACCTGTTCAAGCTAGGCGCGGAGAACATCTTCCTCGGTCGCAAAGCGGCAACCAAAGAAGAAGCGATTCGTTTTGCTGGCGAGCAGCTGGTGAAAGGCGGTTACGTTGAGCCGGAATACGTTCAGGCGATGCTGGATCGTGAAAAACTGACCCCGACTTATCTGGGTGAGTCTATCGCGGTGCCACACGGTACGGTTGAAGCGAAAGATCGCGTACTGAAAACGGGCGTCGTGTTCTGCCAGTACCCGGAAGGCGTGCGCTTCGGTGAAGAAGAAGATGACATTGCCCGTCTGGTGATTGGTATTGCTGCCCGTAACAACGAGCACATTCAGGTTATCACCAGCCTGACCAATGCACTGGATGATGAGTCCGTCATCGAGCGTCTGGCACACACCACCAGCGTGGATGAAGTGCTGGAACTGCTGGCAGGTCGTAAGTAATCCAATCCCACCCTCTCCACATGGAGAAGGTGGGGTTAATTGCCTGATGCGCTACGCTTATCAGGCCTACAGGATGCATCACAATTTGTTGAATTTGCACGTTCTTGTAGGCCGGATAAGGCGCTTACGCCGCATCCGGCGCTGCCCCTCTCCTCACGGAGAGGGTTTGGGTGAGGGAAAAGCCTCACCCCAGCCCTCTCGGGTAAAAACATTGATGAAGGTTAATACTATGAAAGCATTACATTTTGGCGCAGGTAATATCGGTCGTGGCTTTATCGGTAAACTGCTGGCAGACGCGGGTATCCAACTGACGTTTGCCGATGTCAATCAGGTGGTACTTGATGCCCTGAATGCCCGTCATAGCTATCAGGTACATGTGGTTGGTGAAACCGAGCAGGTAGATACCGTTTCCGGCGTCAATGCTGTCAGCAGCATTGGTGATGATGTCGTTGATCTGATTGCTCAGGTTGATTTAGTCACTACCGCCGTTGGCCCGGTTGTGCTGGAACGTATTGCTCCGGCAATCGCCAAAGGGCTGGTGAAACGTAAAGAACAAGGTAATGAATCCCCGCTGAACATCATCGCCTGTGAAAACATGGTACGCGGTACCACGCAGCTGAAAGGCCATGTGATGAACGCCCTGCCGGAAGACGCCAAAGCGTGGGTAGAAGAACACGTTGGCTTTGTCGATTCCGCCGTTGACCGCATCGTACCGCCTTCGGCTTCGGCAACTAACGATCCGCTGGAAGTGACGGTAGAAACTTTCAGCGAATGGATTGTCGATAAAACGCAGTTCAAAGGCGCACTGCCGAACATCCCAGGCATGGAGTTAACCGACAACCTGATGGCATTTGTCGAACGTAAACTCTTCACCCTGAACACGGGTCATGCTATAACCGCGTACCTCGGAAAACTGGCCGGTCATCAGACCATTCGTGACGCGATTCTCGACGAGAAAATCCGCGCGGTGGTAAAAGGTGCGATGGAAGAAAGTGGTGCAGTATTGATCAAGCGCTACGGCTTTGACGCTGACAAGCATGCGGCGTACATCCAGAAAATCCTCGGTCGTTTTGAGAACCCGTATCTGAAAGATGATGTAGAGCGCGTAGGCCGTCAGCCGCTGCGTAAACTGAGTGCTGGCGACCGTCTGATCAAGCCACTGCTCGGTACGCTGGAATATGGTCTGCCACATAAAAACCTGATTGAAGGTATTGCCGCTGCAATGCACTTCCGCAGTGAAGATGATCCGCAGGCTCAGGAACTGGCAGCACTGATCGCTGACAAAGGTCCGCAGGCGGCGCTGGCACAGATTTCCGGTCTTGATGCCAACAGCGAGGTTGTATCCGAGGCGGTAACCGCTTATAAAGCAATGCAATAATGGTGGACCAGGCGCAGGACACCCTGCGCCCGAATAACAGATTGTCAGATATGCAGGCAACAATGGAACAAACCCAGGCCTTTGAAAACCGTGTGCTTGAGCGTCTGAATGCTGGCAAAACCGTGCGAAGCTTTCTGATCACCGCCGTCGAGCTCCTGACCGAGGCGGTAAATCTTCTGGTGCTTCAGGTATTCCGCAAAGACGATTACGCGGTGAAGTATGCTGTAGAACCGTTACTCGACGGCGATGGTCCGCTGGGCGATCTTTCTGTGCGTTTAAAACTCATTTACGGGTTGGGCGTCATTAACCGCCAGGAATACGAAGATGCGGAACTGCTGATGGCATTGCGTGAAGAGCTAAATCACGACGGCAACGAGTACGCCTTTACCGACGACGAAATCCTTGGACCCTTTGGTGAACTGCACTGCGTGGCGGCGTTACCACCGCCGCCACAGTTTGAACCAGCAGACTCCAGTTTGTATGCAATGCAAATTCAGCGCTATCAACAGGCTGTGCGATCAACAATGGTCCTTTCACTGACTGAGCTGATTTCCAAAATCAGCTTAAAAAAAGCCTTTCAAAAGTAAGCAACGTCTGCTTACTGCCCCTCTACCTGCTTCGGCCGATAAAGCCGACGATAATACTCCAGACGTTGTAGATATAACGGCACGCTTTCATCGGGTATTCCGGACGGAATCGCGTTACGGGGAGGAAGTTTTTTCAGATACTCCCGGAACGCCTGGCTTGATGCCATGAAATCTACGGCTTTATCGATAAGAAGCGGAACGTTTTCACCTAATTTGCCCATGATGATATCTCCGTATTACCCCGCGCCGGGAATGCGCGGCCGCCAATTTTAGTTTAGGTTCCCGGTAAAGATGACATTAAGGAAAACGTGCTGAATCCTCAATAATCATCCGCTGCTGTTTATTATCTTTTTTCTATAGATTTCTTAATTAATCAACGAATTGCGTAGTTTTTGAGCATGTTAATGATTACGTTGCAGAACTATTACAATGTCATCAGTTGTGAACAAAGCACTTGGTCGCGCATACTAGGGGCTATAAATTTATCTTTATCAGAAGCCATCACATGAAAGAAGTCGAAAAAAACGAAATCAAACGTCTCAGCGATCGCCTGGACGCCATCCGCCACCAGCAGGCCGATCTGTCGCTGGTTGAAGCCGCAGACAAATATGCCGAGCTGGAAAAAGAGAAAGCCACGCTGGAAGCAGAAATTGCTCGCCTGCGTGAGGTTCATAGCCAAAAACTGAGTAAAGAAGCACAAAAACTGATGAAGATGCCGTTTCAGCGCGCAATTACCAAAAAAGAGCAGGCTGATATGGGCAAGCTGAAGAAAAGTGTTCGCGGACTGGTGGTTGTGCACCCAATGACCGCACTGGGCCGTGAAATGGGCCTGGAAGAGATGACCGGGTTTTCAAAGACCGCGTTTTAAGCCCCTCAGACGACTGGTACGATCGTATCAACCCGCATCTGACTTGCGTTAGCTGGTCAATGCGGGGACTCTCCTGTCTACTCGCCTAATGACCAAACAATTCACTCCCCTTACGTCGATTTACCGCTGGTTGATATTCTGAAAATGCATCTTTACCGAAATAACCACCTATAAACAATAAAAATATATAGAAGATATCATTTGTTAATTAACAAGCATTTACGTCTCTTTTTTTTCGGATTTAATTGTGAAATTTTAATCATCATATTCATAAAATCAATTATCCGTAAAAATTTTTCCAGATATGGTTTCTTCCATATTTGACATTTATTAATAATCATCATTAGAATCCACGAAAAATAATATATTCATACAAACACAGACATATTTTGAAACGAATGATACATTTTTATGATGAATGCTTAAAACAATATTTAATCGACACCCATCACTGTCATTAATGTAAAGCAACATAGATCACCAATAATACAATGGACAACTCTACCGGCATTGATCGCTGGTCGGAGGCAATAAGGATTTTTACATGAACTTGAAGAAGATTTTTTTCAGTGCTGTCACTGTTTCAGTTCTCTGCACATTAACGGGATGTGACTACATTGAAGAAGGCAAGCCAGAAAGTAGTTTACTGAAACAACAAGAAGAACATAACAATAAAATTGAGCTAATTGAAAAACAACAAGCACAGCTAAAGAGTCAACTGGAAACTATTCAAAAACAACAAACTGGCATAATAACCAGTACAAAGACTTTAACTCACGTAATTAAATCCGTTAAAGATCAACAAAACACTTTTATTTTTACCGAGTTTAATCCGGCAAAAACGAAGTATTTCATCCTGAACAATGGTTCGGTGGCTTTAGCGGGCCGAGTGTTATCTATTGACGCAACAGAGAATGGCAGTGTTATTCATATTTCACTGGTCAACTTATTAAGTATACCAATCTCAAACATTGGTTTTAACGCGACATGGGGTGGTGAAAAACCTGTCGATGCCAAAGAGTTTGCCCGGTGGCAACAATTACTTTTCAACACATCAATGAAATCCACATTGAAATTATTACCAGGTCAATGGCAAGACATTAATTTGACACTGAAGGGTGTATCGCCGAATAACCTGGGATATCTGAAGTTAGCCATCAATATGGAGAATATTCAGTTTGACAACCTTCCCTCTGCTGAAAATCGGCAGAAAAGAAGCAAAAAATAAATGCAGTTAGTACGCTTATATCAAGGAATAGCGAGCATCATTAATGAACAAAATATTTAAAGTTATCTGGAACCCTGCCACAGGGAATTATACTGTTACCAGCGAAACGGCAAAAAGCCGTGGCAAGAAATCTGGGCGCAGTAAGCTGTTAATTTCTGCGCTGGTTGCGGGTGGGTTGTTGTCGTCGTTTGGGGCATTGGCGAATGCCGGGAATGACAACGGTCAGGGTGTTGATTACGGTAGTGGATCAGCTGGCGACGGCTGGGTTGCTATAGGCAAAGGGGCGAAAGCAAATACTTTTATGAACACCAGTGGTTCCAGTACTGCTGTGGGTTATGACGCTATAGCTGAAGGCCAATATAGCTCTGCCATCGGGTCAAAAACCCATGCGATTGGCGGTGCATCAATGGCCTTTGGGGTTAGTGCAATATCAGAAGGCGATAGAAGTATAGCACTGGGTGCCTCTTCGTATTCATTGGGCCAATACTCAATGGCCCTCGGCCGTTATTCAAAAGCATTGGGTAAATTGTCTATTGCTATGGGGGACTCTTCCAAAGCGGAAGGAGCAAACGCCATTGCCCTGGGAAATGCCACTAAAGCTACTGAGATTATGAGTATTGCTCTTGGCGACACCGCCAATGCGTCAAAAGCGTATTCAATGGCGCTGGGAGCAAGTAGCGTCGCATCTGAAGAAAACGCAATTGCCCTGGGGCGTAGCAGTGTAGCTAGCGGTACTGACAGCCTCGCATTTGGCAGACAATCACTTGCCAGCGCAGCGAACGCTATTGCGATAGGTGCTGAGACCGAAGCCGCTGAAAATGCAACTGCTATTGGCAATAATGCGAAGGCAAAAGGGACTAATAGCATGGCAATGGGGTTCGGAAGCCTTGCCGATAAAGTCAATACTATCGCATTAGGAAATGGCAGCCAGGCTCTGGCAGATAATGCAATCGCCATAGGCCAGGGCAACAAAGCTGATGGCGTGGATGCCATCGCTCTGGGTAATGGTAGCCAGTCGAGAGGCTTAAACACCATTGCCTTAGGCACAGCCAGTAATGCAACTGGTGATAAGAGTCTTGCGCTTGGTAGTAATAGCAGTGCCAACGGTATTAACTCTGTCGCGCTGGGCGCAGATTCCATTGCGGATTTAGACAATACCGTCTCTGTCGGCAATAGTTCATTAAAACGCAAGATCGTTAATGTGAAAAATGGCGCGATCAAGTCTGACAGTTACGATGCCATTAATGGTTCACAGCTTTATGCCATTAGCGACTCGGTAGCAAAAAGGCTTGGAGGAGGGGCTGCAGTAGATGTTGATGACGGTACTGTTACAGCACCAACCTACAATTTAAAAAATGGTAGCAAAAATAACGTAGGGGCTGCGCTCGCTGTACTTGATGAAAACACCCTGCAATGGGACCAAACCAAAGGCAAATACAGCGCTGCTCATGGTACTAGTAGCCCAACTGCCAGCGTAATCACCGATGTTGCGGATGGCACGATTTCAGCCTCCAGTAAGGATGCGGTTAACGGTTCCCAACTGAAAGCTACCAATGACGATGTCGAAGCCAAC
>ERZ773164.3026-NODE-3026-length-12265-cov-17.248976_pt1 | contig 12265 bp, 10 predicted proteins | sample MGYA00511917_ERZ773164 | MGnify/ENA primary metagenome ERZ773164 (study PRJEB29015, sample SAMEA2737847) | human gut metagenome | biome: human gut; feature: human-associated habitat; material: faeces | place: China | collected 2012 ...
TTATAACTGAATCCCGTTTACATTTACACAATATTATGGACACTGCCTTTTATTTATTCAATCTCCATTCGAAACCATCTTTTGTATCTTTGATTTCGAACCCGAGTGCTGTCAGCGTGTTGCGAATCTCGTCGGATGTCGCCCAGTCTTTATTGGCTTTTGCTTTCATACGTTGTTCCAGCAGCATATCTACTACTTTCCCGTATGCCGCCTCACGGCCATCGGAAGAACCCTTTTCCTCTTTCAATCCCATAATGTCAAAACTGAACAGATGGAAAGTCTCTTTCAGATCTTTCAAGTCTTCGGCAGAGATTGTGGCATTGCCGACAATGATATTATTTATGATACGGGCACCTTCGAAAAGTTGTGCGATGACGATAGGAGTGTTCAAATCGTCATTCATTGCTTCGTAGCATTTGGCACGTAGCTCTTTAACGTTGATTCCTTCTGAAGTAGCGGCGGCTGGAGTTATTTTCTCCAATGCATCGATGGCTTCCATCAGGCGTTGTAATCCTTTTTCAGATGCTTGCAATGCTTCGTTGCTGAAGTCCACCGTACTGCGGTAGTGCGCTTGCAGAATAAAGAAACGGATAGTCATGGGCGTATAGGCTTGCGCCAACAACTTATGGGTACCGTTGAAAAACTCATCCAACGTGATAAAGTTGCCGAGTGATTTGCCCATCTTTGTTCCGTTGATGGTAATCATGTTATTGTGCATCCAATAGTGAACCATATCGTCCCCCTGAGAAGCGACCGACTGTGCAATTTCACATTCGTGGTGAGGGAAAACCAAATCCATTCCTCCACCGTGAATATCGAAGTGTTCGCCCAAATATTTGCGTCCCATAGCGGTACATTCGGCATGCCATCCGGGAAAACCGTCACTCCACGGAGACGGCCAACGCATGATATGCTCGGGTTGCGCTTTCTTCCAAAGGGCAAAGTCGGCGGGATTGCGCTTTTCACTTTGTCCGTCCAGTTCACGGGTCGTATTCAGTACATCGTCCAGATTGCGGCCGGAAAGCCTTCCGTAATGGTGGTCTTTGTTGTATTTGGCTACATCGAAATATACGGAACCTTCGCTTTCATAAGCGTAACCGGCATCGAGAATCTTCTGTACCAGTTCGATTTGTTCGATGATATGCCCTGAAGCGTGCGGCTCGATACTTGGCGAAAGTACGTTGAGTGCTTCCATTGCTTTGTGGTAGCGGTTCAGATAATACTGTACAACTTCCATTGGCTCCAGCTCTTCCAAACGCGCTTTCTTTTCGATCTTGTCCTCGCCGTCGTCGGCATCATGCTCCAAATGACCTACGTCGGTAATATTGCGTACATAACGCACTTTGTATCCTAGATGAGTGAGATATCGGAAAAGAACGTCGAATGTAATAGAGGGTCGCGCGTGTCCGAGATGGGCATCACCGTAGACCGTTGGCCCGCATACGTACATTCCTACATGAGGAGCGTGAAGCGGTACGAACAACTCTTTCTTTCTATTTAAAGTGTTGTAAATTGTAAGTTGATGTTCCATAACCTTTTATATTTGTTTTATTGGAATCGCAAAGTTAGTATAAAATCCGGATATGTAGGCTATTGTTGATAGATAAACTTCTCAATGGCTTCGGCAACGCCATCTTCCTCATTGCTTAAGGTAATGTAATCAGCCGCTTTTTTCACCGGTTCCTGAGCGTTCCCCATAGCAATACCCAGTCCTGCGAATTTTATCATGGAAAGGTCATTGTAGCCATCCCCCATTGCTATTATTTCTTCACGTTTTACACCTGTCTCTTCTAATAGAACACCAAGAGACAGTGCTTTGTCAATACCTTGTGGGACTAATTCAAGAAAATAAGGTTCTGAACGGAAGACATTGATACGTCCTTGTAGCTGAAGACATAGTTCCGATTCCAAAGGAATGAGTCGGTCCGGATTTCCCACAATCAGACATTTAGCTACCGGCAGGGTGATATCAGTAAGAAAATCGTTGGTTTCACGAATCGCCATTTTATTCAGAAACGCTTCTTTTTCTACGTATGGGTCATGGGAATTCTCAGTCACAATCTCTGCTCCGTCGTAAGTCAATATAGTCAGATGGTATGTGCGGGCAGCTTCATAAAGTCGGGGAATGATATCATTAGGCAACACGTTCTCGTATATCATTTCATTCGTTTCCCAGTTGATGATTTCTCCTCCGTTATAGGACAAGATGAATCCGCCGAACTCGTTCATCCGCAATTCATTGGCTAGAGGTACGATACCATAGGTTGGTCGTCCGGAGGCTAAGACAAGTCGTACACCTTGTTCTTGTACACGTATCAATGCCTCTTTGTTGCGGAGGGTGATTTCTTTCTTGGAGTTGGTCAGTGTGCCGTCAAGGTCGAGCACGATAAGTTTGTATTTCATGCTGTATGGTTGGGAAAATTACAACTCTTTTCCGATCTTTTGTATTATTGTTAATAACTCAGGAATGCTTTCTTTAACCGTCGCAAAGATTACTTCTGCATCTATTTCAAAATAATGATGGACAATGATATCTCTCATACCCATTACTTCTCTCCATGGAATTTGTGGATATTTAGGAAATAATTGCTTATTAGTCAGTTTATCTAAATTCTTGATACTTTCGCCTACAGCTATAAGTTTCATACAAATTCCATCAAGTAGAGAGGTACCTCCGGGAGTATCTAAGAAATCATTTACCGTATGAATATTTTCACAACGTTGAAGAATAATTTCAAGTGATTCGGCTATTTTGCCAATTAAGTGTTTTACTTTGGCATTATCATTACACATAGAGTGCCTCCTGCTGTATTTCATGTTTTAAGAACTCGTCCATGTGTTCACGGAGACGAACAAGATCTACCGGACAACCAAATAATGCCTCTAATTCGTTTTTTATACGAGCTAAAGTAAACAAAGTGGGGGCGGTACCTTCGAAACAGATGTCTACGTCGCTACCTTCATGCTGTTCTCCTCTTGCTACACTGCCGAAAATCCCCATGTGTGTGATACCATATTCAGCAGCGCGGCTATGCATATAATTGCGTAGTATTTGGAGGTATTCATTCGTAGTTTTCATAACATTTCTATTATATGATAACAAAGATAATAATACTTTTTATTATTGATAGTTTTTGAGCGTTTTATTTTAGCAAGTCCACCCATTGTTCACTACTCAATGCTGGCAATGTTTCGCTATCAGTAACGAATGTCTCTGCCAGTTTTCGTTTTTCGTCTTGAAGTTGAAGGATTTTTTCCTCTATACTGCCTTGAGTAATGAAACGATAGGCAATCACTTGTTTATCCTGCCCGATGCGATGGGCACGGGCTATAGCTTGTGATTCGGCGGCAGGATTCCACCAGGGGTCGATGATAAATACGTAGTCGGCCTGTGTCAGATTAAGTCCTACTCCTCCCGCTTTCAAAGAAATAAGGAAAGCCTGCACATCTTTTTGTTCGGTGAAATGGGCTATTTCGGAAGGTCGGTCGTTGGTAGCTCCTGTCAGTAAGGCGTACTTCCAGCCACGTTCCTGAAAGGCCTCTGCCAGTACTTCCAGATGTTTGACGAATGAAGAGAATATTAATACTTTGTGTCCTTCACTCCGTAGGGTGTCGAAAGTCTCAATGATTTGTGCGGTTTTCCCGGAAGATCCCGTGAAATCAGGAAAGATTAGTTGAGGATGACACGCCAATTGGCGTAAGCGTAGAATTCCGTTCAATACACTGAATGAGTGCAGTTTGTCCGTACTTTGAGGATGTTGAAGCAGAATATTACGCAAGCTGTTTTTCTCTTGCTCATACCAGGTGTTTTGTTCTTCCGTCATATCACAATAGATTGTCTCTTCCGTAAGCGGAGGAAGTTCCGGAGCAACCTCTCTTTTACTTCTGCGGAGAATGAATGGAGCGATCAACTGTTGCAGTTGTGCTTCTATGCGGGTATTCCCTTGACGGATTGGTAACATAAATCTCTTTTGAAAACTGCTTTCCGAACCTAGCAGGTCCGGTTGTATGAAGTGGAATTGCGCCCACAGGTCTTTGAGGGAATTTTCAATCGGAGTACCGGTAAGTACTAGTTTGTACTTGCTTTGCAGTTGGATAGCCGAATGGAAGGTGAGCGATTCGCTATTCTTGATATTCTGGCTCTCATCGAGTACGATGTATTCAAAACAGTAGGAGCGGAGTATGTCAATATTCTTTCTCATTGTCCCGTAAGTTGTGAACACTAAATGAAAACGTCCGAAAAACTTCTCCGGATGTGTCTTGCTGAGAATACTGGTACTCGTGTATTCTACCATTGAAAGCGTGGTAAAACGTTTTGCTTCCCGACGCCAATTATGAAGTAACGACGTGGGGACCACAATAAGTGTAGCGGGTTTTCGTGGCTTTCGTGCTTGTGGTTGTGATACATTTTCCGGATTCATTTCTTTTCCACGAATCTCGTGTGGCTGGGGCAGTAACTCATCTTCGGAGTCGAAAGAGAATAAAGAGAACTGTCCGTCGGTATCCGCTTTTGCTTCCCGGATGGCGGGAGAAGAGACGGTAATATCCGCAGTCTGACGGGCGGTTGGGGATATTGGCTTATAGATATATTGTAGCAGGGTAAGTGTCTGAAGTGTCTTTCCCAATCCCATGTCGTCTGCCAGGCATCCGCCGAATCCTTCTTTGTTGAGATGTACCATCCACGAGAATCCTTTTTCCTGATAGGGACGTAGCTGTGCTTTTAGTCCTTTGGGCGGATGAATGCTACGTATTTCTTTCTTGAATGTAGGAGTCTTGGATGCAGGTGTATTCAAGATAGTCTCTACTACGCCTATGAATGTATGCTTTAAGCGGAATCCTTTTTCTGTCTGGACTCCCATTTCCAGCATATTCGTGTATTTGCTGAACCATTCTTCCGGTAATAAAATCATTCGCCCGTCCGGTAGCAGGAACTCCCTTTTCTCTTCAAGGATATGTTTCCGGAAACGTGTGAAGGGAATACGTAGGCCACCGATGACGACGGTAATATGTAATTCAAACCAGTCGGGATTATCATCGCAACTTTGTTCGATACGTATCTCGTCCAAACAATAAGGTGTGCTCCCCATATTACCGGATAATATAAAAGATTGTTGTAATATTTCCCGGTGGTTGCTGATCCATTCGGAGAGTGTTCTTTCGGGAATATCGGGCGATAACTGAAAGTGGGCATCGCTGATACGTTGTAGTCCGGCATTTGTCAAGAAGTGTATCACTCTTTTCTCTGCATTGGCATTTCGCCGGAAACAGCATATCTTTCCGGATTCGTTTCGGTAAATGATTCTTTTCATACCGGTATTGCTGTCCGGAGTAAAGGTCTGGTCGCCATAACGAAAACTAAGCTGTAGCAACTGTTTGTCGTAAATTGTATTTTCGATGATTAACATTGCCTCACAATTTTGTTTCTTCTCGGTCAGGTTCAGTCCCTCAGTCTTGATTTTATGATAACGGGCTATGGGAATGAGAATGTTGTCAATATACTTTTCGGTTTCGGAAGTCGTTACGCTGATGACTTCTTTTTTTGTAAAAGGCAAAAGCCGACTACTTTCAATGTTTGGAAAAAAATACAACTCCATTCCCAATGATAAGGTGGCCGACATGGATGTTAACACATTGACAGGCTTTTGCTCACTGAGAGAGAATGGCTCGCCTTTGTAATAACATTGCAGTTGATAGCGGAAAGTTTTTTCATCTACCTGAAACATGAAACGAACCTCAGCGTCATGTGGATGTACGTGGTAGGCGTGATGGGCATACAGCAGTTTACTTCCCCCTTGTTTCTGATAAAGCGCTAACTTCTTTTCACGTATCAGAGTCAGCATTTCCTGCAATTTTTTTTCAATAAATGGACGGACGTTGTTTTTTATCCGTTCGGGGTCTTCGGATAATTTATGTAGGAAGCGGGAGACTGTTTTCTCTCGGGAGTATACTCCCATCAAATACTTTTCCGTATAGTGTGACGCGATGTCAATAGCCTGCCTTTCCGCTTCACTCATCCGGCTCATAGCTTCGGCAGAGGCGTGAAATGCTTGTTCTACTAATTGTAATGTGTTGTCACTTAATCTTTCAGCTATATAAGGGATGAGCAATATGCCGAGTACGGGATGCTCTGTCAATACAATTATAATTTGTCCATCAGATGTTTTCTCTTTCATTCTCTTTAGGCTTTAACTGACAAAGATACGGGAAAATCCTTAATTTTGCAGTATGATAGAAGAAAATAGACGAGTATTGTTGGGTATGAGCGGTGGCACGGATAGTTCTGTTGCTGCCATGCGACTACTGGAGGCCGGTTATGAAGTAACCGGAATTACTTTCCGTTTCTATGAGTTGAACGACTCGACAGAATATCTGGAGGATGCACGTAGTTTGGCGGAGCGTTTGGGTATTCGTCATATCACGTATGATGCCCGTGATGTTTTTCGTAAGCAAATCATAGAATACTTTGTACAGGAATATATGGAAGGTCGTACTCCGGTCCCTTGTACACTCTGTAATAACTATCTGAAGTGGCCTTTGCTTGCTAAAGTTGCCGATGAAATGGGTGTTTTTTATATAGCGACCGGACATTATGTTCAGAAAGTAAAGTTGGAAGATACCTATTATATAACCTATGCCGCTGATCCGGATAAGGACCAGTCTTTTTTTCTATGGGGGCTGAAGCAAGATATACTTCGGCGGATACTGTTGCCGATGGGGAATATTACAAAAGTTGAGGCTCGTATTTGGGCTGCCGAACGTGGTTTCCAAAAAGTTGCGACAAAAAAAGATAGTATAGGAGTCTGTTTCTGTCCGATGGACTATCGGAGCTTCCTAAAAGAATGGTTGGTCCGAAATGGTCAGTTGCGGTCCGAAAATGTCAGCCATTGGTCTGAAAATGTCAGCTGTTGGTCCGAAATGGTCCGACGGGGAAAATTCGTCGATGAAAAGGGGAATTTTATGGGTTGGCATGAAGGGTACCCTTTCTACACCATCGGTCAGAGACGTGGTTTAGGCATTCATCTGAATCGCCCTGTTTTTGTAAAAGAGATATATCCCGAAAAGAACGAAGTTGTGTTGTCTTCTCTTTCTGCTTTGGAAAAAACAGAAATGCAGCTGAAAGATTGGAATCTTGTAAATCCCCAAAAGATTCTGGGCTACAATGATGTCATCGTGAAAATACGATATCGTAAGCAAGAAAACCATTGCACGGTCACTGTTACACCGGATAATTTACTTCATGTACAACTTCATGAGCCCTTAACTGCAATTGCGGCAGGACAAGCTGCTGCGTTTTATAGAGATGGTTTACTGTTGGGAGGAGGGATAATAGTGAATGCCCGCTAATTTCGTAGGAAAGATGATGTGTATGACACCCGGGTGTCAGGCATCTTGAGATCCGGGTGTCGGTATGCCTGAGATCCGGGTGTCGGGATGTACAATACCCGGGTCTCAGGCGAGTGATTTATTATTGATTTAGCAATAGCATTGTTTCTATGTATTCCCGGGTATTACTTAATCTGGGAATTTTATGTTGTCCCCCCAATTTCCCTTTTTGGGCTAACCAGTCATGGAACAATCCCTGACGGGCAACGATCACCTCCAACGGTTGCAATGCAATATCTTTCCAGCGTTTTGCTTCATAATCGGAATTAACCTCCTTCAGAGTCGCATCTAATATCGCTGCGAATTTCTCAACCGAATCAGGCATTTTGGCAAACTCAATCAGCCACTGGTGACGGCATTTGGCGTTTTGGTCCATAAATACCGGTGCGGCAGAATATTCGCTGACCTGTGCTCCGGTTTCCGCACAAGCCTTAGCCAGTCCCTTTTCGGCATTATCGACAATAAGTTCTTCACCGAATGCATTAATGAAATGCTTCGTTCTTCCTGTGATAACAAATTTATAAGGATTTTTGCTGGTGAATTTCACCGTGTCGCCAATCATATATCTCCATAAACCGCAAGAAGTAGAAATCACCATAGCATAATTTTTGCCTAATTCTACTTCCTCAAGACAATACGCCTGCGGATTTTCTTTTCCCACTTCTTCCAATGGAACAAACTCATAAAAGATTCCGTAATCAATCATCAGCAGCATGGCAGGATCAGAAAGATCGTTTTGAGTGCCGAAGTATCCTTCGGAAGCGTTATACGTCTCTACATAATGCATATTCGGTGAATGTATCACCTGCTTGTATTGTTCACGGTAAGGTGTGAAGGCTACTCCGCCATGGAAAAATACTTCCAAATTCGGCCATACCTCTTCTAAAGTCTGTTTCCCGGTTTTTTCAAGAATTCGTTTGATAAGCACCAGCATCCAAGACGGAACACCGGAAAGGTTAGTTACATTTGCCGGAATCGTACTGTTGGCAATTGCTTCTATCTTTGTTTCCCATTCGCTCATCAATGCAATCTTTTTGCTTGGAACACGAATGAAATTAACAAGCGGATTTACATTTTGAATCAAGATGGCCGACAAATCTCCGACCAGACTGTGGTTGGAATTCAGATTCGGGCTGTGGCTGCCTCCCAGTATCAGTCCTTTCCCGGAGAAAAAATGACTGTCCGGATTGATACGGAAATAAAGGGCTACCGCATCTTTTCCTCCCCTGTAATGAATATCCTCCAATGCTTCCTTGCTGACAGGAAGAAATTTACTTTTGTCATTCGTCGTTCCGGATGATTTGGCAAACCAGCGTATCTCTGATGGCCAAAGCAGATTCTGTTCTCCAGCCCGTAAACGTTCCACGTATGGTTTTATCTCTTCGTATGTCTGAATGGGGAGACGTTTTCTGAAATCTTCATAGCTGCGGATGGAGGAGTAGTCGTACTTTTTCCCCCATTCAGTCTGGGAAGCCTGTTGCACTAAACGATTTAATACACGGTGTTGTATCTCGCTGGCTTCACTGGCATATAAATCTATTTGTTTTAAACGGGAGTCGAAAGTCTTGCTGATAATTTTTGTAATATTCATTTCTGCTTTAACATGATAATGTTTATTCGTGCAAAAGTAACCTTATTTATCTTTTTTTTCTATCTTTACGACGGAAATAATCGTTAAAATCTTCGAGTTTCACTAAATCTCCGAGTTTTTGACTAATAAATAAGACAATGAGAATTGGAATCTTAACCTCCGGTGGGGACTGTCCCGGTATTAATGCCACCATTCGTGGCGTGTGTAAGACTGCCATCAATTATTATGGGATGGAAGTGATAGGTATTCATAGTGGTTTTCAAGGGCTGTTGACTAAAGATGTGGAATCTTTTACGGATAAATCTCTCTCCGGGTTACTGAATCTTGGAGGAACCATGCTGGGTACTTCCCGCGAAAAGCCATTCAAAAAAGGAGGTGTTGTATCCGATGTGGACAAGCCTGCCCTGATTCTTCAGAATATTCGTGAAATGGGACTGGATTGTGTTGTCTGTATTGGAGGAAACGGAACGCAAAAGACCGCTGCCAAATTTGCTGCGATGGGGGTGAATATTGTTTCTGTTCCTAAAACGATTGACAATGACATTTGGGGAACGGATATTTCTTTCGGGTTCGATTCGGCCGTAAGCATTGCTACCGATGCTATTGACCGCCTGCATTCTACTGCCAGTTCCCACAAAAGAGTGATGGTTATTGAAGTAATGGGGCATAAGGCAGGTTGGATTGCTTTATATTCCGGCATGGCAGGTGGAGGAGATGTGATTCTTGTTCCTGAAATTCCTTATAGTATTAAGAATATCGGCAATACGATTTTGGAGAGACTGAAAAAAGGAAAACCTTATTCTATCGTGGTGGTGGCCGAAGGGATTCAGACAGACGGCCGTAAGCGTGCCGCAGAGTATATCGCTCAAGAGATTGAGTATGAGACCGGTATCGAAACCCGTGAAACGGTACTGGGGTATATTCAGCGTGGTGGTTCACCTACTCCTTTCGACCGTAATCTCTCTACGCGGATGGGTGGTCATGCAACAGAATTGATTGCCAATGGAGAATTCGGACGTATGGTAGCTTTGAAAGGAGATGGTATATCGTCTATTCCTCTCTCTGAAGTAGCCGGGAAATTAAAATTAGTTACAGAAGATCATGATCTGGTGATTCAAGGTCGTCGCATGGGAATTTGCTTTGGATAGCTTCATCGACTGTTGCCATGAATACAGGATCTTTTACCTTTTTGATTGCCATTTGGGCGGCGTTTTGTTGAGACTCTTTTTTGGAATATCCGATTCCGGTTCCGGCAGGAAATCCTTCGATCCGTACCTCAGTCTGAAATACAGGATTACTGTCCCGGTCGAGGAATTGTTCGATTAGTTCAAAAGAGACTTCCATCTTGTTCTTTTGGCTCCACTCAATCAATTTGGATTTGAAGTTTACTTCTTTACGGGATAAAATGTCCAGATCAATGTAACGGTTGATGATTCGTTCCTCCATAAACTGCTTGCAGCGTTCATATCCTTGATCCAGATAGATAGCCCCGATAAATGCTTCGAAAGCATTTCCGTACATATAACTGTTGTGAGAAGACGAACGGGTGGAATACTTTATGAGTTTATCCAGTCCGATTTCTACGGCTAACTTGTTCAAGGTTTCCCGTTGTACGATCTTGGAACGCGTGTTTGTAAGAAATCCTTCCCGCTTTCCTTCAAAATGCTTGTAGACGATGTCGCCTACGATAGCGTCAAGGATGGCATCCCCCAAAAACTCCAGTCGCTCATTATTCAACGGACGCCCTTTTTCCGAACGGAGGGAGGTTGATTTATGCAGGAGAGCCTGCTCATAAAGCTGAATATTGCGTGGATAGAACCCGAGTATCCGGTAAAAACAAAGATAAGACTCTCTATCCTTGCGGAATAGGAGCCTTATCTTATCTATTTTGTTACGTAACACGATATTACTCAGCGTATTTCTTGAAGATAACGCACGCATTATGACCGCCAAATCCGAATGTATTGGACAAGGCAACATTAACTTCGCGTTTTTGTGCTTTATTGAACGTGAAATTAAGGTTATAGTCAATATTCTCGTCGTTGTCACCTTCTTCGTGGTTGATAGTCGGAGGAACAATGCTGTTCTTGATGGCAAGAATACTTGCAATAGATTCTACCGCACCGGCAGCACCCAACAAGTGACCTGTCATTGATTTCGTTGAACTGATGTTCAATTCAAAGGCATGATCGCCGAATACTTCCTTGATTGCTTTTGCTTCTGAAATATCACCTACCGGAGTAGATGTACCATGTACATTAATGTAGTCTACTTCTTTCGGATCCATTCCTGCATCTTCCAATGCATTCTTCATCACCAGTTTAGCTCCAAGACCCTCCGGATGAGAAGCAGTCAAGTGATGTGCATCTGCAGACATACCTACACCGGCAACTTCTGCATAAATTTTTGCACCGCGAGCTTTAGCGTGTTCCAGTTCTTCCAGAATCAGGCAACCGCCACCTTCGCCCATGATGAAGCCGTCACGGCTTGCGCTAAACGGACGTGAAGCTTTAGAAGCTTCGTCATTGCGGGTTGACAATGCATGCATAGCGTTAAAACCGCCTACGCCTGCCGGGAAGATAGCTGCTTCCGAACCACCGGATACAATTACATTTGCTTTGCCCAAACGAATCAGATTGAAAGCATCTGCAATGGCATTGGTAGAAGTAGCGCATGCTGAACAAGTCGCATAGTTAGGACCGTGGAAACCATACATGATGGAAATCTGTCCGGCAGCAATATCCGAGATCATCTTGGGGATGAAGAACGGATTGAATTTCGGACCCATTTCCTGACGGGTATAGTAGTTGCCCACTTCCTCTTCAAATGTATGTATACCACCAATACCGGCACCAAAGATAACGCCGATTTTGTTTAAGTCTTCTTTTTCTATGTCAAGACCAGAATCTTCTACCGCTTCCTTGGCTACAACGATGGCATATTGAGTATACAAATCCATCTTTCTTGCTTCCTTGCGGTCGATGTATTTTGTTGCATCGAAGTTTTTCACCTCACATGCGAATTGGGTCTTGAATAGCGACGCATCAAAATGAGTAATAGGTCCTGCTCCACTAACCCCGTTCACGATGTTTTCCCAAAATTCAGGAACGCTGTTGCCAACGGGAGTAATGGCGCCAAGACCTGTTACTACCACTCTTTTTAATTCCATATTGATGAAATCGGATTACTTAGCGTGTTCTTCGATATAAGATACAGCATCACCTACAGTACCAATTTTTTCTGCTTGGTCATCAGGAATAGAGATACCGAATTCTTTTTCGAATTCCATGA